>Ga0118677_10016152_pt1 | contig 10274 bp, 9 predicted proteins | sample AliMusrvi5mmetaG_FD_86154 | JGI IMG/M metagenome (GOLD analysis project Ga0118677, IMG submission 86154)
GGTCCGCACATCAGGCCAAATACTCCACGCAAGGTCTCCTCCGGGGGAGTGAATAGATTAAGCAATGTTCGTCCATTAACTCCTTTACTCATTGGCAGTCCCTCCACAAAGAAAATAGTTGCTTGATTTTATGCTCCGTTGAGGATTCTTCTGTCCCCACTTGCTCCTGCTGACCTGTATCAGCGTCGCTTATATCTTTATGATGCCCAAAAAGCGGGCCTTTAATTATCCTTTCGTTCGAATATCTTAAAATATTTCCATCTCTTTTTACAATGGCTATTAGTAAATCCATTGAAGATGAGCATTCCTGAATTATTTCAGAGACATATTCAGATACATTTGGGTGCTTTTTTCCTTTCGTTACGTCAAATATTACGGCTGATTCACGAACGTTACTCAGGAAAATCTGCAGGTTGTCGTTTTCGGAAATTCCAGAGATTGTTATTCTAGGGTCTGATTCAATAAGCCCTGAGGCGCAATGGATTACCATTTGACTCGCTGATAGCAATTTGTCAAATGCAATCGCTGTATCAATATTATCGCACTGCTCTTTGTTTTTCGTATTTAGCCTTTTCTTAAGAGTCGCTATGTCTGGGGGCCGTTCCAGATTTTTCCCGAATGCACTTATAAGCCGTGGACGGCGATGCACATCCGACAGATTGTCTACCGATTCAGATAATAACAGATCCATGACAATCCTTTTTTCAGCAAAGGTCGGATCATCTCTCGTTATGACTTGAAGGGTGTTTTTAGGAATTACCCTTGTTGAATCATTGATCCAGTTATTCAAAGCAGGATAGATGGATCTTTTACTTGAAGAACCATCATTTTGATAAAAAAATGCATTAGCAAGATCATGTCCGATTGTAGATAATTGCATAGAATTAAACCTTGTACCATATGCAAGACCCAGACTTGAAAGAGCCCGGACGGCGGACTGACGATATGTAACCTGAACGTAGTAAATTTGATCTGAAAGATTGTTGAAACTCCAAAAAACACCTTCCCGATCTCTGGCAAATGCCCTTGAACCCCTTCCAGAATAATTTTCTTGTTCTCGCTCCCACTGAAGTTTACATGCCAATGCCTCAATTGCGTTGGCTACTTTAATTGGCCTGTACGTTGAATTACCCGCCAATTCAATGCCTGCAACAGCCCACGTGAGCTGCCTGACAAACCAAACCCCTCCAATTCCTGGCACAATGAGTTCCCGATAATAACGTGTTGCACTGTTCAGCCCAAGGCTTAACAAGGCTCTCTGTGATGGAAATTTCTCAATTCCGGAAATAAACCATCCTTCCGTAACAGCTGCTTCAGGTAGTTTTATCTTCATTATTATCAGTCCTATTTAGGAAATTATTAAAAATACAATTCACATGAATTATGAAAGTCGAATCTGTCTTTAATTCAATCATACTGAGGTTTAATCATTTGTTCTTTTTATTTCCTGAATCCATTCATGTTACTTTTCCGTGTGAAAAATTCGGGCAGCCCTGTAAAAGTACAATACTATTCATTATTCCCACTTCGATGAAATGGTTTTTCTTAAAGAACCTGCTAATGTGTTATATTGTGATGTTATGTTTGCCCGTAGAAGTAATCTCTCATTTTTGCCTAAATAGACCTATTAATGCATTCTTACTTTAGAAGAAATTTCAATAAAGGTGTCTCATATTTTGTCAGGATTATGATATACCTTTACTTTTGTAATTTCTTCGGACTATCTATCCAAAATGTGGGAAAAATGTGAATGATTAAATTGAAATACAAATGGATGAAAATGAAAATCTGCAAGACCTAATGTATCCTTACAGTCTTGAAATCGACGGGGCCAGGGCAGACAGGGATCAGTCATGGCGTGTCGGCAGGATCCAACTGGTGCTGGGCTATGCCCAGGCCTTGGCTGACCTCGATGGGAATGAAAGTTATCACCTAAAACTGAAAAGTATCTTTGATGACAAAGGTACCTTGTTCGTAACATGGAAAATTGAACCTGATGAAAAGGAGAAAAATTATCTGGAGCAAGCCTGGCATAGTGTTGTGACCGATTATGAAGGAAATGATGTTGAGCATGAAACAGAAAATTAGTGATTTTGAATATTTGCAAACGGAAGGATTCATTTAACTAAAAAACCAAAAAGTATGCTCAGCGAAATATTTGATATTGATAGCTCTCCCATTGCCAACAAAATAAAGGGGGAGATCTCTGTCGATGTAGTAAAGTCAATAGAGATGGTAAATTCAGAAGGGAATTGCGATCATTTTATTGAATCCGCCCGGGAACGGATTGAAAGACTCTCGGAGAACCCCAATATTCGGATGAAGGAGCTGTTCGAAGATTTTCCGCCATGTAAATTTAAGTTGATGAAGGTGAATATCCTGGGGGAGTATTTGTCAGAGGATCGCCGGATCATTTATTATCGCCAAGCTCCTGAACTATTTCCTATCACCCAAATCCATGAGCGGTTTCATGCCATACATCATCTTACATCAGATGCCAGGAACAAGGTATGGGTCAATTTCGCGAAAACTGACCCATTTTACAAGGAACTGCTTGCACAACTGTTTACATATATCTATATCCGTGATTTTCAGCCAAGACTGGAGAATACGTTCCTTCAGCTAAATGAAAGACAGCCTTTTATTTACAAAACATTCAGAATTTTCCAACACTATGATCAGGCTCAGGCAGAAGAACTTTATTGGATTATCAGGAATAGAAACAAGTCAAACCCAATCTACAAAGGATTGACAACATTGGCGGGAAAGGTTCAGGTAAAACCGATAAAAGCAACGAAAAAGAAATCCTCCAGTAAACCGATCCAAATAGTTCCATCTTCAGAACTCCGTTATTTTTATGCATCGTTCACAAAACTCAACTTTTCTACAAAGACCCAGACATTCATCGCTGAGGATCTTCTCAGGAAAAATAATCCAGAAAAATTAGTTGAGTTATATAAAAGAAGCTTCGAGCATATTTCCAGGGTTTACAATAACCCATCAGAAGAAATGACCGGTAAGTCAAAAAGGAAGCCCCTTCCTGTGTCGTCAGGGCCAATAAAAAAGACAACCGATGTTGTTTCCTGGCTTGCCAAAGGAACGCCAATAACGGTGACATCAAGCCCCGGTTACAGTTTTGAATATGTGAATCGGGAAGTAAGTCCCTTAAGGACTACACATGCAGAATATGACACACAAATTCCGGCTTCAAGATCTGGGACAGGTGGGCTCGATTTTATCGGATGGAATCTGCAGAGTAATTTACCCGTACTTGGCGAAATTAAAGTTGAAGGGGACCAGAACCCATTCTATGCACTAATTCAATTGTTAACGTATTTGTCTGAAATGAGTACGCCAAATCAAATTAACAGAATTAACCTTAATCCGCTGTTTGGTTTCGGGCGTAATCTTCCGGAGGATGTAAAATTTCACTTGGTTATCCTTTCATGCCGAAAGGATACGACGAGAGGAAAGTATTCAATGATTCTACCTGCAACAAAACTGTTAGCAAAAAAAATCACAGGAAGGATAGATCAGATTAAAGACATCGTATTTCTATACATGGATCCGAAGACTAATTCTATCAGTGTTGAATAATGAACTTTAAAATCCATCGCGGCGCCAGCGAAATAGGCGGATCGTGTGTAGAAGTCTGGACTGAAACAACCCATGTTGTGATTGATTTCGGCATGCCGCTGGTTAATCCGGATAAAACAAAATTTGATTCGTCTGTATTGGGAAAATATTCGAGGGAAGAACTGGTTGCTAACTGTGTTTTACCGGATATCCCGGGTTTGTATGGGGAGGAAACCGATAAGGAATTTGCCCTTGTTTTGTCGCACGCACACCAGGACCATTATGGATTGGCCGGTTTCATCGGCAGCAATTGTAAATTTTATCTGGGAGGGGCCACCCATAAATTAATAGACCTGACTAATATCTTTACAAACCGGTCGTGGAGCATAACAAATTTTGTCCATTTCTATCGCGAGGAACCTTTTACAATCGGCGACATTGAGATTACCCCCTGGTTAATGGACCATTCTGCTTTTGACTCCTATGCATTTCTACTCAAATCAAATGGCAAATCGTTGTTATACAGTGGTGATTTTCGCAACCACGGAAGGAATTCAGGTGCATTCAATGCGATGATAAAAAATGTTGACAAATTTGTCGATTTCCTCCTGCTGGAAGGCACGACAATTGGAAGATCAACCGGAAAGTTTATTAGCGAAATGGAGATCAAAGAGAAACTGGTCACATCATTTCGAAATAATGTTGGAATTAATTTGATTTATACATCCGGACAAAATATTGACAGAATTATCTCAATTTATTATGCCTGCAAGGAAACCGGCAAGACAATGGCCATCGATTTTTACCTGGCCAATATTTTAAAGGAGCTGGCATTTTATGATGAGATTCCATTCCCGTCAGAAAAATATCCTGAAATCAGGGTATTCTATCCAAACCGCCTAAGCAGGATGATCAGGAAGGCAAACAGGCTGGATCTCCTTTTCGGAGTCAAAGAGACCAAGATTACACGCGGGGAGATAGAAGCCGATGCCGGGAACATGGTTATGGTAGTAAGGCCCACCATGCAGTTTGATCTGGAACTTATGCCAGATATTTCCGGTGGAACATTTATTTATTCCTTGTGGGAAGGGTACCTGCATGAGGGAAAAACCGCAGCTTTTGTTGAGTACCTTGCTGGCCGTGGTTTTACTGAGCATCACCTGCATACAAGTGGGCATGCCGATATTGAAACATTGCATCTCATGGTGGATGAAATACAGCCTAAGAACCTGGTACCGATTCACACGTTTGATAGTTCCATGTACCAAAAGATATTTAGCAATGTAAATGTGAGGCAGGTGAATGATGGAGAGGAGATGGAAATGTAATAAATGAGGAAAACCAACATGTAAATGTAAATTATGGATGATATCATTCGCTTAGCTGCATTCAATTGGCTTAATGATCAGAAAAAGATTCATGGGGATGTTTTTCCAAGAAAACTTTTAGAGGAAGGTTTCTCGTTCCAAAGCCAAAGAGTGACACTTATTGGACCACAAGGGATATGGAAGCCTCAAAGAATGGAGTTGCCCCTTTCAATTACAACAATTTTCAACAGCCCATATGAGGATTCACAGGCACGGGATGGTCTTTTGGAATATAAGTATCGTAAGGATAATCCAAATCATTATGCTAACACCGGTCTCAGGGAGGTCATGCGACTAAAAAAACCAGTAATCTATTTTTATGGGCTAGCAGAAGGAAGGTATTATGCCGCTTTTCCTGTATTCATTATTCATGATAATCCAGAAGCACTAACTTTTACAGTTCAGGTAGATGAAATCAATGCAATTAGCAGCGAGGATAAGGTTGAAGAGACTGATTCAACCCGATGGAGAAGGAGTTATGCCACAACAACAACAAAGATCAGGTTGCACCAACGGTCGTTTAGGGAGAGGGTGTTGTTGGCATATCAAACACAATGTGCCTTTTGCCGGTTGAAACATGGTGAGTTGCTGGATGCGGCCCATATAATATCAGATGGAGATGAGTTGGGTGATCCTGTTGTTTCAAATGGACTTTCACTCTGCAAAATACACCACGGCGCTTACGACAATAACATTATTGGTATAACCCCTGAATATAATCTTCACGTTCGTGAAGACATTTTGGAAGAGATCGATGGCCCAATGCTTAAATATGGGTTGCAATCCATGCATGGAAATCAACTGGTGTTGCCGCGGCACAAGGGGGATTTACCAGATAAAGAGAGGTTGGAGTATAGGTACGCTCAGTTTTTGAAAGTAGGATGAAATATTGACCGACGGAAAATCCGTTTCTTGTTTGATAACAAGTCTTTGTTTGCAATAACCTGCGAAAACAATAACCTTCGGGACAATAATGCCTTGATGATTGTCAAAATGCGACGCTGAGAAAACCAAAATAATAAAGCATAACGACACCTATTGTCGCCTACGATCTCTATTTTTGGATCCATAATACAACGATCCATGACTAGAACCAACAGCAGACGGAAACCTATTTTTGAGAGTATTCTTTTCATCGCGGATAAGTCTAAGGACTGCAAACTTTCCAATGAGTTTTTTGCCAAAGCAGTATCTCCTCTAAAGAAAGTTTCGGAATACTTTCATGTTACAGCGATTCAAGCCTTTTTTTTGTCAAATATTTTGGATTACAACTATAAAAAAGGAGTGGCCGGTCTTGATGATTTGGCCGGAATTTTTAGCTGTACCCCTATACAAATGATGAAATTCAAACCGGATATTGATGAATTGGTAAAAAAGGGGTTTTTGATGAAGGACAAAAGGGATGTTGCAGGAAAGGTTTTCAAAGGGCCTGCAATTGTTACCTTTTACACTCCGGATAATATTTTCGATGCGGTTCTGAACAATGATCCCATACCGGATTCTGCAACTACAAAGTGTAAAGATGTGTTTGAATTATTGGAAAGGCTTTACACCTTCGGTTGTGACAGGGAAAGCGGAAGGATTTCAACAAAGGAACTACTCGCATCATCAAGGGATTTGTTATCACACTATGCCGATTTCCCTTTGGTAAAACAAATTCTGGCAATAAATCTTTCCGATGGCGATATTTATTTGCTTTGTTTCTTGTTGTGGAAACATATTACAGGGGTGGCCAATGTTGATGTTGAGACGGCTGTTAACGGGATATTTGATATGACTCGAAAGAGGTTTGAATATAAGCAGGAGCTAATGGTCAATCAACATCCGCTTATCCAGAATAATTTGATCGAAATTGAAAAAAGCAGGATATTTAACAACACCTGGATAAAATTGCAGGATAAAACAGTTGAACTGCTCGTTTCTGACGGGTTACAATTAACACTGACCAAGGGAAAAAAAGAAAACATCATCAGTCCCCTGGAAATAACACGCAAGGAACTGATATTTAACCAACAGGAATCCAAACAAATCAATCAATTGATCCATTCTCTTCAGGATGTGAAATTTTTGGAAATTCAACAAAGAATGAAAGAGAAGGGACTTCCATTTGGATTTACCGTTCTGCTTTGGGGATTGCCCGGGACTGGTAAGACGGAATCAGTATACCAAATGGCCCGTGAAACCGGTCGCGAAATTATGTCTGTTGACCTGAGTCAATCAAAATCAATGTGGTTCGGCGAAAGTGAAAAGATCGTGAAGAAAATATTTACCGATTATTATTCTTATGCCAAAGGATGTAACAATACACCGATCCTGTTATTTAACGAAGCAGATGGTATTTTTTCCAAACGGAAGAATGTTGGGAATTCTACTGTTGGTCAAACCGAAAACACAATTCAAAACATTATTCTTCAGGAGCTTGAAACATTTTCGGGAATTTTGATTGCTACAACTAATTTGGCATCTAACTTTGATAAAGCGTTTGAACGAAGATTTTTGTATAAAATCGGATTGTCAAAACCGGATATTTCAACCAGGTCACAAATTTGGAAAATCAAACTACCTGGCATTTCGGAACCAGACTGCGTTGTACTTGGCGAAAAGTTTGACTTCTCTGGAGGACAGATTGATAATATTGTTCGCAAATATGAGATTGTTGGAGTGTTGGAAGGGCGGATGCCTGACCTCCCCGAATTGATCACCTTTTGTAATGAAGAACTGCTGGATAAATCAACCTACACAAAAATCGGCTACTGTACATCCAAATCATAAAATATGTCAAAACAGGAGACACAATTACGTCAGAGTAAGATTATAAGTAAGCTTCAATCCACTAAAGAACTGACTTTTGAGGAAATATCTGATTTTCTACAAAACCAGTCAGAACTTCATGGCTACGATCTGCTGATATCGCAGCGAACATTCCAGCGTGATATCATTGCAATACGGTCACTGTACAATATTCAAATTCAATTTGATCGTTCACGAAAGGTCTATTTCATTGAGGAGGATGAGAATTCCGATTTGAATAGCCGCTTGATGGAAGCGTTTGATCTTATTTCAACTTGGAAGATGTCGGAAGGCCTGACAAAGTTTATCTATTTTGAAAAACGGAAGGCTCAAGGGACCAATCATTTCTATGGATTGCTTCATGCGGTCAGAAATCGGTTTGTCATTGAATTGACCCATCAGAAGTTTGAATATGATGAACCCACAAAACGGTTGGTAGAACCATACGGATTAAAGGAATCCAAAGGCAGATGGTATTTATTGGCGAAAGAAGTAGGAAAGAACAAAGTGAAGACCTTTGGTTTGGACCGAATCCTTGATTTTGATATTACCAGAAAACATTTTTCACCACCGGATAATTACAATGCGAATGATGATTTCAAATACTGTTTCGGGATCATCAATTTATCTGATGTTAAACCACAGGAAATCATTCTCTCCATTGACCCGGATCAGGGGAAATACCTCAAAAGCTATCCCCTCCATGAAACGCAGTCAATCCTGGTTGATAATAAAGATGAATTAAGGATCAGACTGTTTTTGTTGATTACGCAAGACTTAGTCATGGAGATCCTCTCTTACGCAAATGACATTACGGTAATTTCTCCAAAAAGTTTGATCAAAGAGGTACAGAAACTTCATGAGAAGGGCTGGAAACAGTATCAAAAAACATAAAACGACAATACGCTCACTTGCAAAAAATTATAAAACTAACCGAATTTGCATGCCGGTAGAAGAAAAAGGAAACATTATTTTCCGGATTCCGAAGAAGGTTCTGTCGAAATAGCTTGAAAACTCTGAACCGTTAACACTACCTCAATCCAGATATCCTCAATGTCAACAATATCCTGATAGGATAGAATCGTGTGGTCAATCAGGTCATGGAATAAATAACAATGGCGGAAGCTATATAATGGATGGCCCTCGTGGATTACTTCAGTATGATCAGTGTTGAACAACCAATCTTTATGCCACTTCCTGTCAGATTCATTGCAGTCAGCTTTTGCAAACCAGATTGGTTCACATTCGAAAAACGGGTTGCCTTGTAAATCAGGGATGTTGGAATATTTTCTTTCGGAAAAGAAGTTCAGCTTAAATTGTAATTCATAGTCGGAAATAAAAGTATCCGGATTCTGCATAAAGGAAAGAACAAAGTTTTCCAATTTTTCGGCGTGCTGGTAGGCATCTTCCGATTTCGCAGTCAATAGTGCATTGATGACACTGAGCCGATTGATGTTATTATCGGAAAACACAAATTCCTTATTCAGTAAATGCTTGCGTTCATTCAGTTCAGGGTCCCAGCCTTTTCGATGATATCGGTGTAAATAATTTGAATAGCCCATGCGGGCCTGCTTCAAAAATAGTTTGTCGTATTTATTCATCATAATTTATTGTGGTATCTTCTTTTCCAGGTAACACCCAGCTCCCTTGCCTTGTTTTTCCAGTGTTCCCTTTGGCCATGGCCTGAACTGAACCGACAAGAGCAGAACTCAAAAATAATGGTGCAACCTGCCAAAGGATGTCGTTTTGGAAATAAAATTTAATGATTCTGTTATGCAAATTCATTTTGATGCTCATCGGTCAATAGGAACCTGTTCGATACACTGATGTTTAACTGGAGGATGCCACGCATTCCGCTGTTGTTTCTAAGAATGTGCAGGAATAACTTGTCTTCGGTTGAAGCCCCCTTTTCATCGGTTTCTATCCGGTAGTATTCGGGGCGGTGTGCTCCGATGATTTTGTTGAACGGGCAATTCAAATCCAACAGGTGTTCAAGGTCCCGGAATGCAGGCGGGTCTTTTTCGTGGCCGGGCTCAGACGATTTAATCCTCCCCAGCAATAAAATCGGTAAATGGTACTTCATGGTCAGCATTTTCAGGTTGACAGCAATCTCTCTTTCTTCCTGGCCCCTAGAATACGTCCGGATCTCTTTCGACAGGAATATGCTGTTAAGCTGGTCAATGAGGATAATGGTACCTTAACCATATTTTAATTGAAACGAAGAAATTGATAAATCAATTTCTTCCAGAAACCTGGCCTCATCTTCTATAAAAATGTTGGTGGCCAAATGGTTCAATTCGTCAAGCAACTGTCCATCGTTTTCAAGGATGCCATCATCGCAATCCTTTCAGCCCTGGCAAAACAGGAAAAGGTAAGAATATCTGAACGCACAAAGGCAGGGCTTGAACGGACCGTGCGGGTGAACGGCACAAGGCTTGGAAGGCCGAAGACGGCTGATGTGAGGGGCAAAGAAGCAAAGGAACTCAGGAGGCAGGGAATGTCATACTGTCAAATTGGCAACGTTATGGAAATATCAAGGGC
>Ga0118677_10016154_pt1 | contig 10271 bp, 11 predicted proteins | sample AliMusrvi5mmetaG_FD_86154 | JGI IMG/M metagenome (GOLD analysis project Ga0118677, IMG submission 86154)
GAGTATCTGCGTGGCAATAATTTTAGGCTTAAGCTGCTGAAAACCCTGCATCGCATGGCCAAACAAGACGGTTGCCACGTTAAAGGGAATCGCCGCAGCATAACAGCAGAGCGTAAGCTGCAAAAGGCGACTGCCGTTGAGCAGCGAAGCGATGTGGCCTGAAAAAGACAACAGCAGGAGCACCACAAAGAGTGAGAGAGCAAGCGCTGTTTTAAGGGCGGAACCAATCGCGCCCCTCTGGCGAAGAGGATCTTGACTGTGCACATTGACAAAACGCAGAAGACCGGAATCAAGCCCGGCAATTGCCAGCACCTCTGAAATCTGGATAACAGCAATGGCAAGAGCATAGACACCGAGAGCATCAACACCGAGCAGCCTTGCAACAACAAGGTTATAGCCAAACCGCGCCACCTGCCCGAAGAGAAATCCGGCAAAGGAGAAGCCCGCCTGACCGGCTATGACGGCGTTGCGGTTCACGGTCGCCTCTCCAGACAAGCGTTCCTCAACTCCTGTTCCATAGCGGCAGCAAGTGAATCCCAACTGTGCTGCCGGGCGAAGGCTTGCCGCGCCTCTCGCCGCTTGTCAGCAAGAGCTTGAGGCACCAGACGGACAAAATCCTCCTGGGACATGGCAATGTGCACCACATCCCGCGCCCTCTCCACTGCGCTGCAATAGTTCATCGTGAGCACTGGCACACCAGTTGCGGTATATTCATAGAGCTTGTTGGGATGAGAGGCTTTTTTCAGCTTGTTGGAGAGCAGCGGCATCAGCGCCAGGTCAAACCGCTGCACCCACGCTGGAAGCGCCTCGTAGTCAATTTTACCGAAATAGTGAACGTTTTGAAGCGTGTTGATCGATTCCTGTTTTTTCCACCACTCCTGTTCGTAAGCCGGGCCAAGAAGAACAATCGAACAATCCGGCCAGGCTCGGGCAGTCGCTGCAATCAGTGAGGTATCAATCCAGTCCATCGCCCCAGCGTATCCAAGAATCGGCCCTTTAAGGCCGGCAAGTTCAACTGGCCTGTAAGAACGAGGAGTGGCGAAGTGGCTGAATTCAACACCGTTGCCAAGTTCAACAATGCGAACATCTGACGAAATTTTGAGACGACCTGTCAACTCACGGCTCACACTGAACAGCAGATGCACTTTTGCGAGATAGCGATCCAGAGAGCCCTTCAGCCATGGTGGGCACCCCGGAAAAGCAAGATGGTCATCATTGGCATCATAAAAACGGAGACGACAAGGAAGATGGGCGGCAACTCTGCCCCAGTAGATATTGCTCAAACCGATAATCCTGTCGGAATAGCCGAATCCGAGCACTGTTACCCAGAAGAGCATCAGCACAATACCAGGAAGAGAGAGCAAAGCACGAAGCAACGGAATATCGAGCAGGCGCCCAATCCTGAAAGGGACACTCTTCAGAAAGGGGACGCTGACCACCCAGACCCGCCCCCTCTTGACCGGAATCCAGTGATGGCGGCGACCAAGAGCATAGGGCTCAATAAAAAGAATGCGCCAGTTCTCTGGAAAACGGCACAAAAGGCGCTGCTTTCGGGTTGAAAGAAAATCCCACTGTATCTCAGAAAACCAGACCAGCCTAAGCGGGCTAAGCTGGCTGCGGGAAGCTCCCCTATCGGACGGCAAGTTCATAGACCTTTATTTTTTCATACCATGCCCGCAACAGCGGCTTCACTCCCGAAAGATAAAACAACGGCTGGCGGATACGAAACTCCGCGCTTCGGAGAACTGCAAACCCGGCACGCCTGAAAAGTAAGAGAGCTTCACGGCGCGTCATCTCATGAAAATGGTCGGGACTTGCAAGATATGATGGTTTCCAGAGGGGCATGGAGACAAAGAGGCGTGCATCCTCATCTGCAAGGAGCCGCTTCAACTCAAGCAGAGCATGAAGAGGATTAAAGAGATGCTCCAGCACTTCAAATGCGGTCGCGACCCCGAATGAGCCCGAAAGTGGTTCACTATCAAGATCGACTGAGGTGTTCTCAAAGGGGCAGCCGAAATGCTCCTCAAGCAATGCAGTAAATGGAGTTCGTTCTCCCAAGTCAAGGCCTCTTGAAAAAGAGCCACCGGTAAGTGATGAACCCTGAAGAAAGTCGAGGGTTCTCTTCCACCGAATCTGGTGGGCAGGATCGTTGAGATAATCTCCGTTAATAACAGTTCTACAGTTATTCTGCACGCCTCCTCCTTCCGAACTGTTGCGTCAAGATACTTCCGGCAAGACGAAGGGGAAGCAATAGCAGATAAAGCACCATCCCAGTCCACGCCCTGTGCTTGCGAAAAAGACAAAGCGCACTTAAGCTCTTTTTTACCAATTTCCGGAAAGGGTGCCTTGCAAACGAGGATGACACCTTATGCCATACCCTTGATGAGGGCACATACTCGATACTCTTGCCCAGAGCGCGAATCCGCAGGGAGAGATCGACATCCTCCGCATACATCGAAAACTGCTCATCAAAACCTCCGACAGCCTCAAAATCGCGACACCGCATGGCAAGACAACAACCCGTTGCATACCCCGTAGAGCCATGATGATTGAATTCCGGAGCATCCTTTTGCCTGAGACCGACATGATACATCAAACCGGTTGACAACCTGACAACTCCTCCGGCATACCAGATCGTATCGGGTCGATACCAGTAAAAAATTTTTGGCACAGCTATGCCTGACGACAACATTTGTCGCAGGGTTTCGACAAGCGGAGCATAAAAATCGGCAGCCACAATAGTGTCATTGTTCAGAAAAATCACGAATTCGGCCTGCATCTCCTGAACCCTCCTGAACCCGGCATTGTTCCCCCCAGCATAGCCGAGGTTGGCAGACAAGCGAAGTTGCTCGATATCCGGAAATACATTATGGATCTTTTCAGGAGAGCCATCGGTTGATCCGTTATCGACAACAAGTACCCTGCATGAGGATGAAATAAGCCCCGCAAGCGATTCCAGACAAGCAATCGTCTCCTGAGCACCATTCCAGTTCAGAACAACTATGCAAGTCAATGACAGCATCATCACCTTCTTGCCACTATGGTTTCAAGAAAACTGCTTGCCGATGCGGCAAATGCCTCCCAGGAAAAATCGCGTCTATACGCTTCGATTGAAGAGCGCATTGAACTGAGCCCCTTCCGATTATCGAGAAACTCCCCAACGGCTTCAGCAAATCCATCAGACGACGTGTCACGGGCGATCCAGCCGGTCTGGCCGGGACGCACCATCTCAGGAAGAGCACCCACCGGAGTGACTATAACTGGCAAACCGTAACCATAGGCAAGCTGTACTACCCCCGACTGCGTTGCGTTTCGGTAGGGAAGCACAACAGCATCAGCCACTGCAAAAAAGAGAGCACTTCGTTCTGCAGAAACATAGCCCGGATAAAGATCAACATTTTCGCCAATACCGAGCTGATCAATAAGGGTTCGGAAGCCCAACAAATCCTCATAAAATTGGCCGGCAACAACAAGGCGTAAAGCAGGTTCCCTCTCCAAAATCGCTGGCATGGCACGAAGCATGGTATCAAGACCTTTATAGTGACGAACATAGCCATAAAAGAGCAACACCGGTGAGTGAACATCAATATTGAGTTCCCTGCGGGCATCTACCGCCGAAGGCAATTCACCTTCTGGTTCATACACCGAATGAAAAAGCGTAAGCAGAGGAATGTTCGATATTGCCGCTCTCACCTCACGGGAAACAGCGTCCGAAAGGGTCAGAAAGCCATCCGCAGAAGCAACAAGCAACTTCTGCATGAAGGGTTCCCAAATAAAGGATTCGTGGGAAGAAAAGTTGTGAAGCAGCACCACCATTCTGACACCGATCATGCGATGCAACACAAAACAGAGCGGAGCAAGAAAACCTGTCCAATAAGCTACAAGCAGAATATCTGGTTTCAGTGACTTGATATGCCGGATTGTTCCTAACCATGATAATGGGTTGTAGAGCACCAGTCGCACATTATCAGGTACAGGTACCTCAACACTTTTTGCTGTGAAATTGGGATAGAGCGCTCTGAAGGGAACAGAGAACACATCATTACCCTGCTTGCGAAGTGCCTCCTCCAGAAGTCCGCTGAAGCGGGCTATACCTCCCTTTAGCGGGAAAAAAGGAGATATAAACGCTATACGCAAGACTAAACTTCTCCAAAACCCTGCTCAAAAAACTCTACCAACTGGCGGGCTGCCTCAACGGCATCCTCACCATCAAGCTTGAGCATCAACTTGGTTCCTTTCGGAGCAGCAAGACTCATGACGCCAATAATTGACTTTGCGTTAACTTCGAGCCCCTGCATTTCGATAAAAAAATCAGATTTGAAACGGGATGCGAGTTTAACAACCGCAGCCGCAGGGCGGGTATGCAGCCCTGCCTTGTTTTTTACAACAACTTCCTGAACAATCACGGCTTAGCTATCCCTTTTTGTCTAATTTACAATGTTTTCACCATTGCAATCTCATCGCATGCCATCAGTTTTGGACAATGAGTGCAATCTTTCCATATCTTCTGAGGAAAATACTCTTTCCTGATTTCATTGTACCCAATTCGGCGGAAAAACTCACAGCTGAGCGTCAGAACAAAAACCTCCCTGACCCCTTCTTCCCGTAAAACCGACTCAGCCTTTTCAACCAGTAACCGCCCTATTCCCTTCATTTTATAGCGGGTAAAGACGGCCAGTGAACGAATTTCGGCAAGCTTTTGAGTATAGAATGCAATAGCACAGCACCCAATCACCTCGCCCTTATATTCTGCAACAAAAAAATTACGAATATTCTCAACAATATTATCATTAGAGCGCTCCAGCATGATTCCCTGACGGGCATACTCTGCCGTAATGGCAGATATTGCCCCAGAATCAGCAAGACGCGCATACCTGACAAAAAGTTCAGCCTGCTGCATGGGTTACCCGAGCCCCTCATCCAATAGTTCAGCCGCCCTGGTATGCCCTGATACCTCTCTCCAGAGTTCATCCTTAAGTTCCTTCAGACCCTGTCCGGAAACGGATGAAATCTGAAGTACTTTCATTCCCTCTTCAAGTGCAGGAATTTCAAGATCCTCCGTTGCAATATCCATTTTAGTAACAACCACCAAACGGGGCTTGCCGAGCAGCCCCTTGTCAAATTTCTCAAGCTCCCCAAGAAGTGTCCGGTATTCTTCGACAATATCGGGCGAATCTGCAGAAATGAGTATAGCCAGTATTTTCGTACGCTCAATATGACGAAGAAACTGCAAGCCAAGTCCTTTCCCTTCAGCCGCCCCCTCAATAATTCCAGGGATATCAGCCATCACAAACGATTTATACTCCTCATAACGCACAATACCAAGATTTGGAATCAGTGTCGTAAAAGGATAATCCGCGATTTTTGGTTTTGCCGCGCTGATGACCGAGATCAGGGTTGACTTTCCTGCATTTGGAAAACCAACCAGCCCCACATCGGCCATAAGCTTGAGCTCCATGTCAAGCGTCAGCCCTTCACCCTTCTGGCCAGGTTCGGCATAACGAGGCGCCTGACGAGTTGGCGTAGCAAAATGCTGGTTTCCGCGACCACCCTTGCCGCCTCTGGCAATCAACAGCTCCTGCTCCTCTCCGGTCAGGTCTGCAATAATCTCATGGGTTTCAGCATTTCTGACGATGGTACCGCATGGCACATCAATCACAATATCTGCACCGTCCCTGCCAGTTTTCCTTGCTCCCTGCCCGTGAACACCACGAACCGCGATATACTTATTTTTGTATTTGAAATCAAGAAGAGTAGTCAACTGCCGGTTGGTTCGAAGCCATACATGGCCGCCAGAACCTCCATCACCTCCATCTGGCCCACCCTTGGGCACAAACTTCTCCCTCCGAAAACTTACGCATCCGTTGCCTCCGTCTCCGGCCTGGACAAATATGGACGCACTATCAACAAACTTCACTCACACACCTGCCTTTTGAATAATCTATCTCTTTACCTACCTTAAACAACAACATCTAAACTTATGACAACCCATGACTCCATCACACTCTGCAAAACCCTCTGGCACGCCATCAATTGAAGAGCTGATTTTGCGGCTTGAGGAGATAACCCGCAAAATCGAAAACCCCGAAACAGGACTTGAAAGTTCTATCGGCCTCTATGAGGAGGGTCTGACAATTGCAGGCTCCTGTAAAAAACGACTTCAGGATGCCCGAAAAAAAATCGAGGTCATCAATCCTGAACTTGCAAAAACGTTGACTGACACACCACGCACCAAGGATCTTTTCGACAGTGAGCCCTGAAGGAATTCACCCATCGAGTCTCTCCAGCAACACGTCATTAACCATCTGGGGGTTGGCCTTGCCCTTCATCCGGCTCATGCACTGACCAACAAAAAAGCCCAGCAGCTTGGTTTTTCCGCCGCGATAGGCAGCAAGCTGGCCAGGGTTGGCATCAAGAATTTCCTGAACCACGATTTCAATAGCACCTGTATCTGAAACCTGTGCAAGCCCATCCCGCTCAACAATCTCCGCCGCAGTGGCTTGGTGGTCCAACAACATGATTTCAAACACCTGCTTGGCAATGGTATTGCTGATCAGCCCATCCCCAATAAGACGGATCAGTCCTCCAAGCTTTTCGGGAATAATGGAAAACTCCGTAATATCAAGATACTTCTCTTTCAGGATACGCATCACCTCACCCATCACCCAGTTCGATGAAGCCTTGGCATCGCCCGAAATCCTGACGGTCTCCTCAAAATAGTCGGCAACCTCCCTCTCAACCGTTAACACTCCCGCATCGTAGACGGGAATACCATACTCTTCAGCAAAACGAAGCGCACGCACTTCCGGAAACTCCGGCAGTTCAAGCCGAATACGATCGATCATCTCCTGGTCAACAAGCACCGGCACCAGATCGGGATCGGGAAAATAACGATAGTCATGGGCAAACTCCTTGCCCCGCATAGAGCGGGTCTCTCCCTTGTCGGCATCCCAAAGCCGGGTCTCCTGAATGATAACCCCTCCATTATCCAGAATCTCTTTATGACGCTCAGCCTCGAATTCGATAGCCTTTTCAACATTTTTGAAAGAGTTCATATTCTTGATTTCGGTACGGGTACCATACTCGGTCGCTCCTGCGAGTCGCAGGGAGACGTTAGCATCGCAACGAAGACTTCCCTCCTCCATGTTGCCATCCGAAATACCAAGATATTTAACAATCTGGCGTACTTTCTGCAGATATGCGGAAGCCTCTTTCGATGTACGCAAATCGGGATAGCTCACAATTTCAAGCAGCGGAACACCGCTACGGTTAAGATCAATATAGGTCTCCTCTCCGATATCATGAATCGACTTGCCCGCATCCTCCTCAATATGGATCCTGACCAGACGAATTTCTTTGCGCCCCTCTCCAGCATCAATCTGGAGAGTTCCCTCACTGCATATCGGCTCCTCAAACTGTGAAATCTGGTACCCTTTAGGCAAATCCGGATAAAAATAGTTTTTGCGGGCAAGCACCGAATGAGAGGCTATTTTGCAATCCATTGCAAGCCCGATCTTTACTGCATCCTCAACCACCTGGCGATTGAGTACCGGCAAAGCTCCTGGAAGAGCCAGACAGACCGGACAGACATTCGTATTGGCATGTTTACCAAACTGTGCCGAGCAACCACAGAACGCCTTACTCACGGTATTGAGCTGACAATGAACCTCAAGGCCAACCACTAATTCATACTTCATTGCAAAAATTGACGTTATTGAAAAACACTGAACCCTCTTGTCAGTAAGGATTATAAGAAAACTTCTGACCGCCAACCGTCGCTTCAGCCATAACCCCAGCCTTAGGGAGAACAAAAACAGCAACACCGTTAGAATAATCAGTATTAGTTGCCATCCCGCTGGTAACGATAATTGCGGCCACCTGGGCATTCAGCTCATAGTTGCCTTTTTTGAAATTCTCAAGGGTTCCCCGATTTTTAAAGAAAATAATTTCCGAGAACGACTGAGCACCAAGCTGAGGACCAACATTGAGCTGGGTAATCGATGAACGCCCAACAAGGCTTCCCTGTTCATAGACATATCCATTTCCATGCCCTCCGCCAAGCAGCATGAACCCCCCTTTATAAACATCAGGAAAAACAGCATAGCCATAGGCATGTTCAAAAAAACGGTCCAGCGCCGGACCATGGTTTTTGAAATAGTCGACCGATGCCCGTGCGCGATCCTCCTGTGCCGGATCCCATCCGGCATTTGCCGTAACGGAAAAAACTCCTGCAAGCATAAACGCAAGAGCCAACATTTTCATAATCTTCATCACCGATAGCTGTTTTGGTTATTTGATTACCTATCAATTCATAAGGTGTTGCCGCTCTTCAATCCTTTTCACCACATCTCTTGCCACTTCAAGTATATTCATGGCGCTCTTTACCTCCTCACCAGTGTACAACCGCAATGCTGCAACAAGAGGCTCAAGATATCGTTCGGCCGGTGAGCCAACAAGAATGCGAAGCGATTCCTCTGCATACCCCAATGCAGCAAGTTCCACAAATTGTACTATCGCTCCTTCAACAGTGTTCTCAACAAGCACAGAATTGCCGACATACTGTTTTGCAAGCTCAAGAGCATCTTTCTGCCTCTCCTGCATTTTTATAAGCAATTTAAGCAAAACAAATTGCGCTCTCGACCGTTGCGGGTTCAATGCTATTGCCTCCATAAAAGCGCTTTCCGCCTCATGGTACCGTTCCAGTTTGCCATAGATAATTCCTTTGTTGAGCAGTGCGTTCGACACTTTTACCACAATCTGCCCTTCAGTCATCGCGTTATAGGTCGCAATAATCTTTTCAAAGGTCTGAATCGCTTACTCTTCACGATGCAAACTGCCAAGTATAATCCCTTTGTAGATCATACCTTTTATAACCTGCTCTGCAACAGACACTTCAGTACGCTCTTTGTTCATCGCAATGAGCTTTTCATAAATCAGGACAGCATCATCCCTGCGATTAAGCTCTGCAAGCATAACCGCTTTATGTAACATGGACATCCCTATCCATTTGACAATCCGCTCCTCAGAACGGTTTTTATAGAGAGCTATTACCTCTTCGTATGCCGTTATTGCCTCTCCCGGGCGGTTCATGCCAGCCAGAATATATCCTTTACTGAACATTGCCATGACAATCGGCTGATCGAAAATCGCTTCAAAACGGCCGTTATATGTTGCAATCAAGTCTTCGAATATTTTTATTGCCTCTTCCGAACGTTCCATGTTACCAAGAGCAACTCCTTTGCCAAACATGGCACCAGCCACCTTGAGGGCAACCTGCACTTCAGTACGGCTTTTGTAGACCATTATTATAGCGTCAAACACGTGAAATGCTTCAACATAATTTCCCGCTTCAAGAAGCTCATAGGCATGATTAAAGCTTTCCTGCAGTACACTATTTTCCGGATTATCATCAACAACAAGCAGTCTCCCGTCAACCCGAAAATGCTTCATAGTATCAGTGAGACTTGGCACACTCTTCGGCAACTCTTCGGCAACAATAAAATGATCATGGCATTGCTGAAAAAGTTTACGGTTGGAAACACTCACCACGGCTGACTCAAAAGCTGTAATAAAATCGCGAAACTGCCCGAAAGACAAAGGTATTGCGGAAAGTGGATCATAAAAACTGATCATAAATTTCACCATGGCCATGACCCGTTCCGCCTGGCAGCCATGCCTTCTCATAAGGTAATAGATGTTATAAATCCCTTCAGTAACTCCGTATAACTTATTCCTTTTGGCCTGTTTTTCAATAACAATAACCCCCCGGCTTATCAGTCTGTTCAGATAGGCGCTGGTCTTGTTGACATCAAGCCTTGCTTCAAACGCAATTTCCCTGACCGATGAAATATTCCATAATTCAGCCAGCGCGAGATAGACCTTCCTCTCAATCGGCGCCATGTCATCAAGATGACTTTTAAAATAATCGGTATGTTCATCTATGGCATCAACAAGGCTCTCAAGAAGCTGCCGGAATGGCCGCTTTGCTCCACATCTGGCAAGAATAGCTAACATACGAGGATTACCACCAGCCAGTATTCGTGCAGGCCTGATCTGCTCTCCAGCAAGTTTTTCCCCTGCAATCAATTCCCAGATCGCATTACACTCATCATCCTCAAGAGGCTGGAGCTCATGAATTCTGAATATTTCAAACATCGCAGGTGATGGATGATCAACACCTGCAAACAGGTTTGTTGCGGTGGCAAGAAGCTGCAAGCGAGGCTGATTCATCAAGGTATGGCAAATAGCTAAACCCTCCTCTTCATTTGCCA
>Ga0118677_10016155_pt1 | contig 10270 bp, 12 predicted proteins | sample AliMusrvi5mmetaG_FD_86154 | JGI IMG/M metagenome (GOLD analysis project Ga0118677, IMG submission 86154)
TCTCGCGGCTTAATTGCCGTTAGCGTTCAATCTAAGACTCCGCTATTAGAATTGAACGTCACTTGCGGACAGGCTATCGAGTTTTGTCGGATGACTTGATAGGAAGAATAGTTCAGAAGACTGGCGTTTTTGATAGCCCGTTTATCGGCAGTCAAAAAGGCGATGACTCATAGGTAAAATAAACTTGTAGTCAATTGTGAAATTCTTAATAGTGACGGGGTTTTCGAATACCCCCACCTCCACCAATTTATCCAGCCACGGCAGATTTTGTTTGCTGTGTGCCGAATTCAAAAACCCCTACCTCCATTTGTTGTATAATCTCGAATGGGAAAATTCATGCTCGAACATTTGTCCTCTTTCGGGGATGATATGATCGCCAACGGAAATAATGTTTCCGTTAAGGATATTCTATCCGCCATTGAAACCCTTCACGAATGCCAGGTCTGCGACGGACATCCATATATCGAATTACACAGTGACGGATCTCTGGCGGTCATGCATCCTAGATATACTAAAATTCTCGAACGTTTTCATAACCTTGAAGAATTTATTGAGTGTATGAAAATTGTTGCTGAAAATCGAGAAGACGAGGTATAATTAAGCATGGGTGAATTACGACAACGCTTTAAGATCGGAATCAAAGAAGAAGACGGGAAGCATTATGCCTGTCTGATCGTTCCTGAAACAGGCAACATTGATTATGTTACTCCACCTCATCCGACTCTCGAAGACGCCCTGAGTGATGTTCATATTGAACTACAATTACGTTACGCCGCCAATGGCGAGGTGATTGAGATTAAAACCAAAAAACAATTGGAAGATGATCCCGATTTTACCCTGCCAGATTTGCCCTGATTTTACATTTACAATTGTTATGATGTACTATTGATATGGAAACGTTCGCAAAAATCTCGTTTATGGCTGATGACATGGTCGTATTGTTCAGCTCTGGCAAAAAACAACTCTACCCTTTGGATGAATTTCCCGAACTCCTAGCGGCTGATAATGGGACTCGCAAACGATACGAAATTATCAACTCGGGAGCAACCGTCCGCTGGGACGAGCTTGATTTTGAAATAAAAGTTGAAGAGCTATCCAGTACGTCTTCTTGATGTCAACTACCCCTCGGCTAAAGACCGAGGGGCTTGTAACAAACTGAACCAAAATGTTCCTCATTCATTACTATAAGCGAATTGACTGTCGCTCGTTCTTCAACAGCTTGCCGTTGAAGAACAGATCGCAAGGAGATATTTCTACCTCCGACTCGATCCGAATTATCCTGATGTCCACAAACCTTACATTTGAAAACCAAACCATTCCGATTGGCTCTCTCGGTATGTCCGCAACAAGGACACCGCTGAGAGCTATAAGCAGGATCAACCAATTCAAAGCCAATGCCTTGACTCGCACCTTTGTATTGAACAAAGAATTGAGCCTTAGCATATGGCCAGCGGTGAACCTTTGCTCGAAACTCTTTACCCTTCTTCAGACTGGAATCTCGAATGTTGTTCAGTTCTTCCATGACGATTGTTCGTGCGTCTTGTTTAACCGCCCAAGCCACCAACTTCTTAGAAGCAAGGTGGAGGATCTCTTGTGTTACGGACTTTTCCTTTCCAGCCAGCCTGCGGAGCAGGCGTCTGGAACTCGGAGTGCCAACACTAGCGACTCGGGATTTGGTTTGACGAACACACGAACGTTTGTGGTTCAGGGAATTGCTACTAAAGTTAAAAGTTTGCCCGTTGTTAGAATTGGTTGCAACAAAGATGTTCTTAATACCGCTATCAACTCCAACAATACAACCTTGGGTTTTGAGATCGGGGATTTGGATGGTAACACACAGGATCAAATACCACTGTCCATCAACTCGTTTAAGTTTGGAATCCGACCATTGTCCTTCAGGGACAGATTTAGATTGATAGGTAAAGCGTTGTCCCCAGATAGTCAATCCTCTGCTGGAAACATTGAAGTCTCTCTTCCAACAAATCGGGATGGTTGGTTTCTTGAAGACTGCCAATTTCCATCGGTTATTCGACTTGGCAGTTTTGTAAGTGGATATGACATGGCGAAACAAGGATTGAGAAACTTGGCTAGGTGTATCAAATTGCTCTCGAACGGTTGTATAAAGTTCCCGAGAAAGTTTGTTGGGATTGCTGATAATCTTGCGTTCAAAAACAATCGGAGACAACCAGTTTGTTGCTTTAATGTAATTCTCAAGAACTTGGTTCATCCTTGTAGGATCTCCAATCAACTTGAGTTTTACTGTTCTGATAGTTTCGTTCATAACCTACACATTCATTATACAACGAAACTTTGTGATTTCCTTCTTTTTTGTGAAAGAAAGTTAAAACTCAACCAAAGGACATGGACGGCACTCTTCCCCGACGCTGAAGACGTCGGGGTTTCCTGCCTACCTGCAATATGAAGATTAGGAACGTTAGCCAGAAAGTCCGTCGCTATTGGGGACGCTATCGGGTTGACTTTAATGTTCTTCCTCAAATTGATTATCTTGTTAAAATGAAGGTTACCTGCCAGGTGCAAGATGTGGTTTTCGACAGAGTGTGTGGGGTTGTGCAAACACCGCTACATCTTACCTTAAGAGATAAATTAAAAAAAATATGATATTTCAAATAAACTCATTCTGAACTGCTGCTATTTTATTCCAAAATAACTCATAGGTGCTCCTAATGTCAATATTAGGATTTCCGGAGAATCCAATTCTTACTGCATCCCCGTTAAATAAGCTTATGCAAACAAAATTTAATTTAGAAGATTTTATTTCCACTTTTGTCACCAAAAGAAGCACAAGTCTGATGACCGAAGACTTCTTACGATATAAGACTGATCTTGAATCCAGAATCAATAGCAAAAAGGTTTTGGTTATCGGAGGTGCTGGCACCATAGGATCCTCCTATATTAAAGCCATTCTCAAATTTTCTATAGCAAAGTTAGTGGTTGTTGATATTAATGAAAACGGCCTAACTGAATTAGTACGTGATCTACGTAGTTCACCTATTTACAATATTCCTGATGATTTCACTACCTATCCAGCCAATTTTGGTGATGCTGTCTTTGAAAAAATTTTTAAGTTTCATGGACCATTTGAAATCGTAGCTAATTTTGCAGCACTCAAACATGTGAGAACTGAGAAAGATGTATTCTCTATTGAAGCTATGTTAGAGAATAATGTAATTCGTGCTCGCAAACTCTTAGATCTGTTGTTACAATTTCCCCCGGAGCATTTTTTCTGTGTTTCGACAGATAAAGCTGCAAATCCAGTAAATATTATGGGGGCTAGTAAAAAATTGATGGAAGAATTAATTATAGCATATTCCGACGTATTACCCATTAAAACGGCGAGATTTGCCAATGTAGCTTTCTCAAATGGAAGTTTGCCTTTGGGATTTTTAGATCGTCTTAAGCTGGAACAACCCTTGTCTTGCCCTCTTGGAATTCGACGATTTTTCGTTTCACCACAAGAATCTGGCGAATTGTGCCTAATTGCCTCTGTACTAGGAGAATCAGGTGATATATTTTTTCCGAAACTTGATGAAAATAAGGACATGATTCCTTTTGATGAATTAGCATTGGATTTGCTAAAAACGCTTGGACTGACTCCTGATATTTGTAAAACCGAAGAAGAAGCTAAAAATAAAGCTAATCAGGAGTACAATCGTATTCTTGAATCTGCTAAAGAAAGTATTCATTACGAAAAAATGGCTGCCATTACTGAGTTGAAGAATCAAATAGCAACTCTTTCAATAGAGATTGCCGAGAAACTTATTAAAGAAGAACTTTCTGACAAAGCTAAGCAAAAAGCTCTTATTGATAAGATGATGGATAATGTTAACTTCAACTAACCTTAAAAAGCTATAATGGAAGACAGCAGGATACATATCAGGTATGCAAAAGCATTGTTTGAAATTGCCGAAGAGCAAAATTTCGTTGACAGAGCTTATGAGGATACATTACTTATTTATGATGTTTGTAAATCCAACAAGGATTTCGAAATGTTATTAGCAAGTCCTATCATTCATACCGGTAAAAAGGTAGCTATCATTAAAGAAGTTTTTACTAACTCACTTCATCCGGTTTGTTTATCTTTTTTATTATTGATTATTAAGAAAAGAAGAGAAGCTAACATTAGGTTAATAGCCGAGAGTTTTATTCATATTTATAAAGAATATAAAGGTATTAAAACTGCTTATCTTAAGACAGCTATTGAATTGGATGAAACTACAAGAAAAGAGTTTGTTTCTTTATTAGCCAGTCAAACCAACAAAACTATAGAACTTAAAGAATCGGTTAAACCTGAATTATTGGGTGGTTTTGTTATTACAATTGATGATAAAGAATCAGACAATAGCATCTCTGACAAGATACAGAGACTGAAGAAAGAGTATGATGTAAATATTTACGAAAAGAAATTATAATTATAACAGAAAACAACTAAAGTATATAATATGGCTGAAATTAAACCCGCTGAGGTTACGGCAATTTTAAGACAACAGTTAGCCGGATTTAAACTGGAATCAGACTTACAAGAAGTAGGAACAGTATTACAAGTTGGAGATGGTATCGCTCGTATCTATGGCCTTAACAATGCACAATCAGGCGAATTAATAGAATTTGTTAAATCAGGAGTTCGTGGCATCGTACTTAATCTTGAAGAAGATAATGTTGGTGTTGTTTTATTGGGCGATTCTAAAGATATTAAAGAAGGCGACACTGTAAAACGTACCAAGATGATTGCTTCTGTTAGAGTTGGCGAAGGCATGTTAGGTAGAGTTATTAATACTATCGGTGAGCCAATTGATGGTAAAGGACCAATAAGTGGAGAAACTTATGAAATGCCTTTAGAAAGAAAAGCTCCCGGTGTTATTTATCGTCAACCGGTAACTGAACCTTTGCAAACCGGTATTAAACCTATTGATGCAATGATCCCTATTGGTCGTGGTCAAAGAGAGTTAATCATTGGCGATCGTCAGACAGGTAAATCAGCTATTGCTATTGATACTATTATCAATCAAAAAGAATTTTACGATAAAGGTGAACCTGTATTCTGTATCTATGTTGCATGCGGACAAAAAGGTTCAACTATCGCTAATATAGTAAAAACATTAGAGGAAAAAGGTGCGTTAGCTTATACAGTTATTGTTGCTGCTACTGCTTCTGATCCTGCTGCTATGCAGTTCTATGCTCCTTTTACAGGTGCTGCTATTGGTGAGTTTTTCCGTGATACAGGTCGTCCTGCATTGGTTGTTTATGATGATTTATCAAAACAAGCTGTTGCTTATCGTGAAGTTTCTTTATTACTTCGTCGTCCTCCTGGTCGCGAAGCTTATCCTGGTGACGTATTTTATCTTCACTCACGTTTATTAGAACGTGCAGCTAAAGTTATCAAATCAGATAAGATTGCAGCTCAGATGAACAATCTTCCTGAATCTATTCGTCACATGGTAAAAGGTGGTGGTTCATTAACTGCTTTACCTATAATCGAAACTCAAGCCGGTGACGTTTCTGCATATATCCCAACCAATGTAATTTCGATTACTGATGGTCAGATATTCTTAGAAACTAACCTTTTTAACTCTGGTATTCGTCCAGCTATCAACGTTGGTATTTCGGTATCACGTGTGGGTGGTAATGCTCAGATTAAATCAATGAAGAAGATTGCAGGCACTCTAAAGATAGACCAGGCTCAGTTCCGCGAGTTAGAAGCTTTCTCTAAATTTGGTTCTGATTTAGATGCTTCAACTAAAGCTGTATTGGATAAAGGTTCACGTAATGTTGAAATCTTAAAGCAACCTCAATACTCTCCAATGAAAGTTGAAGATCAGATTGCTATTATCTTCTGTGGTACAAAAGGATTGTTGCAAAAAGTTCCTGTTAACAAGATCATTGAATTCGAAAATGAGTATTTAGACTTTATGCGTTTACATCATAAAGATGTACTTGAATCATTAAGAAAAGGAGCTCTTACCGATAATGATATTAGTACTATGGAAGGTACAGCTAAAGAATTATCTGAAAAGTATTCAAAATAATAAAAGGGAAAACTTATGCCCAGTTTAAAAGAAGTTAGAACAAGGATAGCGTCTGTTAACTCTACCAAACAGATTACCCAGGCCATGAAGATGGTTTCGGCATCTAAATTAAGGAGGTCGCAGAATGCTATTCTTAAACTCCGCCCTTATGCTGCTAAACTTAGAGAGATTCTTCAGAATCTTAGTGATAGTATCGAGAATACCGATTCCAGCAACTACTTTATCGAAAGAAAATCAGAAAAGGTTTTGATTATCGTAGTCTCTTCAAACAGGGGGATGTGTGGTGCATTTAATACTAATGTTATTAAATTGGTGAATGTTCTTTTGCATGGTAAGTATAAAAGAGAATATGCTAATAATAATGTAGAACTTTTGTGTATCGGTCGTAAAGCAGGTGATTTCTTTGCACGAAGAAATTATATCCTAAAAGATCGTTTGGATCATTTATTCGACCAACTTACTTTTGATAATGTTTCGGCTGTAGCCGAACAATTAATGAGCGAGTTTGTGTCGAAGAAATATGATAGGATCGAGATCGTTTACAATCGATTTAAGAATGCTGCTACTCAGATATTGGTTAACGAACAGTTTTTACCTATACTTCCTCCATCTGTAGATACTACTAAAACTAACAAAACTAAAGTTGATTATATATTTGAACCTAACAAAGAGGAAATACTAAACGAATTGGTGCCAAAGACATTGAAAGTGCAATTATACAAAGTTGTTCTTGACTCTTTTGCTTCAGAACAAGGTGCCCGTATGACTGCAATGCACAAAGCTACCGAAAATGCTACCGAGATGATAAAACAATTAAAGTTATCATACAACAAAGCTCGTCAGGCATCTATTACAAAAGAAATATTAGAAATAGTAAGTGGCGCCGAGGCATTGAACGGCTAAAATAATTACGAATTACGAATTACGTTGTCAATTCGTAATACAAAAACCTTCATCATTGAGTTGATGAAGGTTTTTTTATATGATTACCTGTTTTACAATTATTAATTTAATTTTATAATTAATATGATTTGTTTAAAAATAACAATCTTTGCCCAAAAAAGGCTACCCTTCTTCACTATAAATTTAACTATCTGAATATGAAATTAATTTAATATAGTGTATAGAAAAAGATCGTTTTTTTGTCCTAAGCCGTATATAGTCGGCACATGGTGATCTATCGTCGATACATGGTCATCTATCGTCGATACATCGCCATGTATCGTCGATGCAAGACCATCTATCGTCGATGCGAAGCGATGTATCGTCGATGCAAAGCCATGTATCATCAATGCAAGACCATGTATCGTTGATGCAAGACCATGTATCATCGATACAAGACCATCTATCGTCGATGCAAGACCATGTGTCGACGATACATCGCCATCTATTGTCGATGCAAAGCCATCTATCGTAGATACATGGCTTGTTGTCGTTAATTGAAGGAGCAATTATGATAAGTTTAAGATCGGATGTTTAGTCTTCCGAAAAGTCTTGATTCATTTTGCGATAAGCAGAAAAGATATTAGCACGGGAAACAAAGCCCATGTATATTCCATCTTTCAATACCGGAAGATTGTAATTGCCCGTCTTATTAAACTTATGTACTATGGTTTCCATAGTGTCATCGTAATCAACATTCATCTCAGGGCTAATCATCAAATCTCTTACAAAAGTAGTTTCGTATTTATCAACATCAAACATAATCTTTCGGATATCATCCATAACAACCACTCCCATAAAATAGTTATCACTATTCAAAACAGGGAAAACATTTCTATTGCAAGTAGCAATAAGTTTAACCAAATCGCCAAGTGTGGCATCCAATAATATAGGTGAGAAGTTGGTTTCGATGAGCTTGTTTATTTTCATCAAAGATAAAACAGCTTTATCTTTATGATGCGTCATAAGTTCGCCACGTTCGGCTAATCTTTTTGAATAAATAGAATGAGGTTCAAAGTGATGAATAGTCAGATAAGAGATCACAGAAGTAATAATTAAAGGTGGTAGCAACTCATAACCACCGGTAATCTCAGCAATAAGAAAAATAGCCGTCAATGGTGAGTGCATAACCCCTGCCATAACACCAGCCATACCAACTAAAGCAAAGTTGCTTTCGGACACATTAGTGATACCTATTAAATTTAAAAGCTTAACAACTAAATAGCCTGTAACTCCACCAATAAATAAGGATGGTGCAAAAACACCGCCTATACCACCTGCACCATTGGTCGAAGCCATTGCAATTATCTTTACAAATAGAATCAATAAAGGTATCATTACTAGAAATAAGTTATGGTTCTTGGTAAAATCTAAGATGCCACTATGAAAAACAACATCTCCTTTACCATTTAATATCATCTTAAGAGCATCATAACCTTCACCATATAAAGAAGGGAAAATAAAGATGAGACTACCCACTATTACACCTCCAATAATTATCTTTAATCTAAAGTCTTCAACCCTTTTAAACAATTTCTCTATCCACATCGTAAAACGGGTAAAGTATAAGGATACAAATCCGGCAGTTATCCCAAGGAAAATAAAATAAGGAACTTTAGAAAGGTAGAAATGATTGGTAACATTAAAAGAAAACAAAACTCCATTGCCCATAAAGTAATAGGAAACAAGAGATGCCGTGATAGCCGAGAGCATAACCGGAAGTAAAATATTCATGGTAAGATCAAGCATCAAGACTTCAATTACGAAAAGAATACCTGCTATTGGTGCTTTAAAGATACCTGCAATACCTGCTGCAGTACCGCAACCTATTAAAAGCGTAATGGTTTTATAATTTAAACGAAAAAGCTGCCCAAGCGTAGAGCCGATAGAACTTCCTGTTAAAACAATTGGTGCTTCCAGACCAACAGAACCTCCAAAAGAAACTGTAAGCGTACTGGCTATTACCGAAGAGTAATTATTATGACTCTTAATCTTACCACCATTCTTCGAGATAGCAAAAAGCACCTTTGAAACACCATGACTTATATTATCTTTAACAAAATAGCGGACAAAAATAACAGTTAAGGTAATCCCTATTATCGGGAAGATGAGGTATAGATAATTCTTGTTCTCGAAATCAAAGTTATTGGTAACAAAGTAGTGGGTATAGTAAGCAGCATTCTTAAGTATAACAGCAGCAAGTCCGCTCAAGACCCCAACAATGACACTTAATATTAATATAAAGCGTTGGTTGGATATGTTCTTTACCCTCCATCTTATGATCCTATTTAAAAATTGATTTGTTTTCATATATTTTGCAAATATACAAAGAATAAAAATAATCTCGCTTGTTGTAATTACAAATAAAACAATTCATATATTTGCTGAATTAATACAATAGAAAAAATGAAAAGAATAATCACTTATAATGTCAATGGAATAAGAGCTGCAATGTCAAAAGGATTAATAGATTGGATTAAGATTGTTGATCCTGATATTATCTGTTTTCAAGAACTAAAAGCTCATTATGATGTAATACCTTTAATAGAATTTGAAGAAGCAGGATACAATTGTTATAGTTTTTCTGCTCAAAAGAAAGGTTATAGTGGTGTGGCTATCCTTACCACAACCGAACCTGATAATGTTGTTTTTGGTATGAATATAAAGAAATATGATGATGAAGGAAGGTTTGTAAGAGCTGATTATGGAGATATTTCAGTTGTGAGCGTTTATCATCCTTCAGGTAGTTCGGGAGATGACAGACAGGCTTTTAAAATGGAATGGCTTGAAGATTTCCATCAATATATAAACGTACTTAAAGAAGAAAGACCGAATCTTATTATTTGTGGTGATTATAATATCTGCCATAAGGCAATAGATATTCATGACCCTAAAGGGAATAAGAATTCATCTGGTTTTTTACCGGAAGAAAGAGAATGGTTTACAAAGTTTCTGGCATCAGGATATATAGACACATTCCGTACACTTCATCCCGATACTACCGGTGCATATAGCTGGTGGAGTCAGCGTTTCCCTAGTGTAAGATTACAAAATAAAGGTTGGAGAATAGATTATATCTGTGCAACAAATACTTTAGCTGATACAATAAAAGAAGCGACTATCTATCCCGATGTAATGCATAGCGACCATTGTCCTATCTACGCATCATTTGACATACCTTTATAATTATGGATTAATAGAAGTGATGTTATCTTTTTTACTTTTTACTTTTTAATTTATTATGTTTATCTACAACGTTACTATCAAATTAGACCATTCAATAC
>Ga0118677_10016156_pt1 | contig 10270 bp, 9 predicted proteins | sample AliMusrvi5mmetaG_FD_86154 | JGI IMG/M metagenome (GOLD analysis project Ga0118677, IMG submission 86154)
TCGTAGTGGTGCTCTCCCAGCAATTTATCTGTTAATTGCTCTTTCGGGATCAGCAGGAAGAAGGAGGCATCGTTTCGCAAAAGCTCCGTATAGCCTCTTTCCATCAATTTTTCGGCCTGGTCGAGGTCTCCTTTTTTCAGAAGTCCGAGAAAGGCGGCAATCAGGTCTCCAATCATCTCCACCATTCGCAAAATATAGTCTTTCTGATACATGGGAATTTAATGCAAGGAAACTAATCTCTTCCAAAGTTAATCAACTTTGTGCCGGAATGGCCCACTCGGTTGTGACAATATTGCCCATGCACTTCCGGCAACAAGCATGGACCAAGATTAAATATGGATTCCTTGATTGGAAACAAACGAAAGAAAAGTTGTAAAATTAGTAGGTTGTTTTACCTAAACTTGAACTTCCGCCGGAGTTTTGGGTGAGGGCATAGTCTTCGCTTTGACTTCCGGATGAATTAAACAGCCTGACTTTTACCGTTTTATCATCGGTCCATTTGTAGCGGGCTTTGTCGAACTCATTCTCAGATACAATCATAAAATCCTTGCCGGCAACGTTAGGATCCGAAACCTCCCGATTGACCACAAAGAGATAGCAGGCCTTCAATATTTTGCCGGACGGCGTTGGATAGGAATCCAACCTGTAGACCCGCACTGTTTTTTTTGCCTGACCAACAGTGTCTTTGTCGATCGTTGATGAGGGTTGATTCCGCACATCCCGGATGTTGATCTCTCTCTCTTCGCGGTCGGAACCGCGGTTGACAAAAAATCCCATTTCTATTTTTTCAAGTTCGGGAAGTTGTTTCTTGTATTCTTCGGCATTCCAGGTCATTTTCCATTGTTTTACGTAATCCGCCAGCGGACCCAGCCCTACCGCCTTGCGGCGTGCATCGACCTGATCAGGATCTTCGAGCGGGGCGACAAAGCTCTTTTTTGATTTCTTATCGTAATAAATCTGACTGCCGTAGATCTGCTTTTTCCCCTCACCCAGGGCGACACGGTCTTCCAGGAGTGCCAGCCAGCTGGCCTCGGATCTTCCTTCCCTGACGGCCAGGCGCATCATCGGCAAGTATTTTTCCTGGGTCTTTAAATCTGCATGCTGGATCACGATGAAGAAAGTGTTGTTGGCGAGTTTCCCGACTTTGTCCTTTCCGACCCATCCCTTTTCATCCAGGATCTTCTCAATCCGGATCAGATGAAGACTGTCGAGGCGATGCACCACCTGGATGATGCTGTCAACTTTAGAACTGCCTTCCCCATGTTTTTGCCACAGATATTGCCACTCCAACCTGCTGCCCTGGTCTTCATTCCAGATAGACAATAACTCTCGCCGCAAGGGCCTGTCGTAGTTGCAACTGCTTAATCCCAGCATCAAACCTGTGAAGGAGACCAGGAAGAAAATTGTTGTCTTCATCTTCATATTATTAAGTTTAGGATACTCCATACAATTTTACCAAAAAATAATCTGATTTGTTTGTGCCCAGTGGATGATTTTATGTTCAGTTAGTTAGCCGGATGGAAGGCTGGTCGTTTTCTTCAGGTTTGTTTAGGTTTGGTTGATATTGGCTTTTTCAATCGTGCCCTTGTGGCATGCATTTCGCATTTCATGGAAGGAAAGTTTTTGAAAATGATTTTATAGGTTGTCAAAGCATCAATTCACAATTAAAAGCAGTAAATTCATACGCTTCAAATTTGTCCGAATTCCTTACAAACAACCATTGAATATGAGAAATGATGCTATTTCAAGACGCAAATTTTTAGGTACGACGGCTGCTGCAGCAGCGGTTTCTTTTGTTCCTTTCAACTATTCCTTCGCACTCGGAAGTAAGAAGCCCAATTCAAAAGTGAATGGGGTACAATTGGGGGTCACTACGTACTCGTACCGGGCCATTCCGCATAGCCTCGAGCAGGTGCTGGAATACTCCCTGAAGGCTGGGGTCAATGCCCTGGAGATGAGAAGTGTTCTGGAAGAGGGTCTTGGCATTCCTGCAGGTCCGGGCCGTGGGCGAAGCGGGGAGGTATTGACCGACAAGGAGAAGGCCGAACGTGCCAAGGCTGCCGATGTAGCCAGGGAAGAGCAGCGCAAATGGCGCTTGTCGCTTCCAATGCAAAAGTATGCCGATGTGCGCAAGATGTACAACCAGGCCGGAGTCGACATTCACATTGCCAAGTTCGTACCATCCAGCTGGTCGGATGAGGAGATCGATTATGCCTACAATGCGGCCAATGCTTTGGGAGCCTACGGTATTACCGATGAGGCCAGTGTAGTTGCCTGCAAGCGACTGGGTAAATTTGCAGAGAAACACAACAGTCTGGCCATTTACCACACGCACGGTCAATTCGGCGAACCCGGATTCGACATCGACACCCTGCTTTCCTATTCTCCTGCCAATCGACTCAACCTCGACATTGGCCATTATTGGGGCGTAACCGGGAAACACCCCAACGATGTCATTACCAAATACCACGACCGGATTCCGATGATCCACATGAAGGACAAGACGGGTCCCAACCATGCGACACCCAACACCAACAAACCTTTTGGACAGGGCGAGACCCCGATTGCCGATGTGCTTCATCTGTTGAAAAAGGAAAAATGGCCGATCGATGTTTTCGTGGAACTTGAATATGAAATCCCGCAGGATTCGGATCCTGTTAAAGAGGTGATCAAATGCATCGATTACCTGCGGAATATTCTGGAATAAATTTCCTGTGGTTTTCCAGTTAAAAAAAGCCCTGCCAGTTTTGCTGACGGGGCTTTTTTCCCCAATAGTTGGCAGATAGGCAACGCGGGGAAATTATTTTTTGAGATAGGTCTTGTAGAAGGCATAGGTCAGACTCACATTCCAGACCAAACCTTTCCCTACAGGGATGTCTGTCTCTATAGACCTGTTGAGCATGGTGCCCAGGGTGAAGGGCGATTTTTTGCTGTTCAGGGAGAGGTTGGCGGAGAGATAGGTCCCGGTGATTCCATCCTGATAGAGGAAATAGCATTGTGGATTGAACTTCAAAAAGTAGGGACCAGAGAGCCGGATGTTGGAGAAATAGCTCCGCAGGGCAACATAGTGGGTCGTCCGGGTGGTAATATCTTCGATTCCATAGACGTACATATAGTACATGCCCAAGCCAAAATTTTTCGTCACATACCAGGTGGGGGTAAGGTCGGCTGTCAGCGTCCGGTAGCCTACCAACTGGTTATTCGGAATCCCGTTGAGGGAAACAGTCATGGTTTTAAAGGCGAAGGTAGGATTGGCCCCAATCCTGAACGCAAATTTGTTCGACTTGTACAATTCGGTTCTCCACCATAAAATAAACATCCAGGGTTTGCCTTCCAGCGCAAAACGCAGTTCCGGTTCGAACCTGATTTTTTTCCCAACCGTGAAGATGAAGACGGCTGCCGGTTTGCCCAACGTGAAATTGGGAATGGTCGAAATTCCCTTTGTGGTGACCATCACGCTACCACTTAAGTATTTGATATTTTTCAAGCTGTCAGCCTGCTGCGAATAGGTTGAAAAGGATAAACCAATCAGCAGAAGAATCAAAAGAGTGCATTTGAGGTGATGTTTGGGCATCAAATAATTTGTTAAAGGGATGAAGGTGCATCAAAATTTCCCCAAAGAAACTAAAAATTCAACATTCAGACATCAATTGATTTTTAACAATTCAAGGATAGATAGGATCAAGTTTTGCGTTTTCCCGGAAACAACATGGGTGTTTTGGCCTTGTAGGCAAGATAGGAGTCCCCAAACCGAACCTCCAGTTCCCGCTCTTCGAACATTTTTACGAAGAAGAGCAGTGCAGGGGTAATCACAAGCAGAACCCAGAGTACAAACAGAGACGATTGCCACCAGATCCCCAGGGAGAGGGCAAACGAGAGCACCGCCAGTACCATCGGATTGCGCGTCCGAGCATACAACCATTCGATGGCCAGTCGTCTGCTCAGCGCAACCGCAAAAGGAGCCCCAAACCCTCTCAGGGCAAGGTTTAAAACCGTCAGCATGGTAATCGTTCCGGTAATGGCCAGTAATATCCATCCGATTTCAACCGGTATCGGAAGGACCCATCCGACCCAGTTCTGGTGGGTAAGCAATGCCCTGCAAATGGGTACACCAAATACTATTCCAAGTGAAAAATGGACGAAAGTAGTGATCCACTCGGCTCGTCTTTTGGTCGGATTTTGGTCGAGCCACTTCCTGCAAAACCAAACAAGCGGATAGGCCAAAAATACCCCGCCACAAATGATGGAGAGGTTCAGTATGGCCGAAAATTTTTGGTCTAGCACCCACACCCAGATCGACCAGACAAGCAACATTAGGATCATCCTGACTGACAATTCAAGCAGACGTCTCATGGTAAACCTCCTTTCAAATTTATTTGATCATCGTCAACGATTCAAAAAGTCTTTGGATAAGATGCAGTTTGGTATTTTACAAATGTAAGGAGCAAAAGGAAACAGTTAGGACAACTGATTGTTAGAAAATTACAAAAAAAATGCGATAGTTGCAAATTGGTATCATAAAAAATCTGGAAGGATCTTGTTGCACATTATTCCTTTATTGGAAACTTGCCTGAGAATCGCTTCCATGTCAGTAAGATTGTTTGGGGGAGCTTACTTTACCTCGTGTTTGCCGTTCGGGAGAAAGGTGATGGCAGGGATTTCATGATGCTTTTCGAACAGGTCGTAGCTCTTTTTCAGATCGCCCCACAGGCTGCAATCGTCCTTGTAGGCAGCATAATCCGTAATCAATCCGGTATAGTTGGCATCCGTTAGCTTCGAGGGGTAGATGGTGATGCCGATCTCCTGCTGGCCGCCGTTGTAGGCCTCGATGCAATAGACGTACAGCTCCTTGATGCGGTCGTTGGTGATGGCCAGGCATCCTGAGGAGATGCAGGAGCCGTGGATGAAGATGTGATTACCGAGTCGTCTTCGGTTGCCCCTGATGCTGTCGGAGGCATTGGGATAGTTGATCTCCATCGAGAGATAGTATTTGCTGAAGGGATTGAGTCCGGAGATGTGGTAGAACCCTTCAGGGACCTGCAGGTCGTGCGAGCGACGCTTCGGTCCGATGTAGCCCGAGATGTCGCAGATGGGGAGCTCCCTGACCAAAACAAAGGAGGAGTCACAGCTGTTTTTTGCCCATATTTCGATCACCTTTTCGGTCTTGAAGGCCCGGAGGTAGATTCTTAGGCTGTCGCGGGAGATGGTGTGGGCGGCGAGGTTTTTCTCTACGAGCTTTTCTTTCGCGGCATAGGCTTCCCTCACCCGGGTAAAATTCAACTCCTTCTCCCGGTAGGTACCAGTGGTCATACCGGAACATAGGAACAGCAAGGAGAGAAGCAATATCAATAATCTCATTTAGGCGTCTAAAATTGGTCGGACAAAAGTAGTCGAATAATGTTCAAAACAGAGCAAATTGGGACTTTTTGCAATTTCCCACCAGAATTAATTCAAATAATTTCACCGAAGTAATACCTACTTTACATCCGTTTGCCTCCTTAAATCGGCATTGTAATAAAAGAAAAGCCGGAAGAGGTGGCTTGCTGTGTAGGAATTGCCGGATGATTTCTGTTGAAGGATGTTCAGATAGCCAATGTCGAAACTGAGTTTTTTGGTGAGCGATTGCTTCAGTCCGAAAAAGACCCGGTTTTGATCGAAGGTGTTGTAAACGATGGATTCTCCGAATTGGACGAAGGCTTCATCGGATACAACCAGTCCCGGGATTTTGGGATTTTTGAAGGGTCTTGCTTCGAAGCTGGCCAGGTATCTCAATCGATAGGTGAGTACCTTGTTGCCCACCACCTGGTCGTTGACGATCTGATCCTTCCACCGCTGCTCGAAGCGGATGCGGTTCAGGATGGTGACGATGCCCTCTTTTTGGGTGCCCGACCACTGTTCGTAGATCCTGTTCTCGTTGCCCCAGGTCTTGCTGCCATTTGGAGGGGCCTGCCACAGATGGGCCAGACCTGCCACTACGGGATATTTGCCTGATATATAGTAGGTCGCACCTGCAATGACCAGATAGAAATAGTTGTTTGCCATGAAATCATCCAGACGGAGATGCACATCGCCTACCATCCCCCAGTGATCCGAAAAACGCAGGATGGTGCTGGCGGAATACCACGACTGGGAATAGTCTGTCACCATCTTTTGTGCCAAAACCTGATTGGGTGCAAACAAGTTAAGGGATAGAAAGAGGAGCAGGAAAATAGTTGGCAGTTTGGTATAGGGAAGCAATCCGGCAGCTGGATTTTCGTTCATTTTTTGCTGCAAAAGTAGCGACTCCTGCAGGAACTGGCAAGTCTACCACAACACCCAAGATGCAGGTGGTCGAAATTAGCTCCTCCCTCAGATCCCTTGAAAGATTTCTATTCCCTTCCGGAGGGCTGGAATTGAATGATTTTGAGGAGAATCCCAAAAAAAACAGGCACCCATACCGAAATTGCTTTAACCAATCGGAAACTGAAAGGATAATGTTTTTTTAATCTTCCAATAAGTTATCATCCTGCTTTTCTTCTACCATCCTTGTGACAACTGCCGCAACTCACCGAATGGATGTTGTTAGGACTGTTTTTGTCGGCGTAGGAGGTGTTCATTTTGGTCACATTCAGTTTGCAGTTGGAGATGGCCGGATGACAGTTCACGCAAGAGTTGTGGGCATCGTTCGAATGGGGCGAATGGCAGGCCATGCAGCTCAATCCTTCGTGCACGCCTGTCGGAGTGCGGTCGTCTTCCGATCCTGCCTGGTGTTTAAAGTTCGGAGAATGACACTGGGTGCAGAGCCTGGTAGCAGGATCGTCGGCCACTTTTACCGTCTTTCCCTGGTCGTACATCGCCAGTTTCATCAACTGATCGGCCCGGATGTGCCGTTTGTCTGCCCTGACGTACCAGGCAAGCGGCGTATTACGGACCGGCCTGGCATAGGCGATCTCCTTCGGATCATCTAAACGGGTGGCCATTCCGCGCACTTCGTTGGCGGTATGAATGCCGTGGCAAGAGAGGCATGGGATGGTGGGAAGAGCGGCGGCCTCACTCTCCTTGAAGCTGTATTCGACGGGGGTGGTGGTTGATTTTTGAAGCAGCGTGCCCAGATTTCCTTCGTAGAACATTCCGTGGCAACGGAAACAGCCCGGATAGGGCGGCTCCTTCTGGTTGTGACTCCCATTCAGAAAGATGCTGGAATAATTGGCCGAATGACCGCCCGACTGCCATTTTGCAAATTCGGATTGGTGGCATTTGGTGCATCGTTCGGAGAGTTCGATCACCTGTTTTTGCGTCATCCGGATCTCTTCGGGATTCTTGCCTGCACCCAGATGGGTAAATACCATCCCAGCCTTCTCCTTCAGGCTGTGGATACGATTGCTCAGCGCGGTTCCGTGGCATTCGGTGCATCTGACGTTTCTGTGACCCGATCCGTGCCATTCGGCGACCTGGTTGCTGATTTCGTGACAGCCGGCACAGGTTTTGTCGGGATTGGCAGCGTTCCATTTTGCATAGCCTCCGAAAAAGAGAGCAAGAACAGTGAAGGAGCTTACGAGTAGAAAGAAGGTTCTTTTCAGGTTCATTTTATTTGAATTTCGTTCCGGCAAAATTTTTGGCGAGGTGTCCACCTACCCAGAAACCGATGGCCATGATGGTCAGTGCGGGGTTGAACCCTCCGCCGTTAGGCAGCACACTTCCATCGGCTACAAACAGGTTGTCGATCTCGTGTATTTGTCCAAATTGATTGACTACGGAGGTTCTTTTGTCGTTGCCCATCCTGGCTGTGCCGTTCTGATGCTGCCCACCGCTGGGTCCGCCCTGACCGCCCACACTCTGCCAGGTCTGGTAGGCACCGGCTTCCCTGAGGAGGGCTTCCGCTTTGGCGGAGAGAAATTTACAGTGTTCGTGGTCGAGGGGATGGCGTTCGCCCGACATCGCGGCAACCGGCGTACCCCAAAAGTCTTTGATTCGGGGTTCGATGGTCACGCGTGACTCGAACATGGGCATCTCCTGAATCGGCCCTACCACCTGGGCCGTCCGGTGGTACTGGTTACGCTGGAACTCCTTGTGCTCCTTGCCCCATCTGGCGGCACCCGGCGGCCGCACGCCGCAATAGAGATAGGGCAGCCGGTTGAATTCGTTGGCCAGCAATCCGCCACCGATGATCCCCGGATTGTGGTGATTGAAATCGCACCAGGCCACCGTTGCTCCCGGACCGGCAAAATCGAGGAGGTCGTAGTCGAACAGTCCGTAGGCGCCCGTGTAGGCATGGCCCATCAGGTTTCGGCCCACCCAGTCGTAGTTGTTTCCGGCACCGTAGGGGAAGAGTTTCGATTTGGAGTTGAGGAGCAGCCGGGCCGTTTCGACCGCTGCCCCGGAGACGACCACCACATCGGCGGTCTGAACCTGGGGCTGGTTGTTTCTGTCGAAATATTTCACCCCTGTGGCCCTGCCGTGGTCGTCGACCAGTATCTCTACCACCATGCAGCCGGTTCTTGCTTCACAATTTCCTGTCGCCATCGCCACCGGAATTACCGTATTTTGTGTACCGTTCTTGGCATCCACGGGACAGGCGAAGCCGCAGCAGGTGCGGTTTCGGATGCAGCCGGCGCGACCGTTGAAGGGGATTGAATTCCGCAGCATCGGCAATGGAAAGGGGTGCATGCCCAGTCTTTTCGAGGCTTCCAGCAAAACCCTGGCCTCCTGGTTGTACTCGAATGGGGGCATCGGCTGTTTTTTCCTGCGCGGGGGAGCGAAGGGATTTTGGGTATCGTCGCCCGAGACGCCGATCTCCCATTCGGCCTTTTCGTAACAAGGTTCGAGATCCTGGTAAGAGATGGGCCAATCTGCGAGGGTCGATCCCTCCACGGCACCGTAGACGGTTTTGAGTTTGAAATCCTCCTCCATGAATCGCCAGGCCATCGCTCCGTAGCTGACGGTCCCCGAACCGACGCAGGCCGCGTTGTTGCCGTAACCTCCCCGGATGGGGGTGACTACCTGCCTGCTGCCATCCTTGCGGACGAGCACGCGGGGGTTCTTGAGGTGATCGGGGCCAAAGGGCGAACCCAGCACTTCGCTGCGCTGGGAGATCAGCTCGTCGTTCGGATGTTCGTCGTAGTTGGGCCATTCGCCCCGTTCGAACAGGACGACGGAGATGCCGGCGGTAGCCAGCTCCTTGGCGACGATGCCCCCACCGGCGCCTGCCCCTACCACGATTGCATTTGTGTGTTTATTTGCCATGGTGATCCATCAAAGGATTGAAAAATGAAATATTGCTGTTTCCCCTAACGGGAGATGAGAGATCCGGTTTTGGTTTCATCATCAGGTGCGGTAGCGGTTTTGGCCGATCACCAGCGGATCATCGAGCCGCAGCATCCTGAAGCTGACGTAGTCCTTGTTACCTCCGTGAATGGGTGAGCCGTAGAAACCCTGCATCGTGTGCGAACGCACCAGGTTGAAGAAATCGGCTGGCTTCCCGGTTGGCCATTCCATAGCGGTCAGTTGATTGGCTTCCAACTTTTTCAGGAGCGTGGTTTGTTCGGGGAAAGCCAACCGCTCGAAGTTTTTCTCAAATTGAACGGAGCAGAGGCTTTGCAGATTTTTCAATCCGTTTCGATAGCTCTCCCGATCGTACTCAAAGACACCGGAGAGCTGTCTGTCGATGTACCAGATCACGCCGGCATCGGTGGCACCGGGGGATTCGTCGCCCGGGATGATCTGTTCGCAGAAGGCCACCAGACAGGCCGCTTCAGCGGCAGTAAAGAAACGGTATCCGCCAGGTTGCTGCCGGCAGGAGGGGAGGAGCAGCACACTGCCACAAGCCAGCGAGGCCGATCTGATGAAGCTGCGACGGGATGGTTCAGTCATAGCAAGTTTGGTTTTTCTGGGAAATTGGGTACAGAATTTCAGCGCTCCTAAAGGTATAAAAACGATTTTTCTTCTGAGACAATACCCGTATTTTTAGAATCTTTTTTTAACAGGGGGTTTTGGATGCTGTTCAACCCCGTCGGGGTTGCGGGACATGGGTGCGCTGTTGGCCACGGGTTTCACCCGCGGTTATTGACATTCAAGCCCTTCGGGCTTTCAAACCCCGATTGCTCCGGGTTACCGGTATCAGTGCAGGTCTTGCACGACTTATCCGGCATTGCATTCAACCCCAGCGGGGGTTTAAGGCTTGTCGCCAGAGGAATGATCCTGAATGTTCAACCCCGTCGGGGTTGCGGGACATGGGTGCGCTGTTGGCCACGGGTTTCACCCGCGGTTATTGACATTGAAGCCCTTCGGGCTT
>Ga0118677_10016158_pt1 | contig 10268 bp, 11 predicted proteins | sample AliMusrvi5mmetaG_FD_86154 | JGI IMG/M metagenome (GOLD analysis project Ga0118677, IMG submission 86154)
GGGCTACACCCTGGGCTGGCTGCTCCAGCAGCGCGAGGAGACCCTGCGCAGCCGCCTGCTCTGCCTGGCCGCGCGCGCGCCGGTGAAGCTGCGCTACCGCAAGGACTCCCTGGCCCGGAAACTGTTCGTGAATTTCCGCATTCCAAGCCCTTCGCTGGAGAAACATACGCTGGACCGCTATCTGGAAGTGCTGGCCCCGCTCGGAGTGCCGGCCGTGCATCGCGGGCCGGAACTCGGGGACTGGATTCCCGGCGGCGAGAAGCCCGCACTGGGCGAGGGGCCGCTCAAGATCTGCCTTCTGCAAACTGCTTGCCGCCTACGGAGGTGGCCTACTGGCCAACGACTTCCCGTTCCGCCCGCCTGAAAGCGACGATGAAAGGAATCTTCTCGGCACCTGCGATTTCTTGCGCCCGGTTCCGAATCTTCATGGCCTTGCTGTCGCCATCCGCCCCGGTCTGGCCGCCCTGGCCCGGAGGGACTGGCTTGGCCGTCGCCCGGTTGTGCAGCGGCTTCCTGCCTTGCCCTGAGCCTGCCGAAGGGTTGGTGCTTTCTTTGTTCCCACCTTTGGCAGTGTCAACGGCGGACGCCGCGTTGCCGGCCATTTCCCGCAGATCACCGAGTACCGCCAACGCCCCAACACGGTTCTGAACCAACTGCTGAGCCCAGAAGGGCTTTGACCCCTCGTTGATTAAGCCCTCAAAGTCGGCCAAGTGTCGGTTCACCAACTCATCCTCAACCGTTTTCAGGTTCGCCACCAGTGCGTCATGCTTTGTCTGGAGCGCCGATAGGGAGTTCTGCAACTCCGTCACGACGGTCGCCGAAATCAACCCACCCATCTTCTCCAGAATGACCGCTTCCGTTGCGTCCACCGCCAACCCCAGATGATTCACCAACTTTTCAATCACTGCTTTCATGTTTTTATTCTCCTGGTCTGTTACCCCTCCATATAATGTCTGAAAATCAACCACCCCCCTCTGTCCACTGTTTGAAAGGGGCACCAAACCTTTGAGATTTGGGTCGTTTGTCACAGCGGCGTTTAAGATCCGAACAGGGCGTACCCGCCCATCGCCAAAATCAACGCAGTCCGACCGCGCCCACACCGGCGACAAGAAGCGATACCGCCCGCCTTTCACGGCCTCTTCTCCCAAATCCGACCATCGAATCTGTGCCCAAAGGCCGGATTCTCGGTTTTCAAGGCCTATAATCCATCCAGCGGCCTCAGAACGCTTTTCTCCATCGAGCGAGAAATGATCAAAATCAACCAACAGTCCCGGAAAGTTGGGGGTTTGGGCGTCTGCGGCGAATCGCGCGGCCATGGCAATACAGGCCTCCTGGTCAATGACCTGAATCACACCGGCTGCGGCGTGCGGGAATTCCCCGAAAGGAGCGATGTGATACCACCCGTCATCGGGCAGTCGAAAATCTCTGTTCAGTATTAAATTATTCATGGGCCTCCAATAGATAGGTGAAAATCAACCACCTACCTGATATGAGTGGTTTTGCTTACGCTTGTCGTCCTTGAGAAGCTTTGCAATACTCGGACCACATTGACTCACACATTTTCATTTGTGTGTGGCAATCCCGATATAAGCGAAGGGTGCAGTTTGAAATGAAGAAGTTGCGAATATTTGTCAGTTCAGTGCAGAAGGAACTAGAAGTTGAGCGAGTGGCCATGGCGGGCTGGGTCTCGACTGATCCTCAATTGGCCGATGTTTGCGAGGTTGTGCTTTTTGAGAAAGAACCGCTGTCCGGAAAACGCGTTATCAAACCCTACTTGGCATGTTTGAAAACATGTGACATTTACCTGCTGATTCTGGATTGCGAATACGGACGTCCACCGGAACCGCTCTCTGCTACGCATGAGGAATATCGCGTCGCACGCGAACGAAACATGCCGCAACTCGTTTTCATCAAAGGCATGTCTGACGTAAAACGTGAGGCAAAAACAAAGGCTTTTCTGGATGAAATCAAAGGCGACGGGAATGTCTATAAACGGTTTCATGACCGCTTGGATCTGGATCCTGAAGTCAAGAAGGCTCTCAAGCGGGTTTTGTCAGAAGAATTTAATCTTGCCATTGAAAATGAAGTTTCGGAAGTGGATGTAACGATCGAACCCGCATCCCCGTTTGAACAACAGGCGCTGGATATTTCTGCGAATGAACTGGATGGCGCTACCTCTGAAAAGTGGTTGCGATCCATAAAGGCGGTTCCTGATGGACGTCCCCTTTCGAAAAATGGTCGATTGAATGCGTTGCGACAGAAAGGGCTGGTACGTTTGGAGGGGGAATTGTTCCGGACTCAGGCCTCTGGCCTGCTATTTCTCGGCAAGGATCCGTCTATGCATTTCCCGCAATGTCGGGTTTTTGCGGATGCGTTTCGTGGAATCGTGCAGGACAGCACTCCTGCGGATCAGGTCACGTTTTCCGGTCCGGCTCCAGTTCTGGTGGATCAGGTTTGGGATTTTGTTCAAAAGAATACCCGGCATCCTATGCGGGTTGTCGGATTTACCCGCATCTCGCTCGATGAATATCCCCGTGAAACTGTTCGTGAAGCTGTTGTAAACGCCGTTGCGCATCGGGATTACGAAGACTCGTCTCGCCAGATATTGGTTCGTCTTTTCGCGGATCGGTTGGAAATACTCAGTCCTGGTGGGCTGATGCGTCCTTTGACGGTTCAGAAAATTAAGAAAGGTGATTGCCCCCCATGTTCGCGCAATCCAGTTCTTGGGCAGTATTTGAATCACTTGCGACTGATGGATCAGCGCGGCAGTGGTATTGGCCGCATGAAAACAGCGATGCTCAATCATGGTTTGGTTGCGCCCGAGTATGATCTGGCCGACGGTTATTTTCGGGTAACCATGAAAGGGCCGGGGAGTCATCTGGAGCGTTTGCGGGTTTCCGAGGTGGCATCAAAACAAATAACGGCATCTGTTGAAGATCAACTGACTGATCGTCAACGCGCTGTCATGCACTCCCTGGCTAAGGGCGACAAGGTGACCAGTGCAAGTTGTATGGAAAACTATGGTATATCCCGTCAGGCGGTGAATGCAGATTTCAATAAATTATTAAAATTCGGACTTATTCGGCGGGCTGGTGCAGGGAGAAGCACACATTACGAACTCATTACTGCCCGATAAAATCGTCAAGTAATCGTCAAGTGAAAATACGTAATCGTCAAGTAGCTTGGAGTGCAGCGGATTCGACTCCGTCATTATTTGGCTTCACGGTGGCGACAGGTTCGAGTCGATAACCCGTTTTTTCGGATAGTTCCTCGACATCCATCCGAAACCCAGCTTTCGTCAACTCCACCGCATCCTTGACCACCCTCGACACCTCATCCGCCGCAGGCGGGGCGAACTCGAAATAGGCCAGAATCGGCTGCCCTGGGAAATATTCTCTCAGCAATGGCGTGTCGAACTGTTCCTGAAACAATCCACTCAGCAACGCCGCATCTCCCCGGGCGATTTGCAGAAAGGTGTCCGAGTGCGCATTGCCGGCAAGTGTTCCGGATCCGGACTCCGCCAGCATAGTCAAGAGACCGCCCGTGGCGGCCAGGGTAATTTGTCGGTCGATGTAATCAATGTGCTCCAGAAACGGTGGCTTATTACCGCCGCCATTCACAAACTTCACATCACTGCCGTAGGGGAGGTACCCCCGACCATCCGACATGATCTCCTGGGCGACCTTGTGATATTCGGCTTCCTTCGTTTCGGGAGTATTTGGCGGGCCGACCAAAAAAATGGATGGGATTCCGTAAACCTCCAGAAAAGAATCCCAGTCCTTTTGGCTCAGATTCTTTCGGAGATACAGTACCGCCAGCATTCGGTTCAAGGGCACGGATTCAAATACCAGAAAGTCCTCAAAATCAACCATCATCCCCCGGGCAGCGCCACTTCTGGCATTCTGGTTATACTCCCATGCCCCAAATAGTCCGTCTCGTACCCAGAACCATTGTTCTACCGGCTCCAGCCGTGTCACCAGGCCCGATGGCGAAAAGTGCTTCTCCAGATGTGCATACCCACGGAATAATCCAGAAAACAGAAAAGACACCGCATCCCGGAAGTTCTCTACCCGGTCATATGCCACGCGGAGGAATGCGACTTGTTCCTCCGCGAGGCCCTTGTCTGAATCCTCATCTGCGCTCACGCGTATATCCCAATCACATGCCAGCAACGCCGCTCTCCGCCTCTGGATTACGGCATGGATCATGGCATCTGACCGCTCCATGTAATGGTAAAACCATTGCAGGTCGGCATAGGAGCCACGCTCCCCGGCTTCCAGGAGTGAGACCAATTTCGGCAGGCTCAATCCCCTCAGAGGATTATATTTATCCCGCCAGCCCTGGCTTTTGTGATCGAATATCTGGATACCCATGTCCGGTGCCGTCCGTTATTTCACTCTGCCCGAAACCATGGCAACTTATTGCCCCGTGGTTACGACTTCTGGATAGACGACTTCCGGGCTTACCGTCCTGGGCTGTTCAAGCGCCTTGCCCAGCATCTGATTCCCGTAATAGAAGCCGATCCCAAACTTCGCCACGTCCGCAACTCCACCAATTGCCTTTTCCAACACACCCGGCTCCCTGGGGATGGCATTCAACGGCGGCAGGATGGAAGAAACCTTCATCTCATTGACCCCAGTCGCCGAAATGGTCATGTTCGACCCCTTGATCGTGACCAAATCAACCGTTCGCGGTTGGCTGTAATAACTGTCCAGCCCCTTATTGACATCCACTTTCTTCACCATGGACGCGCACCCACCACACACCAAGAACCCAGAACCCAACATTACGAATAAACACTTTTTCATATTGATTCCTCCAATATATAGGCAGAAATCAACCACCTGTCAGAAAATGTGGGCGAAAATGGGTGAGAATCAACCCGGTAAAACACGCTGGCGGCGGCGTAAAGTGCTGGCGGCCGGGCGTCCAAATCCACCCAGCGCAATCATACTACCGCTACTCTCCGCTTCCCACCGCCCATGGTTCGCCAGGGCTAAGGCCATGACGCAGTCATCATGATACCCCGACGGGGCATTATAGGTGATCCCACCCGACGGTGAGATTTCGTACTCATACCGTTTCAGTTCAGCCGTAAGGATGTCCCAATCCTTTGCGATCTCTGCGGGCTTCTGTTCAAATTCTTTTTTCGGTGCTGGCCAGGCTAATTTTCGTTGTTCAACGGAGACAATCAACCGCTGAATCAACGCCGTCTTGCTCGATGACGTCAACTTGAACCCTTCAATATCCGCATACACCCGTTTCAGGTCATCATAAATTGGATCTCCAACTCCCGTTGCGTCCAAAATCAACCGCCCCCGGTATTTACGGGTAAACCCCAGTATCCGTTCCTTCTGAATCGGCCAGTCCAGTTGATTAAACCGTTCCATGGCGAAACATAGCCCTGTCTCAGCGTCCATGGCGATTAGGACTGTCCAGTCCGTATGTTTGGCCACGTCACACCCGATTACTACATGCCGGTGATACTCTTTACTGCCAACTGCCCACTGCTCACTGCTTACTGTACAGGCGTCCACATTCCGGAACACACCGGCACTGTCCTCCATAAACTCCGCCATGTATTCCTGCCTGAATACATCTTCCGGCAGGGTCCGTTTCGCCTCATCCCATTCTTTTACCGGGAAGAATGGTGATGCCTTACTCGGGAAGGTGAAACTCGCGTAATCTTCTTCGCTGGGATCCATCCCCCGGGTGTATAGGTCATAAAACCAGTTGTGGCCCTTTGGGGTACTCACGAAGACAGCCCAGCCCAAGGTCTGGGCAATGGTGGGGCGTAGGACGTAATTCCACACATCCGGCGATATCATCGCCGCCTCATCAATCACAATTCCCTGGAAACCGAAACCGCGAATATTGTCCGGGTTATCGGCGGATAAGAACCAGATCCTCACCGGTCCAGCAGGCCCGGTAAATTCAACCCGTGTCGGTGCCCGACCACATATCTGGATAAATCCATCGGCAATGGTGCGAAAGGCCTCAATCCCACGGTCAGCGACATTATAGGTCGGCGCAATCCACCCATAATCACCGGCCTTTTCACATCCGCCACGATCCAGCAACTCCGCTGCCAGACATAATGTCTTCCCAAATCGCCGTCCCGTACACACCGTTCGGAACCTTTTCTTACGCGCCTTGTGAATTGCCTGCTGCGCGGGGTGGGGGAGATAATTGAACACGAAGGCCATGGTTTACTTTCCCCCCGTGGGTCCTGCTTCAGCGATATCAATAATTTCCCGCTTGCCCTGATGTGGGAGTGGGTTGCCATTACTATCCTCCGGCATCCCCCCCAATAAACTCTTCCACTGGATCACCCCATCATGGTCAAACGACAGTTTCGCCTCCCTCGGGAGCAACGGCATGATGACGGTCTTAAAGAACCGGACAGGATCCTCCAACAGATCCTGCTCCAGTGCGGCCATCAGCGCCTTCTGATTCTTTTTCTTGGCCAGTAACGTATCAAGGCTCGCCAGAGCCATAATGCGCCCGCCATACGATCCCTTTGGCCGCCCATTAGGATTTCCCGATTCTCCATTTTCAAAACTCATGTGCCTCACCCTTGCCAGATATTTCATCACGCCATCTAATAAATGGGTAAAAATCAACCAGGGGGCAAAATTGTTGTTGCACCCATCGCCTCGAAAACATATTTGGTGCGTATGAATAATTTTGCATCCAACACAATCTTTGCCGCATTGGCTGCTGGCGGTCATTGAAAGGGATCAACCAAACACATGCACATTCTGTTCAATGCTGCCAAGATACCTGAAATGATCACCTCTAACCTGCAAGGGTACTCGTGGTCGTTCTCTCATTTCTTTCTGTGGCGGGCTTTCCGCCTTCAATTGGATTGCGGAGAAGGTGCAGCCATCCGCCTCGACGACCATGTCTTTCGTGCGGAGGTGTTGGCCATATCCCATGGCCATGCGGATCACTGCCGTGGCTTGATTGGCCTTCTCGATGCCCGGGCGAGCTTGATGGGTGCAAACGACAAGGCCCTGACGATTCTCTACCCAAAACAATCATCCTCAATGGCCGATTGGATACAGGAGGCAGAATCCTTTGCGGCCAGACGCGGTATGGCGTCGATTGCGTTCCGGGCGATGGATGATGGTGATTCATTCGAACTCCGGAACGGGCGTGTGTTGACGGCTAAAGCCGTGGAGCACCAGCCAGGACAACAGTGTATGGCCTACCGCGTTGGGCGCATACGTCGAGGGCTCAAGGCCGAATATGCTACGCTGGGTGCAGCCGAAATATCTAAACTCGTACGACAGGAACCTCGCGGCACACTGGAGGAGGAAGTGTTCGAGTGCGAACTTGCTTACTCGGGAGACACATTACGGCCAGCACCGGATTTCTTTGCCAAGGCGCATGTCCTGATTCATGAGGCGTCTTTTGTGATGCCAGGCGAAGCCGATCCATCCAAGGGTCTGCACTCCGACGTCCAGTCCGTCATGGCCGCCGCACGCGATGCCGGCGTCCGGAACCTGGTTCTGTTCCACATGAGCAGACGTTATGAGAGTCAGTCCTCAATGGATGATGTCCGGTCGGTTATCGAACAGAGCGGTTTTCTAGGTCCTGTCATGCTGATTCGGGGCGGCTACAATCTCCCCACGGACTGAACCCCGGTTTTTGCAATTATCCCGATTATTTTGAATTATCGTTGCATTTGCAGTGCTTTTTAAGGGAAAGTTTTGTCACGAAGGGAGAGATCAAAGATGGAATTGCCAGAAAACTTCATACATCAGGCGACCCGTTACGTGATGGGGCGGCGAACTTTAGCAGTGCACAAGCATTGTAATTGGCTGGTTGCCAACTGGGGTCAGATTCCAGAGGCTCAACGGCGTATCATCCAACAGGATATGGAGGCGGCATTTGGGCGCGATGACAGGGCTCGAAAAATGGGCTCCAAAGATTTTCTTTGGTTGGGGGACGACTGTAATCGCCAGGACTGGGAACGGGTTAGGGCACTCTATGCCGAACCAGTTGTACCGGTGGTGAAGAAGAGAGTCCGACGAAAATGAATGTGTCTTTAACCGCCTAATTCCAGACCGCTACGCACTGTCACGATTCCTGCTTGAGGCCAGGAATCGCGCCAGTGCTCCGCTCTTCCGGAAGCGCTACGCTTCCCTTCCTTTACCGCTCCCCCCACAAGGGGGGTCGCTCCAGTCCAGCACGGCTCCGGCACCCCGGACACCAGCTACGCCGGTGCCTGCGCTGCCTCCGCCGTCAATACGACCTGCCGGACTTTGCTCCGGACGGCCAGCGACAGCCCCTACGGGGCCGACGCAGACCGCCCTCCGCACATGACCACCTATTCACCGGATATTGATCTTCGATCTCCCTATTGACTCCCCAGACACCCGCTACGCTCCGCCTCGTCATGGAACCTGCGGAGGAAAAGGCCAGGTTCCACGCCGAGGCTTCGCTCCGCGGCCTTCGGTCTCCCTAATGACACCCTATGGACCCCGGCGCTTCAAAGGGCCGGTCGGCTCGCCGCTTATTGTTTCAATCCTCACCCTTGAGTTGTCCGCTTCGCGCTCGCGCCCCCACCGGATCGGACGCTTTCGCCGCCGCGCCATATTGCGGAGGTTCGTACCTCACCCCCGCAAAATGGCAAATGTGCGGCGGCTCGTGCTCGCAAAAGCCTCGCACACGCGTCCGAACCGGCGGGGCCGTCTCGCCCCGCCTATGGCGGGGTCCGCCTCCAGGGTTGCGGTTTCCACAAACGCGTCGGTCCGTCCGTCCCTTTCAAGCGCCAAGAACTCGCCTACGGCTCGAAGCCGCCTTCGGCGGTTTGGTACTGGCGGGCCGCAAGGGCCGTGCCAGTCACCGCCATCGGTCCGGGCTCAAAATTCCGCCCCGACCGCTGTCGGCGCCTGCTACGCCCGCCGTTGGCGGGTCACGCCCCTTGCTTCATTGGCCCGCCAGCCCTTCAGAAGAGCGCGCCGGATTACCGGCGCTTGCCCGCTACGCGGCCTTCGGTCAAATCCACCACCATCTATTCACCAGGATCTTCGATCTTGGGTGGACACCCTATTCACGGCTACGCGCATCGAGTGTCACTTGCGCTTTCACGCGCAGTTTTTCAATTATCCTGATATCAACCATGTTGGACCACATGCGCGTTCCAGCCCAAGCGCCACTCCATGCGCTTCGCCAAATACAAACCGGAATGCGGTGTTCAATCCATCCGGTACGAGGCGCATACGCGCTGATCTCGCACCGGATGGATTCAACACCGCCCCATCTCAGCGCGCCGGGAACCGGCGCTCAATGAGCTTCGCACTCATTCGGTGACTCCGGGCTGGCCAACGAGACGGCCCTTACGTGCCGTCACGTCGGCCAACCCGGATTCCACTAACTCTTCATTCGCTTGGGAAAGATCACTCCAGGCGGACTGCACCGCCGCAGTAACGGCGGCACAGACCGCCTTCAGCTTCAATACGAGGTGAACCACCAGGTTAAACTCCACACTGACCTTTACCGCTCCGGGGCTGACACGCCGGTTGCTTCAAAAGGCCAACCGGCGCGCCAGCCCCTCCACTCATCGGACGCCCTTCGGGCGGGTTCACACGGCGTTCCGAATGTCCGCTCATCGTCCCGCGTCCACGGTTCCGGTCACCGCGCCCGCCCCGGCGATCGCCGGGTCGCTGCGGGCTCCACGGTGGGCCAAGACGGGCCACACGCCGAATTTCGTCGTGTTGTCCGCCGCTACCGCGTCGGCCCCCGTCTTGTCCCACCGTCAGAGCCCTTGCCCAAGGGGGCGACGGCTGCCCGGCTCCGTTCCCGCGTGTCGCTGTTCGGCCATTCCGAACGCCTTTCATGATCCGCCGGCAAGAAATGTGTGGCCAAATGCGCCACACAATTCTTGCTGATCGGCGGTTAATTGGACACCCTTCGGGTGGGTGCTCTCAGACTCGGCGCTTCAAAGGTCCCGCTGAACCCCGTTGTTCCTCCCGCCAGCAAGCTGGCTCCTTCCACACCGTGGCTCATCGTGCCCTTTCAAGCGCCTCAATACACTCGCCTTCGGCTCGAAGTCCCGCTTCGCGGGATTGGAAATGGCGCACCGCGGACTGGCACCCCGTCATCCGCCATCGGTCCGGGCTCAAAATTCCGCCCCGACTGCTGTCGGCTGCCGTGGAGCCATCCGCAAAATGATGCGCCATCCTCACAGAAGAGCGCGGCGGGCGGACCGGGAATGCCAGTTCCCCCCTCAGTTTCCCCCCCTTTGGAAACCCCCCTTT
>Ga0118677_10016159_pt1 | contig 10268 bp, 1 predicted proteins | sample AliMusrvi5mmetaG_FD_86154 | JGI IMG/M metagenome (GOLD analysis project Ga0118677, IMG submission 86154)
AGTAGCGAGTGAGTCCCGAGTATCCGGGACCCGATCCTGCCGCACGGGCCAGGAAGGAGAGAGACAGGGTATTGCCTCCTGTATTGGAGATGGAGAGTAGGGGACCCGTGAGCGGTTGGGTCGGATCGACTCCGAAGGTGTAGGCCTGATTGTTATTCAGTCCGATCCCGTAAGGGGATGCATTGTCGGCGGCAGTCCCGTCATTGTTGACCGTTCCGAAATAGTTGGAGCGCCAGCTGGCAACGGGATCGTAGATCACCAGAGTGCCACTGGTTAAGGATGAGTTCCAGTTGCTGGAAGCGGCATTAGAGGTAAGGACCGGGTAACTGCCAACGGCGCTGGGGGCACTCGTAGATCCTGCGTAAGTGACACTGACGGGAATGCCCTGTGGCGTGATGGAAGTGCTGACGGGTCTTGGGGTTCCATTATAAGGCCAGTAAGTGGAGGAAATGGTAATGACCGGTGTGAGCGGCGAGATGGTGAGGGTGGCATTGTTGGAGCCCGAGAAGTTGCTGTTGACCACGCTGGAGGAGACGACGAAAACGCCCGCATTGGTGGGAGCATTGGTGGAGGTGGGGTAGAGTGCGTTGCTATAGGTGATCAGCACGGGAAGGGCGTTGGTGGGGGAGACGGTATAAGTGACCGGTTCGGCCATGCCGTTGTAAATCTGGTTCGTATTGGAGATCGTGATCGTGGCGGGTGTCACGGCGGGGGAGAGTGTATTCACCGTAAGGATCACCTGACCTGGCGCACCATTACCACCGGGCAAAGAACTAATGGATCCCTCTCTGGCGCCACCTCCACCTCCTCCGGGTGAAAGGTTGGGAGATTGACCTGCTCCTGAGCTCCCAGAGACTGGGTTGGGATTGCCGCCATTGCCACCACCTTGGACATTCGTTGCCCCAATTCCCGAGTTGGGGGTGGCTGCCGTACCATTCGTTGCCGTGCCTGCGCTTGCCCCTCCGGCCCCGGCAAAGGTTCCATTGTTGCCTTGGGCGCCATTTCCTCCTTTGAAGAGGGTGTCGCCGATCGATCCGTTTGTGCTACCGATGCCTCCGATTCCATAGATGGAGTTGTTGGTGCCGACCGCACAGGCTCCCCCATTTCCTCCTTTTGCGATGATTGTTGTGGAGGGTGAGTTGGAAATGTTGATCCATGAGTCACCTCCGGAGACCGATGCACCGTTCACCACGGCATTAGCTGGCATCGCTACTCCACCCGATCCGACATTAATGATATAGGTGTTCCCGGGAGTCACTGCATATGAGTTCACCTTTGCATAGGACCCTCCCGCTCCGCCGCCGCCATAAGCATTGGCGCTAATCTTTTGAGCGCTGCCCCCTGCGCCGCCGCCTCCCCAGCATTGAACCTGAATCGAGGTGACATTAGCCGGACAGATCCATGAGGTTGTTGAGGTATTCGTGAAGGTGAGATTCGTGAGGTTGGTAGCCAAGTTAATGGTTAAGGTTGCTGACCCAATGGCTCCAAGTGAGTTGACCGCCGAGATGATCGTTGAAAAAACTCCGTTTGTGGCTGGGGTTCCGTATATCAGGCCAGTGCCGGAGTCCACGCTCAGGCCAGGAGGAAGACCTGTTGCTGAATAACTGACCGGATTGCCCGCTGCCGTGATAAAATAACTCAGGGGGGTTCCCACAATGCCAACGAGGTTGAGATTTCCTGTGACGGTGGGCGCCACGACAATCTGAAAGGTTTCCGATCCCGAGCCGCTGTAGAGGGGGTCAGTGATCGCTGATGTGACGCTGTAGGAGCCCGGAGCCGATGGGTTCCCAGTGGATCCATTGACCGTGTAGGTTACAGGCAGATCTAAGGGTGTTGTGGTGAATGTCAGCGGGATGATGCTGCCAGTATAGTTTTGGGAGGTGACGGTGAGTGCCACGGAAGCTTTCGATGATGGGAGCAGGAGGGGAGAGAAAGTATTGGTCACGCAGCCCACCTCGTAGCGGTGAAGGGGTCGGATGCCGTAGCCGCTGGCACTCGTCTGGTAACTGCCGATATCGGAATTTGTGGAGGGACGGGCAAGCCCTCTAATGTCAAGGGCACTGTAACTTCCGATCGTTGAGGCCAGTTGATAACTGGAACTCAAGGAAGAGGTGTCCGTGATGAGCGGTAGGGAAGAACCGATTCCTAGCACTGGACTGTTGCTAGCAGGCACGATCGTCAGAGCGTTGTAGATGCCAGTGACCAGGGGGTCGGCGGCCGCGTTGGTTGCAATGGTATTGCCGGAAATTCCCAGAATCGAGGAGGCGGCTCCAAGCTGTGAACTCACCGAGCTGTAGACATAGGCTCCATGGGAACTCCCTCCGAAGTTGGAAAGTGCATAGCTGTTGTCGCTGATGATTCCAGCGGCTGCGATATTCGAGCTGTAGGCAACGAGGTTGTTATAAAACTGGGTTCCGTAGGGTCTGTTGGTAAGGGTGGAATCCGAGTTCATGTCCAAGTCCAGGGAGGTGCAATTTAGGAATGTGTTCCCGTAGATCTGGGAACGAACGGCCGTCTTGTAGGGAAGGGCAACTCCTTCGAGAACAAGCGGATAGGAGACAGGATCGTTCCATCCCTCTCCGACTCCCAAGGCGCCATGGGTGGTTACCCCTGTGAGATTGAAAAAATAGTTATTTAGAAGACTATTTCCGTATCCGTAAAATCTTACCCCTCCCATACGATTATTGTGAGGATCGGTGAAGACGATATTTCCGCTTGCATCATAGGCTCCGCTTCCTAGGAAACAGTTTCCCTGAATCAAGCTGTAGTCGGATTCCCTAAAGCAGATTCCAGAGTAGTTGTTGAGAATCGTATTGTAGCGGATTGTATCTCCTCGGGACTTGATGGAAATCATCTCCGGTTCACCGCTGGAGTCATCGGGTCCACCATAGGCGCTGTAAGTGGCATGGTAGAAGCTGTTGAATTCAACGGTGGTGGCCATGTTGTTGGTGCAGAGAGCGCCCACACCAATACGGATAGTTTCCCAGCCATTACCCATGGACCCGGCTCCACTTGAAGGAACATAGAGATTGGTATCGTTTCCAAGCGGGATCAGTCGCTGGCCGAAGTAATTATAGCGGATGGTATGGTGACCAAAAGCGGTCACATCCTGTCCGGAATTGGTTCCCTTATAGAGTTTGATCGTGGCATCACGGATCGAGGTTCTTAGATAGGGATTGGTCTGTTTGATGTCGTTGGTATTGAAGTCCCTTCCCTGGAACTCGCAGTATTGAATCGTGTGATGGTACCCGCCTGCGACGTAAATCCAGGGGCCGTAGTGGTGGTTATAGGGGCTCGTGTTGTCCCTGCCGCAGTAGTCGAACTTGATGTGGGAGATTGTCATGTATCGGGAGTTGTAATCCGTCGATAGGAGATCTCCTGAATTCCCCGCATAATCGCTGTTTGTGTCAGGGGCATACATGCCGCTGGTGGGGCCGAAAGTGAGCCCTGCAATGGTGACGCCCTGTCCTGCGAGCGTGATGCTGGAGAGATTGGTGACTATCACTCCTCCGATCATTGGGACATAGTTGCCATCACAGGAGTAGATGATGGCTGGGTTGGTCTGAGCATCCGCATCGGTCATTGATCCCGTGATGGTGTTGGTCAAGCCATCCCAGTTTCCTCCCTTCATGTAGACCCTGTCCCCGGAAAGCAACGTGGAAAAGCTTCTTCCGCTCTTGTCCTTCAGGACATTGAACTGAGCCGCTGTGTCCACATAATAAGTTGTTGCCGACAACTTGTTGGCAAGGAGGAGTGTTGCAAGAAGCTGCAGCAATAATAATGTGCGAAACGTTCTTTTCACTCCAGAGGGATTGAATCTCTTTCTTTTTGGGGAATTAGGATGTGATGCTGAACGAAATCAGTGCTTAGGATCTACTGGAGCCAAACTTTCAAGCGATAGAACCACTTGATTCCATTGGAAATATTGGTGGAGAGGGAGAGGACCTGATTGGAGCCAGGGATATTGGAGTAACCGGCAACGGGGCTCCAGGAATTAGGGTCGGTGAGGTTGGTGGAGGCCTCCAAGTTGTAGTAGCGAGTGAGTCCCGAGTAACTGGGGCCCGATCCAGCGGCACGAGCCAGGAAGGAGACAGACAGGGTATTGCTTCCTGTATTGGAGATGCTCAGCAGGGGACCCGTGAGCGGCTGGGTCGGATCGACTCCGAAGGTGTAGGCCTGGAGGTTGTTGAGGCCGATCCCGTAGGGGGAGGCGTTGTCTGCTCCTCGACCGCTATTGCTACTGTTTCCAAAGAAAGCCTGCCTCCATGAGGAGAGCGGATCATAGATCGACATGGGGGAGGTTGTGCTGGCCGTGTTCCAGTTTGAGTTGATGGAATCTGCTGCGATAGTGCCCACCACTGAATAACTCCCCACAGCGCTGGGTGCGGTCTGAGATCCGTTGTAAGTAATGGTGAAGGGAATCCAAGTGGGGGAAACAGAGGCATTAAAACTCCAAGGATAACCGTTGTAGGGGTTATTGGCGCTGCCAATGAGCGAGATCGATGGCGTTAAAGGGGAGATCGTCAGAGTGCCAATTCCCGAACCATTGTAGATGGAGTTGGTCGTGAGAGCGCTGGCCAAGTAACTGCCTGCATTGGTGGGTGCATAGGATGATGTTGGGTAAACAGTGGGGCTGATCCCTGAGTAATTGGTTGCAATCGGAATATTGGAAGGGGCGGAGGAGACATTCACCGCTTTGGGCGTTCCATCAAAAGTCTGCGTGAGGTTTCCCAAGGTTACGGTTGCCATGAGATTCGTCACCGTGATGATCACCTGTCCGGGGGCTCCATTGCCACCGGAGTAAGTGGTGGTATTGGCACAACGGGCTCCACCACCTCCTCCCCCGGGAGGGATTGTTGGAGCTTGACCTGATCCGGACCCAGAAGATGAGTTCGGAGTCCCTCCATTGCCCCCACCCGTGACAGCCGCAGCTCCAGTTCCCGTATTTGCCACGGCGCTATTTCCATTAATCCCAACTCCAGCACTACCCCCACCTCCGCCCCCATAGGTGGTGCTGGTGCAGGTGGCGCCGCTTCCGCCTGCATTCACGGCGTCTCCAATGCTTCCGGATGCCGTTCCGCTACCACCTTTCCCATATTTCGTGACATTTGCCGTTAACGCTGCTGTTTGACCACCGGCACCTCCTTTGGCCAGAATATTGGTGGAAGGTGTATTGGTAGAGTTAATCCAAGAGTCTGAACCCGAATTCGTGGCTCCATCATTTGTGGAACTCACGCCTCCTGCACCCACATTGATGTAATAGGAATTTCCCGGGGTTACCGCATAGGAGTTCAGTTTGGCATAAGCCCCCCCTGCTCCTCCGCCAGCCACTGCATTGCCGCTGGTGAATCCTGCGCGACTTGCAGATCCTCCGGAGCCCCCTGCTCCCCAGCATTGGATTTGCACGGAGGTTACGTTGGAGGGACAGGTCCAATTTGTCGTTCCTGCATTGGTGAAGGTATACGTGGAGTTTGTGGTGATAAGTTGGATGGTTAGGGTGCTGCTGCCCTCGGCATTCGAGGCAGCAACCGTAAAGTTATTGGTTCCAATCTGACTGATTGTGCCGGTGATGATCCCGGTATTGGTATCAAGATTTAATCCACTTGGCAGATTGCTGGCACTGAATCCCGTTGGGTTGTTAAGCGCCATAATCTGATAGATAAAAGACTGGCCCTGAAGGGCGATTGTGTTGGTGCTGCTATTGATCGACGGCACCCCCATGATGGTCAGATATGCATTGGTGGTTGTGGAATAGCAGTTTGCGCTCTCTCGGATGCTGGCGGTCACCAAGTATGTTCCGATATTCTTGGGAGGGGTCGTGGAGGCAGGATAAGAACTGCTGCTATAGGTCGTTATAACGGGTAGACTGGGGGGGATTGTCGTGATGCTGACTGGCAGGGAATTTCCCGAGTAGGCCTGATTGGTCCCGGAAATATTGATTACGGGGGTTGCGGGAGCAATCGTCAGAGTGCAGGCGCCCGAGACTGGGTAGTTGGTATCAGAGGCAAAGCTCACCACGGAGTATGCCCCGCCATTGGTGGGTGGATTGATCGTCTGGGGATAGGTTGCATTGCTGTAGGTCACCGAGATTAGTGACTGGGCGGCGGGGGGAGAAACGGAGGTAATGGTGACAGCCTCCGCACTTCCGTTATAGATCTGATTTGTGTTGCCGTAGGTCACCGTCGTCGGAGTGGCAGTGTAGAATCGGGCGTGAAAGGTCTGACCATAGGCATTGCTCACCGAGGCGGAGAACCCCACACTGGTGCCATTGGTAATGATATTGGAGATACCCGGACTGCCGCTGAGAAATTTATAAGCACCCGGGGCGTTATAGCTGACGACGATGGATCCGGTATTGAGTTGTGTCGGGTCACTAACCGACAGGTCGATATAGGCACCATCGTTCTGCACAAGCACACTGGCCTTAGTATTCACGGTGATTCCCCCGCTCGTGTAGGAGGCATTGTTCCAAAAGTTCGCGGCGGTCACGCCGAGCTGCGTCTGTTTGACGCACTGGGAGTTCGTTGAATTCTCCAAGATCGTGACGAACGGGTTGGATGCATAGGCTGCAGCATCACTTGATGAGTAGCCTGGAAGCAGGACGTAGGAATAGGTGGCGTTGGTCGGTTTTGCCCCGTGGCTGAACCAAAAGGTGAGATAATTGTTGGAGACCACCGTGGTGGAACCGTTGGTCATGACTTGGGCCTGAGATCCCGTTCTGGTTTCTCTCAGGACCTGAAGGGTAGCTGACGTCGGGAAATAGTAACTGATATCACTTCCGGAGACCCTTCCGGTAAGGTGGGCCCAGTTGACCCCAGCGACGGAATTGGACGCGCCGAGTGTCGTAGAGAAGTTCGTGCCATTCAATGAGAATGCATCCGTTCCAGCTTTACTTAACATGCGATTCTCAACAATCGACTCGATGATGTCGTTGCTGGTACTGGTGATGCCCGATCCCAGGCAGACCACCTCGTTATCAAAGAGGAACCACGACTTTTTTGCGACAAGGGGATTTTTGAGGGCATTGGCGTCATTGAGTTGCATGCCGAATGCTCCGTAACCGGCGTAGGAGGACCCACCCACCCAACTCTCCGTGGAGAGAGTCCGATTTGCCTGTGAGTTGCTTAGCGTTTGTTGAGCGTCAACGGTGATGCCGGGCAGTCGGTAGGGGTTGACCGTCCACCAGAAGTAGTCGGGAGATGTGCCGGCGGTGTATTGCCCGAGGTCATTGTTATAAATGTAGGTCTCACCATCCCCTTGGTGCCATCCCCAGTAGTTTTCATCATTGATGCTCTCGTAGTTGAATATTCGGGTGGAATATCCGACGGCAGCAAAGCCCCAACCCGGCTTGAGGTGAACCACGCTATCCATATTCGGATAGATGAAGTTGCCCGTGAGTTCGGGAAGTGGGTTCACGTTTGAGTTGGCCATCAGGTTTTGTGCCGCCGGCAAGATTGGAAATGAGCAGTTGCTAAGGAAGGGGTAGTAGGTGTCCTGCTGGGCCCAATACTTCACCATCGACTGCATTTTGGCGGCGTCGGTTGGTGGTGCGAATGATGAGATCCTTAGCACATCCTCCAAAACAGTATTCCCATGACCATGTTCCCCACCAGAATAGACGCGCTGCCGGCCATCACAGAGGGAGAGGGCCGCTCCTTTGTAAATGATCGGCTCAAACGACTTGTAGACCCAGGTAAAAAGGTTTGTCCAACTGCTGGAATAGTTGGTCATATCCCAAGAAGAACCGCTCAGCGTCTGGAGGGTGGGAGGAAGAATGTCTAGGAGAGCTATGCCATAACCCGAGTTATAAGGTAGTCCCCCGACGTAGGGTAGGCTTCCGGAAGTCGCATTCGAGGAGTGAAAGACAAACGATCCGTCCGAATAAAACCCGTCGCCATTCGTGACATAGGGAAAGACAATCTGACCATAAGCCGAACTCCCTTGTGCAATCTGATTGCTGTTTTTGAGCAGGACGCCCGCAACCGTGATCACGTTGGCCTTGTTAGCGCAATTGGCCCCGGTGAAGTGGGGAGTGTTTGTATAATTGAGCGGATTATTCGAGGTTGCCGCCTGATAAGCCTCCTCCCAGTTTACGGCTGCCATGTAGTTGGCTATCTGATTACTGGAAAGGTTGGTGTAAACGATGGAAACCGTGTTTACCAGTGCCTGAGGAGCGCTGATCTCCAGATCAAACCAGTTCCAAGCGGTCGGGAAGGTGCCTGTGTAAACCTTGGGAGTGTTTGTGTTATACCACTTGGCATTCATCCAATCGAGTCCGTAGATGATGTTGGTGAGTAGCGATTGATTCCCTTGAAGGCTCGAGCCTTGGGTCACATAAGCCAAGGCCATCGCTTGGAGTTGCTGGTAGGCCGAGACGATGAAAGCGGAGTCCTGATTGGTGCCCAGGTTGGTGATGTTACTGAAGAGGTAGTTCGTGTTGGTATTGCCCGTCATATACCCCAAATACTTGGTTCCGGAGGAGACGATGCTACTAATACCCGCGGCGATATTCGTGTCGTTCGTGTTGTAGTTGTTCGTGGCTCCAGCGGTAAAATTCGTCATCCCGGTGAGGATGGAGACCCATTTAATACGGAGGGTGTCGTATTCGTCAGCTTTTGCCGACGATGAAGCAAAAAGAGAGGCCAATAAAAAGAGTGCTCCAATCTTGGAAAGCACCGAAATACGGATGTGCTCGTGGGGGAAGTGAGACAACATAATGGTGATAGTAGACTCTGAATTAAAAACTAACACTACTCGGCGAACAAGCTACCCCCTTTGCAATCAAAAAGTCCTATTGCAACCAAGCTTTAAGTCGGTAGAACCACTTGGGTCCACCGGTAGTATTAATGGGAAGAGAGATGACCTGATTGGAGCCAGGGATATTGGAGTAACCGGCAACGGGGCTCCAGGAATTAGGGTCGGTGAGGTTGGTGGTGGCCTCCAGATTGTAGTAACGGGTGAGTCCTGAGTAACCGGGGGCCGATCCAGCGGCACGAGCCAGGAAGGAGAGAGTCAGAGTATTGTTTCCCGTATTGGAGATGGAGAGTAGGGGACCCGTGAGCGGTTGGGTCGGATCGACTCCGAAGGTGTAGGCCTGGAGATTGTTCATCCCGATTCCATAAGGGGAAGCCGTATCGGAAGCATTGCCACTGTTGATACTGGTTCCGTAGGTGGCCACACGCCACGCAGAAACTGGATCATAGATTGTCATGGTAGAGGTTGTGCTGGCGGTTCCCCAATTTGCGTTGACGGAATCCGCTGCGATGATGCCCACCACGGAATAACTCCCCACAGCGCTGGGTGCGGTCTGAGATCCGTTATAAGTAATTGTTAAAGGAATCCAAGCGGGGGTAACGGAGGCATTAAAACTCCAAGGAGAGCCATTGTAGGGGTTGCTGGAACTTCCGGTAAGAACGATCGAGGGGGTGATGGGTAAGATGGTCAACGTTCCACTTCCCGAACCATTGTAGATCGAGTTGGTAGTGAGAGCGCTGACCAAGTAACTGCCTGCATTGGTGGGGGCGCTGGAAGATGCCGGGTAAATTGTGGGACTGATACCTGAATAAGTCGTTGCAATGGGAATATTGGAGGGAGTAGTGGAGACAGACACCGCCTTGGGCGTGCCATCATAAGTCTGCGTGAGGTTCCCCAAAGTCACAGTGGCAGTCAGGTTCGTCACCGTAATGACCACCTGGCCAGAGGCTCCGGCTCCACCCAATAATCCTGAGTTTGCTTGTGTATTTCTGGCACCCCCGCCCCCGCCCCCCGGAGCAGTCCCGTTGCCGCCGATCTGGGAGTTGTTGTTGGTGCCTGTTCCTCCAGTGCCGGTACCCCACGTATTTGTGGCCCCTACATAGTTTGTTGCCGTGGCACCGTTCCCATTTGTTCCAGCCCCGGCGCCTCCCCCTCCCGAGCCATTGGCTGAGGATCCGGAGGCCCCGCTACCGCCCGAATAAAGCAGACCTCCCAGACTGTTGTTTGTACTGCCCGCCCCGCCAACCCCGTTTACGCTACTGTTTGAGCTGATCGCGTTACTCCCGCCTGCGCCACCCTGTGAGACGACAAGCGCATTGGAAATTATATTACTGGAATTGAACCAGGAATTACCTCCGCCTCCATTGGTGCCTGCCGTTAGGGAGCTGATACCCCCTGCACCCACCGCAACGTAGTAGGTTGTTCCCGGAGTCACGGACTGGGATGCGTTCTTTGCATAGGATCCCCCCGCTCCGCCTCCGGCATAGGAATTTTTTGTAGAAGAATTACTAGCC
>Ga0118677_10016160_pt1 | contig 10267 bp, 6 predicted proteins | sample AliMusrvi5mmetaG_FD_86154 | JGI IMG/M metagenome (GOLD analysis project Ga0118677, IMG submission 86154)
GGATTATATTGACAACTATGCTGATTATTATAAAAATAAGAAGACCCCTCCTCCCTTTAATTTCAATCAGGATATTTCGAAGAAGTCATTTATGGAGCTAAGATTTCTCAGAGCCGAAATCATGGCCCGTCATAGATTTTTTTTCATGGACTATGTATTCAGGGCTCATTTTAATGCAACCAACTGGTATCAGCCTGTCTTCTGGGACAAAAATTTTAAAATAAATTTGAGCGATGTTGAAAAGAATTTCATCAGTAAAGTATATCAACGGGAACAGGAATTATACAAAAAAAATTATATCGTTACGGATGGTAATGTAGTAGCCAACATGCAAAATGTTGTCAACTGGGAACAATTTGAGCACCTGAAACCTGAAATGATGAATCATCTGACCAAAGATGGTTTTGTAATCAATAAGGCCGATTTTGAACAATTGTTTAATGCCTATGATGAAAATGATTACAATTATACTCCTAATTTTGTTACTACCGATGTTTATCTCCAGACACTTCACATGCATATCAGTAAGGAAATGCAAGCAATGGAACAGGAACGAATGTTTCCGTTGTTAAATGAACTACTTACCGATCAGTATAACTCAACTAAGAAAACTGCTGAAACTTCAACAAATATACCTGTGAAGGAATCAGCTGCATGGAATCAGGTCTATTATGCGACAGCACTAAATTTACTGAATGGTAAAAAATATGATGTCCCAAAAGAATTTGCTGAGCTTTATAATTATGAATGTGAGCATGCGCAAAATGCAGAGGGAAGGCGTTCTGATTTTCTTGGAGACTCACTCATGGACTATACTCAGTTTAAACCCCGGGGAAATTATACCAAAAACGATACATTGAAAGGGTATTTCAAGTGTATAAAATGGTTGAATTCTGCCATTATATTTCTTGATGAGGATGAAAGTTTAAGCAAAGCCATTGTACTTTGCAATACCTTGCTTAACTCAAAAGCTTCTATGGAGAAATATCAATCCTTTTCAAATATCATTCAGTTTCTTGCTGGTGATGAAAACAATTTATCTTTCCTTCATCTGGTGAAAATATTGAAGGGATATAAAAATGTGCCCCAGGAGAAATTACTCACCAATAATTATCTGAAAAAAATCCGGTTAGCGTTGTATGCAGCTGATCCTAAAATTATGCGTCCAAGAGGTATTAATAATAAGACAGAAGCGTTTCTGGCCAGAAAAAAAATATTGTTTACTGCCGGCCGATATACTTTTGATGGTGAAATATTGCAACGATTAGTTCATGTTATGGGTCCAAAGCCCAAGCGGACTTTTCCAAGGGGGTTGGATGTATTTGCTGCAATGGGAAACAAAACAGCTGAAGACATTCTTTTAAACAGATACAAAGAAAAGCAGTCATGGGAAAGCTATCCCGACTCACTTAATCTGCTGAAAAATAAATTTCAAGGTTTCAACAAATGGAATTCCAGCGTTTATACCAAACAAATGGAGACAGTTTTGTCACTTCAGAAACCCAATACCGGCGAGCCATATTTTATGAAATTAAAAAACTGGCAGCTAAAGAATTTGAATACCATGTTGTCGTCGTGGACTGAATTAAAGCACGATATGGTTTTGTATACTGAACAACCCAGTGGTGCTGAAATGGGTGGGGGTGAGGATGTTCCTCCTCCACAGTACGTTGGTTATGTAGAACCCAATGTCGAATTCTGGAAAAAGTGTTTAGAGATGCTTGATTTGAATAGCAAAATGTTATCTGACAATGGTTTACTTACAGATAATATTAAAAAAAGGAATGATGAATTAAAAGAAATAGCTGATTTATTACTAAAAATCAGTTTAAAAGAATTGTCCGGTCAGAAAGTAACGAATGAAGAATTTAATGCTATTGCTTATATAGGAGGAAAATTTGAAAATCTGACATTGAAAATAATAGAGACTACCGAATCAGCTATGTCTACAGTTACTACTCCGGAGAGATATGTGGCACTGGCTACCGATGTTTATACCTATAGGAAGATGTGTCTTGAAGAAGGTGTGGGGATGGGAGACGAGATCTATGTGATTGCTGAAATTAATGGGTTGCTCTATCTTACTCGCGGTGCTGTGTTCAGTCATTATGAATTTAAACAACCTTCAGCAGATAGGCTTACTGATGAAGAATGGCAGAAAAAATTGCTTGATCATAAGTATCCACCCAGTGAAATCTGGATGAATGATATCAAAATTAAAGTCCCAAGTCCTAAAACTGAAGCTAATTTTGTCTTCTAAATCGTTCTGTTGTTTTTATGATAAGTTGATTCATTGTCAAAATATTATAGGTGGAATCTGATTTGAAAGTAGTGATTCAATGAAAAAGTGATTGCTTTTCCTCTTGAACATTTCAGGAATAAGCCTGTTCTATTCATAAATTAAGCTACTACAATGAGTAAAACCGGAATATTTTATGGAGGAACAGAAAGTGGAAATACCAAATCTGTGACAGACAAACTTGCTAAATTATTGAATGTTCCTTCTGATGATGTGATCAATATTGCTAATGCCAATATTGAAATTTTGAATAAATATGATCGACTGATATTTGGAACCTCAAGCTGGGGAATAGGCGGTGCCCATTATGACTGGGAAAATTTTGTTGACCTGTTGAGTGATGTTGACTATTCTGGCAAGAAAGTTGCTATGTTTGGATTGGGTGATCAGAAGAAATATCCGGAGAGCTTTGTGGATGGAATGGGGTTAATTTATTGCAGGCTAGGTGCTAAAGATTGTGTTGTTGGTTTCACTTCTGTTGAAGGTTACGACTACTATTTCAGCATGGCCGAAAGGGATGGTCGTTTTGTCGGACTGGCGCTCGATGATGATACCCAACCTGAACTGACAATGCCTCGCCTGGAAGCTTGGGTCAATCAAATTAAAGATGATTTTCAACAATAAAAGGAATAAATTTTTTGGTTTATTATTCTGTTCTGTTTTAGGGTTAAAACCCATTATCTTTATTGATGATGGGTTTTTTAAATATTTATGTCCTACTGATAAAAAATAGAACTACTTCTCCGCCGGGGTACCATTATCGGGTGTCCGTGCAAGGAAAACTTCACGGTCTGCTAGCAATGGTCTCAGACGGTATAGATCATCAAGGTTAAGGGTTCCGATGACAAAATTATGGTCCCGGCTCTTGTATGATTCATGAATATCTGTGAAAGGTACCAAATCCAGGTCTTCTTTTTTGCGATAGCGGAAATAGATCTCGATGGAAATATTTCTTGTGTAATTGGTTTCTATTTGTTGAAATAATTTCTTGTACTCGTACCTGTATTCATAAGAGTTTGCAGAGATATCAGAAAGAACTGCCGATCCTGTTGGATGTCCACCTGCTCCACGACCATAAAAGAATTGTTTATTTGAAAAGGCAGCTTCTGCAATCACACCATTGTATTCGTTTTCTACATTGTACAGAAAATGTTCCTGTTTGATAAACTGCGGAATAACGTATGAAGCGATAGTTGAGTCATCAATCTTTCTAACCGTTGGAACCAGCTTTATTTTCAATCCCTTTTCCCTTGCATATTGTAAATCGAAAGTTGAGATAGATGAGATGCCATAAGTGAAAATCTCTTCCGGATCGAGAAACAATCCGAAAGCATGCAATGTAACAATAGCCAGTTTATCCCTTGCATCCAGTCCATCCACATCCAACGAAGGATCGGCTTCCAGAAAACCCAATGCCTGGGCCTCTTGCAGAACGGAGGCATAATCACGGTTCTCATTGTACATCTTCGAGAGGACATAATTGGTCGAACCATTAAAAATCCCCTTTACCGAAAGCAACATTTCGTTGTCATAATACTCTTCCAGATTTCTGATGATAGGAATACAACCACAACATGAAGCCTCATACAACAAAGAAGTATTGTATTTCTTTTGAAGTTCAATCATTTCAGGCAGATGTTGTGCCAACATTTTCTTGTTTGCCGAAACTACATTCTTGCCACTCATCAAAGATTGTTTGACGATTGAATAAGCCTCTTCCGGGTCACTGATTAATTCTACTACAAGGTTGATTTCAGGATCATCAAGGATCACATCTTTCTCGAAAGTAAAATGATCCGAACCTATCCTACGTGGCTTGGTTCTGTCTTTAACACAAATCTTTTTAATGTCTGTTCTGAATCCCCGACTGTTGAGTAAAACGTCATGCAATCCCTGGCCTACACAACCATATCCAAACATTCCTATCTTAACTCTATTTTGCATGACCATTACTTTTGCGTTGATAAAATGATTTTATTGCTGTATCCAGTTTCTCATTTTCCAACAGGAATCCGTCGTGTCCGTATAATGAATCTATTTCATAATATTCGGCACCCGGTGTGTGGGTTACATGAGATTTTACTTCTTCCGGAGTAAAAAGAAGATCAGAAGAAATCGCCACATACAAGGTATGGGCTTTGACAGAAGCAAGCGCTGTTTCAATGCCTCCACGGTTTCTCCCAACATTGTGGCTATCCAGAGCTTTGGTTAAGTACCAGTAAGAATGTGCACTGAATCGGCGTATCAGTTTTTGTCCCTGATATTGTTGATATGAACTGGCCCTGAAATCATCGTATTTATTGATGTCAGTCTCGGCCTGAGTTTTATTGTAAGTATTCTGATTGCGGTAGCTCAACAGTGCGATTGACCGTGCTGCTGCCAATCCCTTTTGTCCTGCATCACTCTTTCTTTCATAAAAAGAAGGATCGGCAGTCAGTGCCAGTCGCTGTGATTCATTGATGGCAATGCCCCAGGGAGAAAATACTGCTGAGGTAGCAATGATCAATAAATGTTTGATAAGACCGGGATTCATGATGCACCATTCCAGTGATTGTTGACCACCTACCGAGCCACCAACTATGGTATGGATACTTTCAATTTCTAAATACTTTCTGAGTCGTTCATGTGCATTGACCATGTCGCGGATGGTAACCGTTGGGAAATCCAGATAATAGGGTTCACCTGTCTCAGGATTGATACTTGTCGGACCCGTTGTTCCATAACAGGAACCCAGGATATTTGCACAGACCACAAAATATTTTGAGGTGTCAAAGGTAAGTCCCGGTCCAACCATACCCGGCCACCAGTCAGCGGCATCAGAATTGGCAGTGAATGCATGGCAGATCCAGATCACGTTATCGTGATCCGGATTAAGGTTGCCATACGTATGGTAACATATTTCAATTTCGGGGAGTACTCTGCCGTTTTCCAGACAGAGTGGCTCGTCGAATTTTACTGTTTGAGATGTTGTCATATTTGATTAAAGGCTTGTTCAAAGTCAGCTTTGATGTCTTCTATATGTTCGATGCCAAGTGAAACGCGCAATGCATTTGGGAAAACCCCTGCACTGATTTGTTCTTCGGCACCCAATTGTGAGTGTGTTGTTGCTGCCGGTTGAATGATGAGTGTACGGACATCTCCAACATTGGCAAGGTGACTTACCAGTTCCAGGCTTTCCACAACTTTCTTGGTGTCTTCCAGTGATCCTTTAACCTGGAATCCCAAAACTCCACCAAAACCATTGCGCAGATATTTCTTTGCAAGTGCATTGTTTGGATCTCCTTCCAGACCCGGATAGCTTACTGATTCAACCTTAGGATGTTTCTGTAACCACTGAGCCAATTCAAGTGCATTTGAGGTAATACGTTCAACACGTAAAGATAGTGTCTCCAGACCATGAATCAACAGGAAAGAATTGAATGGGCTGATAGCAGGACCCCAATCTCTTAAGCCCTCTACGCGAGTCTTGATGATGAAAGCAAGGTTGCCAAAAGTTTCAAAAAACTTCAGTCCATGATAACCTTCACTGGGTTCTGTTAATTGAGGAAACCTTCCATTAGCCCAGTTGAAATTGCCTCCGTCGATGATGACACCACCGATGCTTGTTCCGTGACCACCGATCCATTTGGTTGCCGATTCAACAACGATGTTGGCTCCATGTTTCAAAGGCTGTGCAAGATAACCTGCAGCACCGAAAGTGTTATCTACTATGACCGGTATACCATATTTCTGACCCAGTTTTCCGAAAGCTTCGAAGTCAGGAATGTTGAAACCGGGATTACCTATAGTTTCAAAATAAAGGGCTTTGGTCTTATCATCAATCAGTTTTTCAAATTCAGCAGGATCGAGGTTAGGACTAAATCTGACCTGGACACCATATTTTTTGAATGAAACTTTGAACTGATTAAATGTACCACCATAGAGATAAGGTGATGTGATGAAATTATCACCTGCATCAACGATAGTATTTAATGCAAGGAATTGTGCCGAGTGTCCCGATGCAGTTGCCAATGCTGCAACACCTCCTTCGAGAGCTGCTACTCTTTGTTCAAAGACATCGGTAGTGGGGTTCATTAATCGGGTATAGATGTTGCCGAATTCCTGAAGTCCAAACAGACGTGCTGCATGGTCTGAATCCTTGAAGACATATGAGGTGGTCTGGTAAAGAGGTACTGCCCTTGATAGCGTTGTTGCATCTGCTTCCTGATATCCTGCGTGTACTTGTAAAGTTTCAAAACGATATTCTTTCTTAGTTCCCATGATTGTAATTTTTAAATTTAATTTTAAATGCAATTTGATATTTGATGTGTGAATGTTGTGATACAACAAACTCCGTGACTGTGACCGTATCACAGCGTTGAGTCAAAACTTGCCGGAAGTAAAGTTTTGACTATTGCATTCGCATGCTACAAAATGGGAAGATGGGGGAAATAGAATAGTTGAAAACAGAAGATGTTGTCTTGTTTTCATTTTTCGAGCATAAGCTCTGCCAGATAGGGTAGGGGGTAATCGCTTTCATCCTGTATGTATTTTTTTTATAATCTCCGCAACGTGCGGATTAGGTTTTAGCACCTTTCAGGTTTTGGACCTGAGGTTGCTAGAGGTTCGCAGAGCCTAATCTCTCCCCTCTTCTTTATAAACCAAATACCCTTTTTAAGGAGGATATTTCAGATTTTTGTGATTGCAAAATTATTACATTTTTTGTTAAAGATTACAAAAGGATGAAAAAAAATTAAGAAATCATCTAAATAAGGTTTAAATAGATTGATAGTCAATGTAATAATGAATACTTATATGTTTATGTTTTGCTAAAACACTGAACAACTGTATTAATTTCACGTTTCAACATATAATTAGTTCGCAAGACGAAAAATGATTTATTTTTGTAGCTCTATTCAACTTTAATCCTTAAAACCAATACCATGATAATAGTCAATACTTTCCTCAGAAAGGTTAGCATGATGTTAATCTTTGTTTTGATTTTTTCGGGATCAGTATGGTCCCAGAAATATAATCAAACAGACTCAATCAAAAAGCATATCTATTATCTCGCGTCTGATGAACTTGCAGGTCGCAAGCCAGGAACTCCCGGTATTGAGTTGGCAGCAAAATATATCTCACAACAATTTGCAAATATTGGGTTAAAATCATTTGGCGACTCCTATCGTCAACCCTTTAAAGTACTGGCCGGAGCAACGCTTGAAAAGAACAACTCCCTGATACTGAATAAAAAATCTTTAAAGATAGGTTCTGATTTTGTCCCATCAGATATCTCAGGAAATGGTAAAGCCTCCGGAAACATTGTCTTTGTCGGTTACGGTATGGATAAGAACATGGGTAAGGCCAGCTATGATGGTGTGGATGTTAAAGGTAAATGGGTACTTGTCATCCGTGGAAGTATTGACCCTGCTGATAAGTCAGCCCGTGCAATTCTGACCGGTGATTATTCAAAAGCAATGACAGCTGCCGACAAAGGTGCAGTTGGGGTTCTTTTCGTGAACCCTGAATGGAATAAGGATGAAAAAATTGCTTTGAAACAAACATATACCCGATCGATGGGTAATGTAAATATTCCTGTCCTGACTGTTTCTGCTGCACAGGCTTTAAAGATCATGGACAAACCTGCTGAGTTTTTAGCAACTTTTCCAAAAGAAAATGAACCTGCTTCATTCGAAACCAAAGCTAACGCATCTGGTGAAACTGCTTTCCAAACCCTCTATCTTACAACAAATAACATTGTTGGTTATCTCGAAGGCAGTGACCCAAAATTGAAAAACGAATACATTGTTATTGGTGGTCATTATGATCATCTCGGTATGGGTGGCCCAAGCTCAATGCGTCCGGATACCATTGCCATTCACCATGGCGCTGATGACAATGCCTCAGGAACTGCAGGTGTTATCGAACTTGCCCGTCGTCTTAAAGCAGCCAACGGAACATTTGGAAGAAGCATTATCTTTATCACATTCAGTGGAGAAGAAATGGGCTTACTGGGATCACAATATTATGCAGCCAATCCAACTGTCCCTATCAAGAGCATCAAAGCCATGATCAACCTCGATATGATTGGCAGGCTTAAAGATGAACTGACGATAGAAGGAACAGGATCTGCTGCTGAAAGCGATTCTATTCTGACCATTCTTGGAAAAGGAAGATCATTCAAAGTAACTCCTTCAGCAGGTGCAGCAGGTGGTTCGGACCATACTTCATTCTATAACAAAGGCATTCCGGTTTTCTTCTATTTCAGTGGTATGCATTATGACTATCATACACCAATGGACGTAGCCAGCAAGATCAATTATGTTGGAGAATCAAATATCCTGGATATGGCTTATGATATGGCTGAAATGTTTTCGAATTCAAAACCATTGACCTATAAGGAAGTCGCAACACAAATGACGACCGGAACCCGTACCTATCGTGTTGCGTTAGGTATCATGCCAGATGTATCCGGTAGTCGTAACGATGGAGTTGAAGTAATGGATGCGCGTAAAGGTGGTCCTGCCGAACAAGCAGGTATCAAAAAAGGTGACTTTATTATTTCTATTGCAGGTAAAGAAGTAAACAATATTACCGAATACATGAACCGTCTTAACCTTCTGAAGAAGGGTGAAAAGGCTGATGTTGGTGTCAGACGTAATGGAGAAAAAATAATCATCGTTGTACAATTATAATCGCCCTACTACACATTAACTCTTTATGATTCCTTTTTTTTCAAAGCCACTATTTCTGAAGTTTATTAAATTTGGAATTGTTGGATTTAGCGGTGTAATTATCGATTTTGGATTTACATACCTCTCAAAAGAATATTTTAAAGCACAGAAATATCTTGCCAATGCTATTGGCTTTACCATGGCAGCGACCAGTAATTATTACCTGAACAGGATTTGGACTTTTCACAGTCACGATCCTAATATAGGTTATCAATACTCAAGATTTTTGTTGGTTTCTGTCTTGGGACTTGGCATCAGCACACTCGTTATTTACCTGTTGAATGGCAGATTCAAGATGAACTTCTATCTGGCTAAACTATTTGCAATTGGAGGAGTGACTGTCTGGAATTTCTTTGTCAATATCATGTTTACTTTTGCGACTTAATCTTTAAAGGCTCTCTTCCAAATAGAAAGAGAGTGGCGAAGAACCCCATGAAGTTGAGTCCTGCCTGATGTTTGATGGTATCTTCGGTAAGCATCGAAAGTATCATAATGCAAAAGAGTGCCCCAAAATAATAATCACGAAATGCTTTTAGGTAAAGGGGTGGGAATAACAACCACCCCACAAAAAGTATTATTCCAAAGAATCCAAAAGCAACACCCATATAGAGATACTGGTTGTGTGAGGTCCCTCGGAAAATCTTTTCCAGCCTGGAATGGCTTCGATCATATTCTTCATTAAATGAATCCTTCACATCACCTGTTCCGACTCCAGTTAACCAGTTCTGACGGATGATCGATAGCGATGTCTTCCAGTATTCCAGTCTTTGTAATTCAGACTTGCCATTGGCATTACCTGTTTTCAGGTATTGGATATAATCAATAAAGATTCCTTCTATTCTAACTGTCAGATTAAAAGGTTGAAGCACCCCTGCATTGGCAACCCCCTTTTCGATATTTGCTACTTCATCGGCAGATAGTTTTGATAATCCAACCGAGTCTTTTCTTAAGTCTTTAGAATTCAGATAGCGGATGATGGTGTATCTCAATTCATCACCCTGCAGGTTTCTGCCGTTGTAATTCAGTCTGCTTCTTTTCTCCCAGTTTTGTTTCAGTTCCTGTTCACATAGATACAGACCGACATACTTTCCATTTTCAACCTTGAAATCGATGGTGTCATGATAATATGGATTACCTGCAACCGTTGTTTTTTCCAGAAGAGCAAGGTTTGGTATTGAGATGTTAAAATGTCGTTTGTAGATATTGTAAATAAAAGAAAATATCAGTAGGGGAGTGATGATTATCATCGCATAAG
>Ga0118677_10016162_pt1 | contig 10267 bp, 8 predicted proteins | sample AliMusrvi5mmetaG_FD_86154 | JGI IMG/M metagenome (GOLD analysis project Ga0118677, IMG submission 86154)
GTTGCCAAATCCTTCTGGCATTCCCGGCACACCACATCGTTAACGGAAGCCGTCCAGACCGCCTTGAATATAGAGCACGGCCCCAAAAGCCTGGAAAATATTGTCCTTTTCATGCTGAATAACCCGGACCGTTCGGAAATTGCCCGGCTTTCCAAACTCGTGGATACGGCCGCCATGGCAGGCGATGCCATCGCGCAAAATATCCTGCGCCAGGCGGCAGACGATATCGCTGAGTCCACCCGGGACATAGTGGATTATCTTGGCATTGCACAGGACGATTTTCCGGTCATTGGGACCGGGAGCGTGATCATGTATTCATCACTCTATTGGGCCCGTGTTTGCGAACGTGTCAAAGAGTTTGCGCCACGCTTCCGCTTCATGCGCCTGCAAGATCCTCCCATACTGGGAATGGTACTGACCGTATTAAATCGACTGGATTGTGGAGATCCCGCCGTATTACGCAAACAATTACAGACGTCTTTTCAGGCGCAATTAAGAAAGGGATAAGCATCATGTCATCACATTACACAACCGCCGTCAGGGGCGTCATTGACCACCTTGAGGCAACGCAGTTAACGGTCATCGAAAAAGCGGCCTCATTGATTGTGGCCTCGCTGACCCATAATGGCGCCATTTTCTGTGCCGAAATCGGGCACAGCAATCAGGCCGACTTTATCAATCGCGCCGGTGGCTTGGCAGCCGTACAGCCTTTTTCGTGCAACTTCAACATTCATGACCCCGTGGCGGACTGCCTGAAAAACCGTCCCCGCGAAAAGGCTGTCGACCGTGAATTGGAGACCATCCGTTTCGCGGTGAGTAACAGCGCCCTGCGTGCGGGGGACGTGATGTTAATCGGCTCGGTGTCAGGTAAAAACAAAGGCCCGGTGGAACTGGCCCTGGCGTGTCGGGCGATCGGAGTGAAGGTGATCGGATTTACCTCGATGGCTTATACCATGCAAGTGGAAGCACAGCATCCCTCGGGCAAGAAACTGTACGAAGTGGCGGATGTGGCCATTGACGACGGCGCCCCCTTTGGCGATGCGGCGGTGAATTTGACCGGTTATGATTTCAAGGTGCTACCCGTTTCCGGAGTTGGCAATATCATCGCCGGCTGGATGTTATGGGAAACGGTCATCGAGAAAATGGTGGCCGCCGGGACCCCGCCCAGCGTCTTCATGAGTCTTAACCGGCCCGGCGGACAGGAATACTACGATAAGAGCCGCGCCGAATATAACCGCAGGGGGGTTTAATATGTCCGCCAGCGCCTATCTGAGCGAAGCCATCAAGGCCCTCGAACGTGTTTCAGCCAATCAGCATGACAACATTGTGCGCGCCGCCGAATATTTGGTGGAAGCCGTGGTTTCCGATCATTGTATCTTTTCGTTCGGCGCCAGCCATTCCTTCATCCCAACCGAGGAAATGGTGTATCGAACCGGCGGATTGATGTTGGTAAACCCCATTTACCCCCAGGGCATGAACCTGTTCGTCCGCCCGATGACGCAAACCTCCCAATTTGAACGGGTACTCGGGTTGGGGACAGAACTGCTGAATTCCTCCCCGGCCAAATCCGGCGATGTCTTGCTGATCACCTCAACCTCGGGGCGCAATGCCGTGGTGATCGATATGGCGATCGCGGCCAGGGAAAAAGGAATAACCGTAATCGGCATCACCTCGTTGAATTATTCCCAGGGGGTGTCCAGCCGTCACCCATCCGGTAAAAAGTTATCTGACTTGTGTGACCTGGTCATCGACAACGAGTCCCCCTATGGCGATGCCGCCGTTGCCATCCCGGACTTTCCGCAAAAGGTTGGGCCGCTGTCTTCCCTGACCGGCATCGCCATTGTGAACGCAATGGTGGCCGAAGTGGTGGCCAGCTTGGTCAAGCGCGGTGAACCTCCTCCTGTATTTCTCAGCGCCAACCTGGATGGCGGAGATGCCTACAACACCCGCGTGCTGGCCGAGAACAAGCATCGGATTTTCTATATGTAGAGAAAGCTGTCGTGACCCGGTAAACTGAATATTTTATCAATCCTGCCGGGGTGACAGTTTGCGCAGGCGCTCAACGATCCGTCGTGATTCGTCATACGAACCCTGCACGCCGGCAAAGGTGCAGGGGGTGACATCAAAGATGAATCGGGTTCCTTCCGGGGCCTTCCGGATCAGCGCCTCAAATTGCTCCAGCGTCTGCCAGCCAATCACATGGACCGGTCCATGGGGTCCCGCCAAAACAGGGAAGATATCTTCCACGCCTTTGGGCGATTGAAGAACCTGCACACGGTTGAATGCATAAAAGTTTGGAATTTTCATGAAGCTCGGAAACTGATGTTCCGCCGCCGCACAACAATGCATACCGAACCCTCCAAAAGTCGCCGAAAGATCCAGTATTTCCGGCATGCAGAATTCCTCAAACATCTCCGGGCTCAACGCCCCGCATTCATCATTCGAGGCCCACGGGGCCAACTCGGGCGGACACCATGGCCAGGGGCAGTGATCCGGACTCAGGGTCGGGAATTCCTTCCGCAGTTCAATCATGACCGTCTTGAAGAAGCGGGCACACTTATCCACCAACCGCTTCACTGACTCCTTGCCTTCCGGGTCAAACATGGAACAGAACATATCCTCTTTGTTCCAGACCAGGGCGGCGGTATCAAAGCCGGTCTGCATGTCGCACGGGCCGAGATCCACATCCTGCCCCAGTTCCTTTTTCAAGGCTGCGCCCAATTCAAAAATCCGGTAAATCGTGGGTGACTTCCAGATATCCGGCTCTTCAATCTTGTCCGCCTCTTCCGGGGAATTAACAAATGGAACCGCACAGGGATTGTTGTCCGGGAAGGTGTGCACCTTGCATCCGAATGCCGCCGCATAAATATGCGTTCCCGTGGTCAGGTGCGCCAGCGGCACGCCATCATGATCCACCTTTTCAAAACAATCCAACTGATTGCGATAGTTCTTCACCGCCCAGGGCAGCCCATGTTTGAGCGGCGTGGATGAAAGGGTATAGCAACCTGCCGGATCCGTGAAAATCGGTTCGGAGTACCCCTTGACACAGAAGCCGTGCCCTTGAAAGGGACCTTTCATGTAAATGTTGCGGAGAAATGCCTTGTTCTTATTGACCTTTGCAATATCCATTCTAACTCCTGTGTATTTAAGGGGCTGTAAACGCTCAGACCTCTTTGAATGAGCACTAATTTATGCCTATTGACTTTCAAGGTAAATGTCCTGCATGATCTTTCGGTTGACATTTTTGATCATTATTAAAGAACGGATGGTTTATGATCCATTATTTTGATGATCTTGAGTTGCTGGACGGGTCGATTGTTCCCACCTGCAAGGCCGTCCAGAAGAACTTCATCGCCCCGACTTACTCCCTCGAATTCATCCGGGCGGGACGCATGGCTTTCTCTATTGGGCGCAACCCCTCCATTATCCTTGCCCAGCCCACCGTTTTCTGGCACCGCCCGAAAGAACTCTACAACTACGGCGCCTGTGACGAACAGGGCTGGTACCACCACTGGATGACCTTCCGAGGGGAACGCGCCCGGCGGCTCATCGAGTGGGGGCTGGACCCTCTCTCCCCGAACCGTTATCTCTACGTTAAAGACCCGGTGACGATCTCACGCTTTTTCGAACAGATTATCGGGTTGCTGCATGAACACTCGGCCGCAACCCATGCCAAAGCGGTAAGCCTGATAGAAGAGTTGCTGGCCACTCTTATGGAAAACTGTGCCATGCCTGACGGGGACGAAGCCTGCCGCCGGAATATGGAGGCGCTCTGCCACATTATCCAGATTCAGCCCGGACGGGATTTCAATTTTGAACATGAAGCCGACCGCATGGGCTTGTCCTATAGTCATTTCCGGCGCCGATTTCGCCAGTTTATCGGTCGCGCCCCGCACGATTACCTTCTGATGGCACGGATGCACAAGGCCGTCCGTGATCTGATGCATCAGGCCCAACCAATCAAGTCGGTGGCGGCAGAGGTCGGCTATGACGATGCCTCCCAGTTCTCGCGCATGTTCAAGCGTGTCATGGGACTCTCTCCCCAGCAATTCCGGCAGGGAATGCCGCGATATGAAACGGGTTCCCCGCCATCACCTCTTCCTGCTGAATAGCGGGCCTATTGTCTGTGTTGAATATCGTGCTACAAGATGATGATATAATTATGGTGCGAAATTTGCCGATGATGTAGCGTGACAACTCGTTTAAGGATTAAGTCATATATGAGCATAACTTGGGTTTCGAGCAACGAGGCGGTGGTATGGCAATCACGAACGCCAACCCGTGTGGTATCCGGTGAGGCTGATCTGGTTTTTAGCGGTGAGCGCTTCCAACGTGTCAAGGGGTGGGGGGGCTGTTTCAATGAGCGCGGCTGGGAGTCGTTGCAACGTCTCGATGATGAGCGGCGGAACAAGGTGCTGGACCAGCTTTTCTCCGACGAAGGGTGTGGTTTCTCATTTTGCCGGATGCCGATCGGCGCCAACGATTATTCGATGGACTGGTATAGTCATGATGAAGTGGAGGATGATTTCGCCATGGAACAGTTCTCCATTGCGCGGGATCGCCGCTATCTCATCCCCTTCATCCGTGCGGCGATGGAACGAAAACCGGAGTTAACCCTGTTTGCCTCGCCCTGGTCACCCCCCATCTGGATGAAGACCTTCAAGGCGTACAATCACGGGCGCCTGCGTTCAGAACCGGCGGTTCTTGACGCTTATGCACTCTATTTCCAGAGGTTTGTCGGGGCCTATGCGGCCGAGGGGATCCGTATCGAGCAGGTTCATATCCAGAACGAACCTTATTCGAATCAGAAATTTCCTTCCTGTTTGATGCCTGCCGGGCAGATGCGCGACTTCATTCGTGATTATATCGGGCCCCGCTTTGAACGCGAAGGCGTCAACTGTGAAATCTGGGCGGGTACCCTTGAAAAAGGGCTGTTGCATGGCTGGGCCATGGATGAATCGCAGAGTTATGCGCAATTATCTCATTTGATGCTCAAAGATCCCGAAGCCCGCAAATACATCCGTGGCATGGGTTTTCAATGGGATGGGAAGGGATTGATTCAGCGGACCCACCAGGCCTGGCCTGAACTGCCGCTGATGCAGACCGAGAATGAGTGCGGCGACGGGGGGAACACCTGGGCTTATGCATTCTACGTCTTCGACTTGATGTGGCATTACTTTAACAATGGCGTCTCAGCCTACATCTACTGGAATATGGTGCTGGATGAGGGGGGCGAGAGCACGTGGGGCTGGAAGCAGAACTCCATGATTTGTGTCGGCGAAAACCAGCAAGTGACCTACAACCCCGAGTTTTATGTGATGAAACACCTTGCTCATTTCGTCAAGCCTGGCGCCCGTTTTCTGGGTTTGCAGGGACTGTGGTCCGCCTTGGCCTTGGCATTCGTGAATCCCGATGAGAGTACGGTTGTGATGGTCGCCAATCCCTATGGACACGGGGAAGTGGTGCAAATGGAACTGGGCGGGCAACTCCACCGATTTGATTTGCTGCCCCGGTCATTGAATACGTTTCAAATTGAGATAACCTGAATAAGAAAGGCTGTTTATGAGTTCTCCTGATTTCAAGTTTATCATGGGTTCCTTCTTCGGCGCGGTATTGAGCGTATCGTGCTGTTTGGCGGCGCCTGTTATCAAGGAAGTGCCCTTGGCCAAGGATCGGGCGGACTCTGAAAGCCGCCTGCAACGGTCGACCCAGTCCGCCTATCTGGGCGACCTTTCTGATGATAAAGGCGGATCGATTTTCTCCGGCAATTTCAAGGGGCCGGCGGGGCGTTATCGCCTGCATGCCTCCATGGCCGTTCATCCCCTCAACAGTATGGCCACGGCGTGGCTTGCGATTACCTTGAAGGCGGGGGGGAATGCCGAGTCGAGTTTCAACTCAATGACCTTTGCGGCACCAGATGAGTTCACTGATCTGGCCATGGACTTCACGGCGGTACGTGGCGATAACCCCGTGACGGTAAGTTGGGGCTTTGCGGGTAAAGACGCCAAGATTTCCAGAACCAAGTCCATTGTGGCTCCCACCGCTCCCGCACTCGGGGGGGACGGGGCAGGAGAGAAGGATGTCATGATGGAATTGGAAGACAAGACCGCCCCGAAACCCCTGGAGCGCGCGAGTGGTATCGCCACCTGTCTCATGTTGCGGGAGATTCATGCCGAGCCGCTTTCACCCGTGTCGATTTCCTCGGTCCGTTCCGACAAGATCACCTACAAGCGCGGTGAGCAGGGGCAGGTCATGGTCCAACTCGGCAATGCCGCCCCCGCGGCCCAGGCCGTCACCCTCAATGTGGAGGTCCAGGGCGGACTCGACCAGAGTTGGCCCATCCGCACCGAGACGGTCACCGTTCCGGCGGGGGGAACTCTTGCGTGGAACAGTCCGTTCGATACCAAGCCGCTGGCGTGGGGCTGCGCGATCAAGGTGACGGCGACAGTACCTGGATTTCCACAGGAAACGGGAAAGGCCATTTTTGCCGTGCCCGACCATTTCTGGGATGTGGCGATCATGGCGACCTGCCCGGCGCAGATGACCAAGGATTTCTCCACCATGGAAAGGGCGCGACAGGCGGCGGCGAAATTGAAGGACGAAGGTTTCAATGGGTTTGAGGCCTATTTCTGGGCGCCCTGCGATTTGCTCGAATATACACCGGATACCGAGACGTTCTACAGTGGCCAGACGGCCTATATTCAGACGGTCACCGGCACACGCAACCTGATTGCCGCCTGCCATGAACTGGGCATCAAGGCAACCTTCTACGCCAACCTCTGGGGCGGCAGTGGTGAGCCGGCCTTTGAGATTATGCGACAGCATCCCGATTGGTTCGGTAGCGCCAACTTCCACAGCGGCGCGTTGGACGATGCCGCCCTGATGACGGCGGGCATTGTCCGCGGCCCGGGCCATAAGGTCTGGAGTTACAACCAACTTAACGCCGAAGCCGGCATGGGACTGTTCGATTACCATATCGGTGAAATTCTAGGCACCCGCAAAATGTTCGGGTGGGATGGCATCCGGTATGACAGCTATTACAGCGCCCCCTGGACGATCAAGGCGATGACCCACATCCGAGACCGGATGAACCGGGAGGCCCCGGACTTTCTGTTCGGTTATAATGCGTTTGCCGGTGCCGAGTACCGCGTGGGCGCCATGGATTCCCTCTCCAATGGCATGATCATGGCGGAAGGCGCCCGCGTTGGTCCGGGGCACAATGTGTCTGACTATCTGCACGGGTTGAACGGTTGGCGCGAAGTCTCCTGGCCCTACGGTTCGGCCATCGGACCGCTCTACGGTTTCACCGGCGGCAAGGAGGGCGCGAAACCGACTCCGCTGGATCATATCCTGCTCTCATCGGTCTACATGTCCGTGGGCGGGCATCCCTACTACAACCTGCTGGGCGGCGGGATAGGTGAATATCCGGCCTTCGCCGTGCGTTATGCGGAGATCGTTTACAATACCCGCCTTCGTGATGTGGATAACCCTGACCAGGTGGTGGCATTCGGGAATCAGGCCGACCCGCAGCAATGGCGCGATTTGCTTCGCACCTGCACGGTCGCGGAAGGACGCCAACGGCTGGTGTTACATATTATGAATGTGGCCAAAGATACGATCTTTGGCGCTTTGGATATGCGGCATCTTCCCCCGCTCAGGAAGGTGCCCGTCCGTTTCACGCTGCCTGCCGGGGCGAAGCCAATGGGGGCCTGGCTTCTGCAGGCCTACCCTGTGGTTTCCCAGCAGGCGTTGCCGGTCACGATAGAGGGTTCATCCATGAGCGTGACACTTCCCGAAGTAAGATTCTATGGAATCGTTGTTTTGGATGTGGCAACAACGCCGATCCCAGTGAAAGTTGATGCGAAGGCGCGGTGGAAGGAAGTGAAGTAATCATGAGCAGATTTCAATGGATGACACGGAACATGGTGGGACTGGTTGTTCTGGCAGCCTGCCTCGGTCTCGGTTATGACTCCCCGGCCTTGTCCCTGCCGGATAAGGATGTGCCTCTTGATTGGGTCTTTCCCGCTCCCGAGCCATTACGGATTCATATTGTGCGCGGGCTCTGGTCACGGGAATACCGACTGGAAGAGGCGGTGGCCCTGGCGGGCGCCGGATGTGTGACGGAGAGCTGGCATAACCAGGGCATGGGGTTTGGCTATGTAGGGGGTTGGGATCCCCATGCCGGTGGGGGCGTTCCGGAATTCCCGGATACGCCTGAAGACCTTCTGGCTAATCACGTGCTGGTTATTTGCAACATCAACGCCAAGTCGTTCACTCCGGCCCGGCAGAAACTCATTCAGGGCTTTGTCCAGAATGGGGGCGGCGTTCTTTTCCTGGGCGGGCGTTCCGCCTTTGGCAGCCAGTGGACCAACACGCCGTTGGCGGAACTCGCGCCGGTCAGTTTTGTGACGCAGGGGTTTGACCTGAAGAACGAGGCGAAGGGGTTGGTGCTGAGCGCCGGACCGGATCGTCTGGGCGCGAAACCGGCGGTACTCCACTGGGAACAGACCCCGCGGGTCTTCTGGTATCACGAGGTCAAACCCAAGTCCGGTTCACAGGTTACCGTCATGGCGGAAGGGCATCCCCTGCTGATTACCGGAACGTATGGCAAAGGCCGCGTGGCTGTGTTTGCAGGCAGCGTCATGGGGGCGCCGCCCGCCGGTACCCTACCGCTTTGGCAATGGGATGACTGGCCGCGGGTGATGGCAGAAACCCTGGCCTGGCTGGCCGCACCGCGTGAGGGACTGAACGTCGTGTTGAATCCCGCTGTGAGCCAGATGCTGATGCCGACCCTGGCCCCGCTTCATACGCTGACTGAGGAAAAGGATGCCCAGCCGGTTTTGGTGGCAGCCGAACCCTTGTTGGAACGCATCGGAAAACTTTGTCAGGATCCGGCTTTTTATGAAGAGGTGATCCAAACCCTGGCTGCTGGCGAAGCAGATCCGAGCCCGAAGCTGGCCGAGTTCCTTGGCCGCCGTGAGATTGCGTTTCCGGGCAAACAGGCCAACAAACTGGCGACCACGTTGCTGGCTTCAGGGAAACCCGGTAAGACCGCCCTGGGTCTAAGGCTTCTGGGAGTGAGCCAGTCCCCTGGCGCGGTCGATACACTCCAGCGTTTTCTCGCTTCCGGTGAAGTGACGAAGTCCGCCTCGGAGGCGCAACTCGGCGGCGATGGACTCTCGACCGAATTGATGTCCGTCGAGACCCCGGCACAAAAGGAGGGCGCCGCCTCCTTGATCCGGTTGGCCGCCCTGGAGGGATTGGCTGCGCTCGGCAATCCCAAGGCTTTGCCGGCCATTCGTAACTCAATCAAGGCCAGCCAGCCGGGTGGGCGATTCGATAAATTAGAGGGTGATAAGGGAACGGAAGCCTACATGATTACAACGGATCACCGCCTTTATCAAACAGGGCTTATGGCGGCCTTGGCGTGCGGGGATGCAACCTCCGCCGCACCGCTGGCCGATGCGCTCATTGGAAATGTCTATGTTGCCTCCCGTTCCCGCAGTGGCTATGGCGGTCCCGCTAAGCCTGAAAAAATAGTGGAGGCCAGTTTGGGCTATATTCTCGCCTGGCAGGCGCAGATGCATGCCATGCTGCGCCATTGCCCGGTGGAACGGCTGGCGCCCCTGGCGGGTGCCCTTGCCGCCATTGATGATATCCGGATTGTTCCAAGCGCCTGCGCCGCCTTTGGGGGGCGCCCGCTGGGGCCGGACATCAAGGCGGCTTTGAAAACAAGCAAGGTTAAAGGCGTCACTTTACTTGGGGATGCACGATGATGAGTTGGACATCCGGCAGACGAATGAAATGGGTGGGGCTGTGGCTGGGGTTGGGATTGCTGGCTTCGGCCTCGGCCGAGCCGTTGCTGAAAACCGGCGACCGGCTGTTTTTTCTCGGCGACGGGATCACGCTTCAACGGGTTTATACGCGCTATGTCATGAACACCTTCGTCTCGCATTATCCGGACATGACGTTCAGTGCGACCGCACGCCCGGTGGATTTATCCGCCTGCAGCGTGATGTTCAGGGGCTGGACCCGACTTGGGTTTGCGTCGCGATGGGGATGAATGACCCCCGCTACAAGGCATTTGACCAGGCCTCCTACGATGAGTTTATAACGGGGTTGACCAATATTGTGGCGGCGGCGAAACAGAACAAGATCCACGTGCTGCTAATGACGCCAGGGTGTGTGGGGCTTTCGATCCAGCGCAACGGTATAGATCTTTCTCTTATAGACATCTCCGCGCCCACGAGCCTAGGCATGATCTCGT
>Ga0118677_10016165_pt1 | contig 10267 bp, 6 predicted proteins | sample AliMusrvi5mmetaG_FD_86154 | JGI IMG/M metagenome (GOLD analysis project Ga0118677, IMG submission 86154)
GTGCCTACCTGTCGCGCGATCTCGAGGCAGCTCTAGCGGAAGCGGCACGGGCGGATCTGTCATTGCCGCTTGGCGGCATCCCGATCGCCATCAAGGATAACATGAACGTGCTCGGCCAACCGTGCACCTGCGGATCACGCATTCTGGCGGAAAACTACCGTTCCCCCTACGATGCCACGGTGATCCGCAAACTCCGCGCCGCCGGTGCCATACCGTTCGGCCGCATGAACCAGGACGAGTTCGCCATGGGTTCTTCCACCGAAAACTCCGCCCTCCAAATCACCCGCAATCCCCACGATCCCTCACGCATCCCCGGCGGATCATCCGGCGGATCCGCCGCCGCCGTCGCCGACACCACCGCCATCGCCGCCCTCGGCTCCGATACCGGTGGGTCGGTCCGCCAACCCGCATCCCATTGCGGTGTCGTCGGCCTCAAACCGTCCTACGGCCGCGTCTCCCGCTATGGCCTGGTCGCCTTTGCCTCGTCCCTCGACCAGATCGGCCCGCTCACCCAATCCGTCGAGGATGCCGCCCGCATCCTCCAGGCCATCGCAGGATTCGACCCACTCGATTCCACCTGCCTCGACGTGCCCGTGCCGGATTATCTAACCAACCTGCGCGATGGTGTGCGGGGCATGAAACTCGGTGTGCCCAAGGAATACTTCGGCGAAGGCATTGATCCGGGTGTTAGAAAATCCGTCGATGCCGCGATCCAACGCCTTGCCGCCCGCGGCGCGGAAATCGTCAACATTTCCCTGCCCCATACCGAACACGCGGTGGCCACATATTATGTCATTGCGCCGGCCGAGGCATCGTCCAACCTCTCGCGATTCGATGGCATCCGCTACGGCCACCGCACCGCCAACCCCGCCGACATCCTCGATCTCTATAAAAAATCCCGCGATGAGGGTTTCGGACCCGAAGTGAAACGTCGCATCATCCTCGGCACTTATGTGTTATCCTCCGGCTACTATGACGCCTATTACGGTCGTGCCCAGAAAGTCCGCACCCTCATCCGCCGCGACTTCGAGAACGCTTTCCAGCAGGTCGATGCCATCCTCGCGCCCGTCGCCCCCACCCCGGCACGCAAGATCGGCACCTGCGCCAACGACCCGCTCCACGAATATCTATCAGACATCTTCACCCTTTCCGCCAACCTCGCCGGTATCCCCGGCATTTCCGTCCCCTGCGGCACCACCGGTTTCGACGGTGCCAGCAACCTGCCCGTCGGCCTGCAAATCCTTGGTCCTCACCTCGGTGAAGCCATCGTCCTCCAAATCGCCCACGCCGCCGAAGACGTAAGCCGTTGCTGACGACACAGGACGACACTGGCTCATGGGAGCCTTGCAACATAGGCCTTTTCCGCCCCGTATTTCATTGTCAATGAACCGGACACCGTTGCCCGCTCTGCCTGCCGCACTGACATGGATTCTTGCCACATGCGCATGGGCTGGCGAGTGGCCGTGCTGGCGCGGGCCGCGCGGTGACGGCGTGTCGGAGGAAACGAATGTGCCGGTCCGCTGGAGCGCTGCCGAGAACGTGGCATGGAAAGTCGCCATCCCCGGCCACGGGCATTCCTCGCCGATTGTTTGGGGTAACCGGGTGTTCGTCACGACTTACGTCGAACAAGGTGACAAGCGCGTGTTGCTCTGCCTCGACCGGGCCAGTGGCAGGACGCTCTGGGAGAAAACCGTGTTGACCGCGAAGCCGGAGAAAAAAAACAGCCTCAACAGCTATGCCAGCGGCACACCCGCCACCGATGGCCAATGGGTCTGGGTCGCGTTCCTGCAGGCACCGGACATCGTGGTGGTTTGCTACGACATGGAGGGCAAGGAAGTCTGGCGCAAATCACCCGGCACGTTTGCCTCCGTGCATGGATTCTGCAGCTCGCCCGTGCCCTACAAGGACACGATTATCCTCAATTGCGACCAGGACGCACCCGCATGGATCGTCGCATTCGACAAGGCAACCGGGGCCGAGGTCTGGCGCACCGATCGCCCGAACCGCACGCGCTCGTATTGCACGCCGACCATTTTCCAGGCAGCCGGCAAAACCCAGATGGTCCTGAGCGGCAGCAAGTGTGTCGCCAGCTATGATCCCGACACCGGCAAACCACACTGGCTCGTTGACGGTCCGACCGAGCAGTTTGTCGCCGGCGTGGTGTATGCGGATAACATGTTTTTTGTTACCGGCGGCTTTCCCGAATTGCATATCCTCGGCATCAGGCCGGATGGAGCGGGCAACGTCACCGCCACCCACATCGCCTGGCGCGACACCAAGGGCGTATCCTACGTGCCGTCACCGATCGCGCATGACCCATATTTCTTCGTCGTCTCCGACCGCGGACTCGCCAGTTGCTTTGAGGCCAAAACCGGGCGGCGGATGTGGCAGGAGAAACTCGGTCGCCATCACAGCGCCTCGGCGGTGTCCGCCAACGGCAATCTTTATTTCCTCGATGACGACGGGAAAATGTTCGTGCTGAAGGCCGGCCCGGAGTTCGGGTTGGTCGCCTGCAATGATCTCGGCGAGGAATGTTACGCATCTCCCGCCATCAGCCGCGGCAATATCCTCATCCGCGCGTCCGGCAACCTGTACTGCATCGGGAAACGATAGATGGTTTTGTGAACTTTGCACTTTGGTTGCACGGGGCGATTCTTATAGTGATCCGGATGTGATTTCGTCATACAATCACCACCACCACCCACAGCCATGAAGGCAATTTCCTCCCACAATTTCGTTCGCCGTGTGTTACCGGTTGCCGCCATTGCCATCTTGGTGGCAGCGGTGGGGATGGATATCCTCATTTCCGCGCCACTGCCACCCCTCGGCAAGACCGATGTTACCGGCACCATTGGGGAAGCGCGATGGATGCCGGAGGCTTCGCTCAAGGGCAGGTCGGGTTTTTCCGGCAGCCTCGGCCGGGACCGCCTGATTCCGGCGCGTTTCACCGTGACGCTGCGCGATTACTCGGGCCCTCCGGCGCGTCAGGCATGGATGATGAACGGCTTCACGGGCGTCAAGATCACCGGCACGGAAGATCGCGACAATCCGCCTCCGACCCTTGTGGTTTTGGTCAACAGCGCGGACCGCTCATACCTGCAAGCCGGGATGAAAATCCGCTTGGTCGATTACACCGTGACCGGTGACGAAGGAGGCACATGGGCGTCCTGCGCGCGGGCCGAAATCATCAGCAACAAGCCCGAAGCAACGGCCGACACGCAAAAATCCGCCGCAATCCCGCGGAAATTCAAGGCCCGGATCGGCGGGGTTGAGGGCAGTTCCTATCGTGTCGAACTGACTGATGAAGTTCTCATCTTTTCGACGTCCCGCGGACGGAAGGATGGCGATCCGGTCAGGATCACGCCAACTCCGGACAAATGGCGGGAGTTTCGGGCCTCGCTCGACTCCCTGAACGTCTGGCGGTGGGACGCGGATTACATGAACCGCAAGGCGAAGGATGGTACCCAGTGGTCGTTGGAGATCGAGTACCCCGGCCACTCCCTCAAAGTGACCGGAAGCAACAGCTATCCCTATGACACCGGCAAGGCCAATGACAAACCCGAGATGACAGCGGCCTTCAAACGCTACCTCGCGGCAGTGGAAAATTTGTTAGGAAACAGGACGTTCAAATAATGCGGGAAATCCACTCGCTTTTCAGTCACCGGTTCTTATGATAACCTGCATCTAACAAACAAGCGGATCATGAAACTCGGATTTGTCAGCGCCATTTTCCCCGATCTCAGTCTTGAGCAGGTTATCGAATTCGCCGCCAGCGAAGGACTCGACTGCGTCGAAGTCATGTGCTGGCCTGTCGGCAAGGCGGAACGCAAGTTCGCCGGCGTGACACATATCGACATCAACACCCTGACCCCGGCGCGAGCCGATGACATCAACGCCCTCTGCGCCCGACACGGCGTCAGCCTGAGCGGCTTGGGCTATTACCCGAATCCGCTCGATCCCGACCCCGCCGCCGCCAAGCGCCAGGTGGATCATCTCAAGAAAGTCATTGCCGCCGCGCCGAAACTCGGCCTAACCAACGTGAACACGTTTGTGGGCCGCGATTGGACCAAATCGGTGGATGAGAACTGGCCGTGTTTCCTCAAAACGTGGCGGCCGATCATCGCGTTCGCCGAGGATCACGGTGTCAGGATCGGCATCGAAAACTGCCCGATGTCGTTTACCCGCGACGAATGGCCCGGCGGCAAAAACCTGCTGACCACGCCGGTGATCTGGCGGCGCGCCTTCAACGATATTCCAAGCGATCATTTCGGCCTGAACTACGACCCGTCGCATTTCATCCTCCAGTTCATGGATCCGGTATCGCCCTTGCGTGAGTTCAAGGACAAGCTGTTCCACCTCCATGCCAAGGACGCGCGCATCCGCACCGAGAGCCTCAACGACGTCGGCATCTTCGCCTATCCGCTGGAATTCCATCAACCGCGCATCCCAGGCTTCGGTAACATCGATTGGGCACGCTATATGGCCGCGCTTTATGATATCGGCTATGACGGTTCGGTGTGCGTCGAGGTCGAAGACGGCACCTTCGGCAACACCTTGGATGAGCGGAAACGCGCGATCAAGGTCGCGGGCAATGTACTGCGTCCGTTCTTCGGGTGAACGAATCGCAATTCCTGTGAAGGCGAAACATCCGCCCGGCTGGGACCGTAGTACCTTGCGATGGACACCGATCCGACCCGCATCCTGCAATCGCGCCGCACGTTTCTCCGGCAATCCACGGCGGCCGCGGCGGCCGCCATTGCCGCCCCGACGATCATCCCGTCCTCGGTACTCGGGGGAAATGAGCAAACGGCCCCGAGCAACCGCATCACGGTTGGCTTTATCGGTGTCGGCGACCATGGAACGAGTTGGAATCTTCCGCCCTTCCTCAATCATAAAAGCGCCCTGGTCGTTGCGGTTTGCGATGTGGACAACAACCATTTGCTGCGCGCCAAGGGCTTGGTGAACCGTCACTACAAAAACGAGGATTGTTTTGCGACCCGGGATTTCCGGGAAATCCTCGCCCGCAAGGATGTTGACACGGTCATGATTTCCACACCGGACCATTGGCACACGATCATCAGCCTGTTAGCCATCCAGGCCGGCAAGGACGTGCAGTGCGAGAAACCCACCCTGACCATCCGCGAGGGACAAGTGCTCACCGCCGCGGTGCGCAAGCACAAGAAGGTCTTCCAAACCAGCACCGAGGACCGCTCGGTGGTCGAATACCACCGCATGGCCGAACTGGTGCGCAACGGCCGGATCGGCAAACTCCAGCGCATCGAAGTCATCCTGCCGAAGCAACCGGGCGGACCGGGAGATGCCACTCCGCAACCGGTGCCGCCGGAACTCGATTATGAAATGTGGCTGGGACCGGCGCCTTTCGCGCCCTACACGAGGAACCGCGTGCACTACAACTTCCGTTGGATCTGGGATTATTCCGGCGGCATCATTTGCGATTGGGGTGCCCATCTGTTCGATACGGCGCAGTGGGCCAACGACACCGAACGTGGCGGCCCGGTCGAGATCGTGGGCAGCGGCACCTACTGGCAAGGCGGCCTATACAACACGGTCAAGGATTATGACGTCACCTTCCGTTATGCCAATGGGGTGGTCATGACCTGCAAACCGGGCGAACCGAGCATCAGGTTCATCGGCACGGATGGCTGGGTGGGCAACACCGGCTGGCGGGCGCCCGTGCAAGCCAGTTCGCCGAAGATCCTCGAGTCCGTCATCGGTCCCGACGAACTGCATCTCTATACCAACCCGCAAGGCGAGCACGACGATTTCCTGCAATGTGTCAGAAGCCGCAAGGATCCCTATTTCCCGGTCGATATCGGTCACCGCGTGAGCACGGTGTGCCACCTCGCCAACATCTCTATCAAACTCGGGCGCAAGCTCAAGTGGGATCCCGTGGCGGAATCGTTCCCCAATGATGATGAAGCGAACAAGATGCTCGACCGGCCGCGCCGCGATCCGTGGCAACTGCCGGAGATCTGACTTCGCCGCCGATCCCGATTTCATGAAAACCACCATTATCTCCCTTAGCGCGTTTGTTTCACTGTTGTCGTTGCCCTGCGCCGGTGGGGATGCTGACAACTGGCCGCAATTCCGTGGTCCGACTTCCGATGGCCGGGCGGTTGGCGGTGACCTGCCATTGAAGTGGAGCGAGAAGGAGAACATCCGCTGGAAGACCCGCATCCATGACTGCGGCCACTCGTCGCCGGTGGTGTGGGGCGATCAAGTCTGGGTGACCACGGCTACCGAGGACGGCAAGCACCTCTTCGCGGTTTGCTGCGACCGCGCCACGGGCAGGATCATCCACGACGTCGAGGTTTTCGAGGTGGGAAAACCGGAGAATATCAACTCGCTCAACACCTATGCGACACCCACGCCGGTGATCGAGGAAGGCCGAATCTATGTGCATTTCGGCACTTACGGCACCGCCTGCCTCGATACCGCCAGCGGAAAAAAACTTTGGGAGCGCGCGGATCTTCATTGCACACATATCCAGGGTCCCGCGTCGTCACCCATCCTGTTCGACAACCTGCTCATTCTCGACTTCGCCGGCGGTGACGTCCAATTTCTAACAGCATTGGAAAAGACCACGGGCAAGACCGTCTGGATGAAGAACCGGTCGGAGGATTTGAGCAAGCTCGGCAGCCCGTTGCTGCGCAAGGGTCATTGCACTCCGATCCTCATCGACGTGGCAGGCCATCCCCAGATGATCAGCCCCGCCTCGCACGCCGCCTATGCGTATGATCCGGCTACCGGCGATGAACTATGGAAAGTGTTGCATGAAGGTGATTCGGTGGTTTCCCGCCCGCTCTTCGGCCATGGGTTGGTGTTCTTCGTCACGGGATTCAGTCATGAGGAATTTCAAGCCGTACGGCCCGCCGGTCATGGCGATGTGACCCGGACGCAGGTGGCCTGGAAGATCACCGAAGGGGTGCCGCGCAAAACCTCGCCCGTTCTGATAGGCGATTGCCTGTGCCTGCTGCAAGACGACGGTGCGCTGACCTGCGTTGATGCCACCACGGGCAAGGTGCTATGGCAGCAGCGGCTTGCCGGGCAATTCGCCGCCTCTCCGGTCACCTCGGCGGATCACATCTACTGCTTCGACCAGCGCGGCAAGACGACCGTGCTAACCGCCGGTTCCAACCATCCGCCGCTCGCCGTCAATCAACTCGATGAAGGCTGCTTCGCATCGCCCGCCGCAGTGGACGGCTCCTTGTTCCTGCGCGGCAAGCACCACCTTTATCGCATCGGGAATTGACCCTTACCGGATGGCCCGCGAACTGGAGCGCGCCGTGACCGAGGGCACCGTGTTACTACATGATGTCGCAATATTCTATTCCAAACGCGATTTCACCCGAGGAACCGGAGCAGGCGTTTCAGCCATTTCAATGACACACCCGGCGGAGGATGGCGGAATCCAGGATCCACCGTCAGAGGTCTGCGTAAAACCGCGCGCTGATGGGAAAAGCAATCGAAGGAGGCGCGCCCGTGATAATTTCCCATGCCGCTCTCGCCAACACCGCCAAACGGCAGGTCGTTGCCGAGAATTTGCAGGATGGTGTCATTGATGCAGATCCCGCCGGATTGTGTGTTGGAAATCACCCGTTGCTGCAACGCCGCGTCACGGGTGAAAAGATAAACCGCCAGGGGTTTGGGCCGGTCACGCAGTTTCGCCAGAACCTCGCCGAGATCGGAAAATTCCATCACCGGAAGAATCGGACCGAAAATTTCCCGGGTCATCACCGGGGAATCCCAGGAGCATTCTGTGAGTATCGTGGGCGCGAGGTAAAGATCCGCGGGATCGCTTTCTCCGCCGCAGGCGATGTTGGCGTCCTTCAAATAATCGGTCAGACGTTGGAAATGCCTGTGGTTGACGATGCGTCCGTAGTCATTGCTATTTTGGGGAAAGTTGCCATAAAACCCGCGCAGCGTATTCTTTATGCCTTCCAGCAAGGCCGGGGCGATCCGCGCATCCACCCAGACGTGATCCGGCGCGACACAGGTTTGTCCGGCATTCATGAATTTTCCCCAGACGATGCGCCGTGCGGTGATTGCCACGGGCGCGTCATGGCAGACGATGCACGGACATTTCCCACCAAGCTCCAGGGTCACGGGTGTCAGGTGGCGGGCGGCGGCTGCCATCACGGCACGGCCTGTCTCCGTGCCGCCGGTGAAGAAGATCGTGTCGAACTTTTCCCGCAACAGTGCTTCAGAGGTCTCCCGCTCGCCGCAAATGATGGTTAGATAGTTCTCGGCGAAGGACGGGCGGATCATTTCATCCAGAACAGCCGCCGTGTGTGGTGCGAATTCCGACGGCTTGAGGATGGCACAATTTCCGGCGGCGATCGCGCCGACCAACGGCGAGAGCAGAAGCTGGAGCGGGTAATTCCACGGACCGATGATCAGGGCGACGCCGTAGGGTTCCGGGTGGATACGGCTGCGCGCGGGCCATGCCAACACCGGAGAGTGCCGACGCTCCGGCTTCATCCAGGAAGGAAGATGCCGCAGGGCGTGGCGGATCTCGCCAAGCACAAAGCCGATTTCAGACACGTAGGCCTCATGCGGGCTTTTCCGCAGATCCGCGTGAAGCGCCGCCAGCAGCTCCGCTTCACGGGTTTCCAACAGGCCCGCCAGCTTTTGAAGCTGCGCGCGGCGAAAATCCTGAGATCGGGTGGCGCCGGAGTGGAAAAACTCCCTCTGCCGTGCAATGATGGCCGAATAATTCATTTCGTCTTTGCGCAATTCTGCCGTTGGACTACTTTCCGGTCAACTCATGATTCGAAAAGCAGTCCTCCTCCTACTGGCAAGCGTGGTTCTCGTCCGCGCGGATCCGGCGGCCGACAAACTCACCGCCGCAGGCATCGCCGAGTTGCAACCGCCTCCTGGAATCCTTGAAAGAGCGAATATGTTGTCGTTAGGTCAAGTTTTCAATCTGGTTTCTGGTCTCTGGACTCTGGAGTCTGAGGCGAAGCCTCGCAGGAAAGTAGCCCGCACATCATGAGCAAGAATAGCGTCATTGTCATCGGCTCCGGCCTTGGAGGATTGTCCGCAGCCATCTCGCTGGCACAGGAAGGATATGATGTCACGATCCACGAGAAAAACCCGCGGATCGGCGGCAAGCTCAATGTGCTCAAGGAACAGGGTTATACTTTCGATCTGGGTCCTTCCATCCTCACCCTGCCGCATATCTTCGAGCGTCTCTTCGCGCGATCCGGAAAAATGATGAGCGACTACATCCCGATCCGCCCGGTGCGCCCGCACTGGCGGAATTTTTTCGAGGATGGCAAGGTGGTCGATCTCGATCCCGATCCGGAGCGCATGGCGGCGGAAGTACGCAAGGTGGGTGAAGATCCCGAAAACGTGCGCCGTTTCCTCAAGTATTCCGCCGACCTCTATGATCTGGTCAACGCCGGTTACTTCGAGCAGGGACTCGATGATGCCGCGGCCTTCAGGAAATTCTACGGCTTGAAGAATTTCCTCAAATTCGACCTCTTCCGGACCATGCACGGCGGCGTGAAGCGCTATCTCAGAACGCGCCACATGCAGGACATCTTCGATTATTTCATCAAGTATGTCGGCTCGTCGGCCTATCACGCGCCAGCGTTCATGAACTGCATGGCCACCATCCAGTTCCGTTATGATCTCTGGTATGTGGACGGCGGTTTGTATCACATCGCACTCGGCTTGCAGCGCTTGATGGACGAACTCGGCGTGAAAGTCCGCCTCGGCAGCGAAGTCGTGGAGGTGGCCAAGGAGCACGGGCGCGTCACCGGCATCGTGACCCGGGATGGTACCCGTCATCCCGCGGACATCATCGTCTCCAACATGGAAGTCATTCCGGCTTATGAAAAGCTGCTGCATGAGGATGACGAGATGATGAAAAGCCTCGAGAAATACGAACCCGCATGCTCCGGCCTCGTGCTGGAACTCGGCCTGGACCGGAAATACCCGCAACTCGCCCATCACAATTTTTTCTTCTCCGAAAACCAACGCGAGCATTTCCACACCGTCTTCCGCAAACGCCAATTGCCGCCCGATCCCACGATCTATCTGGTCGCCGCATCCAAAACGGACCCAACGGTGGCGCCCGAGGGATGTGATGGTTTGAAAATCCTGCCGCACATCCCGCACATCGACGATGATAACCCGCTCACCCGCGAGGATTACATGGACTTCAAGGAGCGGGTACTCATCAAACTCGAACGCATGGGCCTCACCGACCTGCGCAAACATGTGGTGTTCGAACATTGCT
>Ga0118677_10016170_pt1 | contig 10265 bp, 9 predicted proteins | sample AliMusrvi5mmetaG_FD_86154 | JGI IMG/M metagenome (GOLD analysis project Ga0118677, IMG submission 86154)
CACTGAATACCGATAAGTACAATGTATTGAGCAGTACAAACTGGCGCTGTGAAACAGAGCCTCTCCAAAAAGACTTTGGGTTTAAAGCCGAGTACGATCTGGAAAAAGGAGTTACTGAAACAATAAAATGGTATAAAACTGAACATTGGTTATGATGACAACCGAAATTCGTAAAGTCACGACAAAAAAGGATCTGAAAAGGTTTATCAATTTTCAGTTGGATTTATACAAAGGCAACCCATACTGGTGCCCTCCATTGATCTTTGATGAATTGAACACACTTGGCAAAGACAAAAATCCGGCATTCGAATATTGTGAAGCTGAGTACTGGCTTGCATACCGCGATAATAAAATCGTAGGCAGAATTGCAGGAATTATTAACAATAAGGCAAACGAGCGCTGGAAAGAGCATTTTGTTCGTTTCGGATGGATTGATTTTATTGATGATATTGAAATTTCCGCTAAACTCATTGAAACCGTTTCTGAATGGGGAAGAAGTAAAGGAATGACAGAGATACAGGGTCCCCTGGGATTCACAGATATGGATCCGGAAGGAATGCTGGTAGAAGGCTTTAAGGAACTTTCAAGCCTTTCTGCTATTTACAATTATGCTTATTATCCTGAGCACATGGTCAGGCATGGCTTCATAAAAGGAGTTGATTGGGTACATTTCGATATTAATATTCCATCAGTGATCCCTGAAAAGGTTCTGCGCTCAGCTTCAATCGTTGAGAAAAAGTATCATTTGCATTCACTCCATGCGAAAAAAGCCAAGGAACTGCTTCCTTATACAAAGAAAATGTTCAGGATGCTCAATGACGCTTTTGAAGACCTTTATGGTTATGCACCCATAGGGGATAAGCAGATTGACCTGTATACCAAACAGTATTTCGGATTTGTTCGTCCTGAATTTGTTTCCCTGGTTATTGATCAAAAAGATGATGTTGTTGGATTTGGAGTTACAATCCCGGATCTTACACATGCACTTCAGAAATGCAAAGGAAGGATTTTTCCCTTCGGATTCATTCATCTTTTCAGAGCCTTACGGAAAAACGATGCCATTCACATGTACCTCATCGGCGTTCGTCCCGATTACCAGGGCAGGGGAGCTCTCGCACTGGTTTATTCAGAATTACATAAAGCCTATCTGGAACATGGCATTGTGAAAGCAACTACACATGCACAACTGGAGAATAACCTGAAAGCCATTTCAATTTGGAAAAACTATGATTCGAAGATCTATCAGCGTCGTCGCTGCTGGGAAAGACACTTTACTCCTCCCGTCCACCCGTCCAACTCTACTTTGTGACTTTGTGACTCAATACTCGTCCTCATGGAAGAAAAAATCGTCTTTGGTAGGATAATCTGGCCAGATATCCTCGATGCGTTCATAGGTTTCCCCTTCATCTTCGATCTCTCGTAAATTTTCAATTACTTCCTGAGGGGCTCCTGAACGGATAGCCCAGTCAATAAGCTCATCTTTGGTTGCAGGCCAGGGTGCATCCTCCAATTTTGAGGCCAATTCTAAGGTCCAGTACATGGGTTTATTGCTAGATGAATTTTTTGCAAAAGTATAAAAAAAACATTCAATATGTCAACCCTTGTTTTTTTGTTTAACGCAATGGTGCCCATAATGTTTCTTCAGCGCCTGCATCTTTTCCGGTTTTTCTGGCCAGAACAAACAGGTAATCGGATAAGCGGTTCAGGTATCGGATGATTAACTCATGGGTTTGATTATGCGTGGAAAGTCTTATTACTGCCCGTTCTGCACGACGGCATACAGTTCGGGATACATGGCAAAGTGAAGAAGGGCCATATCCTCCTGGAAGGATAAAATGCGTCAATTCCTTCAGGAATTTATTCATCTCATCGATCTCGTTTTCAAGAAAAAGAATTTCTTCTTCGGGTAAAACGGGCAGGAATTTATGGTCTAAATCCGGATCTGCTGCAATCAGCGCTTCGGCAACAAACAGGTTCTCCTGAATTCTCAGGAGAACCTGCTTATAATGTTCACCGATTGGCTGATCTCTGAGTAAGCCCAGAAATGAATTTAATTCGTCGATGGTCCCATAAGCTTCAACACGTCCGTGACTTTTGCTGACACGAGTTCCTCCAAGAAGGGAGGTTTCTCCGAGATCACCGGTTTTAGTATATATTTTCCCTTTATCACCCATCCATTAAGCGTTCAGACGGACTTTCAACTTTTCTAATTCAGAAGAGATTTCTTTTGGCAAACGATCACCGAAGGTAGCCTGGTGTTCAGCAATTAAAATACATTCGTCAAGCCATTCGTTACGGTCTACTTTTAACAGAGCCTGCATGTTTTTTTCAACACCGTTCAATCCGGTAACATTGATCGCACCTTTCGTGGGTACAAACCCAATAGGAGTTTCTTCGGCTTCGCCACCACCATCGGTCCGTTCAAAGATCCACTCAAGCACCCTGACATTATCGCCATAGCCTGGCCACAAAAATTTTCCATCCGGACCTTTCCTGAACCAGTTTACGTTAAAAATTTTTGGTAGATTACTCTTATTTGAAGCGCTTTCACCAATGCTAACCCAATGCTTGAAATAATCACCCATATGGTATCCGCAAAATGGCAACATGGCAAATGGATCACGCCTTACACCTGCCTTCAGTCCAATAGCTGCAGCTGTAACTTCCGAACCAACGATGGAACCCATAAAAACACCATGATTCCAGTCAAAGGATTGATAAACGAGTGGAACAGTTCCGGGACGGCGGCCGCCAAAAATGAAGGCTGATATTGGAACACCTTTCGGATTTTCCCAATTGGGATCGATTACCGGGCACTGGTTGGCCGGAGCCGTAAACCGTGCATTGGGATGGGCTGCAAACTGGCAATGTAATTTATCGTAGAGATCATTTGTCCAGGTTAGTGTGCCTTCAGGAATATCTTGTCCGATCCCTTCCCACCAGATATCTCCATCGGGAGTGATGGCAGTATTGGTGAATATCGAATTGGAACGGCACGATAGCATGGCGTTTGGATTGGTTTCCATCGAAGTATACGGAGCAACCCCAAAGAAACCTGCTTCCGGATTGATGGCATAGAGACGACCATCATCGCCAAATTTCATCCATGCAATATCATCACCAACAGTTTCTACTTTCCATCCCGGAATCGTTGGGATGAGCATGGCCAGGTTTGTCTTACCGCAAGCGCTTGGGAAAGCTGCAGCAAAATATTTTTTAACTCCCTTAGGATTGGTAATGCCCATAATGAGCATGTGCTCTGCGAGCCATCCTTCCCTGCGAGCCATCACAGAAGCAATGCGGAGAGCAAAACATTTCTTTCCAAGTAAGGCATTTCCACCATAACCGCTGCCAAATGACCAGATCTCATTCGTGTCAGGGAAATGTGCAATGTATTTCTGATCGATAGGTGCACAAGGCCACTTTACATCTTTTTGTCCGGGTTGAAGAGGTGCTCCAACCGAATGAATACAGGGAACAAAATCACCATCTCCGAGAATATCCAAAACTGCTTGGCCCATACGGGTCATGATTCGCATGTTTACCACCACGTAGGGTGAATCGGTGATCTGTATTCCGATCTGGGCGATCTTTGAACCCAGCGGCCCCATACTGAACGGGATGATATACATGGTGCGGCCTTTCATGGCACCACGGAATACCTCTGTCAATTTTTTGCGCATCTCTCCGGGTTCCACCCAGTTGTTTGTGGGACCGGCATCTTCTTTCTTCGCAGAACAGATAAACGTGCGGTTTTCAACACGTGCAACATCGCTTGGATCACTCTGGAAATAATAACTGTCCGGACGTTTTGATTCATTCAGGCGGATGGCTGTCCCGGTTTTGACCATCATTTCAAGTAAGCGATCATTTTCTTCTTCCGAACCATCGCACCAATGAATCTTTTCAGGTTGGCACAATTCCGACCATTCATTCACCCAATTGAGTAATTTTTTGTTATTTGTCATAGCGTTATGAGTTTATTTAGTTTTATTTTATTTTCCGACCTCAACCCTCCGACCTCTGACCTCCGTTACTTCAGCCCTGCCAGCAGTGTTTTAACCCGCTTGACAGCTTCAATCAGCTTATCTTTCGAAGTAGCATAAGAGAACCGCATGCAGTCAGGATCGCCGAAAGCATCTCCCGGAACTGTAGCAACAAAAACCTTATTCAGGATATACATGCAGAAATCATTCGCATTCTTGATCGTGGTTTCTCCATCTGATTTTCCAAAATAGGAAGAGATGTCAGGGAAAAGATAAAATGCTCCGTCAGGATGATTTAATTTGAATCCGGGGATTTCACCCAGAAGCTGCAGCATCAGGTCTCTGCGTTCACGGAAAGCCGCCTTCATCGTACGTAATTCAGGAGTGTCAGGGTCTGTGATCACGGCTTCTAATGCAGCGCGCTGGGCAATCGATGAGGCGCCTGAAGTGAACTGTCCTTGCAGTTTATCACATGCCTTGGCAATTTCTTTTGGGGCTGCAATGTATCCGATCCTCCAGCCTGTCATAGCAAATCCCTTGGAAACGCCATTCACCAGGATAACATGGTCTTTAATGAAATCAAACTGTGCAATGCTCTCATGATGTCCGATGAAATTGATGTGCTCATAGATTTCATCGGCTATTAGATAAACATGAGGATATTTTTTCAGGACTTCCGCTATTCCTCTCAGTTCCTCTTTTGAATAAACAGAACCTGTAGGATTACAGGGAGAACTGAAGATGATCAGTTTTGTTTTAGGGGTTATGGCTGCTTCAATCTGTGCAGGTGTTACCTTAAACTCCTGGTCCACACTGGCCTGAACATAAACAGATTTTCCCTCGGCCACTTTTACTATTTCCTTGTAGGAAACCCAGAATGGAGCGGGAAGTATAACTTCCTCGCCGGGATTGACAAGACAAAGGACTACATTAGCGATGGATTGCTTGGCACCCGTAGAAACAACGATCTGATCACTGGTATAATCGAGGTTGTTGTCTCTTTTCAGTTTAACGCAGATTGCTTCACGGAGATCGGCATAACCGGCTACCGGTGGGTAGAAAGTGTAGTTGTCGTCAATTGCTTTTTTCGCGGCATTCTTGATGTAATCGGGAGTCTTGAAATCAGGTTCCCCAAGACTGAGGTTGATGACATTGTGACCCGTGGAAGTTAGTTCCCTGCATTTGCGTGACATTGCGAGGGTTTCAGATTCAGAGAGATTGTTAATGCGGTTTGAGAGCATAGTTTATAAAGTTATGATTATGAGCTTTTTTATAGAAACGCAAAGTTAAAAAAAAATATCACAAATCCAGACCCTGGAGCAATGAAACCGCTTATCAAAGGGATCAATTTTAATTTCGCAAAGCGGCTTTATAATGATTCCTGATCTTCATAAGATCATAAAAAACCCTGAATCCATAAGTCCAGCTTATCTTCGAATCTCCCTTATCAACCCATGATCTTACCGGAACCTCCACAACCACCTCCTCTATCCTTTCACGGCCAACAAGACCGATGATCCTGGCCAGGATCTCAACGTCAAAAAGCCAACGGGTAATGAAGGGGGTTTCAAAGACACGAACAGCCATCGGTCTCCTGAACAGCTTGGCCCCGCATTGGGTATCATAGATCATCAGATGAAGAATATTGGAAATGAAAGTGGCAATGATCCTGCCGATCAGATGCCGGTACAGTTTTCGCTCAATCCGGTAACCCAGGATAGCCACCCTGGATCCCATTGCCAGTTCAAGTGGGGTTTTTTCCTGAAGGTGCAACAATAGCTCGCAAGATTCCTCTAATGGAGTGGCCAGATCGGCATCAAAAAATCCGAAATATTCACTTTGAAAATACTGCAGGGCTGCATTCATTCCTGCATACACTGCCCCGGCTTTTCCGGCATTCTCAGTCAAGGTCTTTACCAGGATACGTTCAGGTGCTGTTTCCTGTAGCAATTTCAGCATCTTTCCCGTCTCATCTGTACTTCCGTCATTAACAAGGCAGAAACAGGTTCCCTGTTCCTTTTGCAGGAATGTTTTGAATTCTTCCAGCGGAAACCGGTTGAACTCGTTATAAAAGGGAATGATGATGCAGATAGTATTCATGGTAATCCTGTTATTTAAGTTTCCAGGCAGTACAAATCTCGCTGTTCTGGACTAATATCTGAAAGACTTTCTTTTCCTTTGGATAATCGTAATCCATTGGATGCCAGCGGTAATTGGTAATAAAGTAATCTGCTTCTGAATCTGTGGATACAATACGGATACGTTTCCGGACCTCCGGTTTCAGCATATTAACATTGGATATGCCCGGATCATTGGCGACTTTGATATTCAATACCGGTGAACGATCATTTGCAGCAATAGATTCAAGGGCCTGCTTATAAGATGTTCCCCAGTAATCAAGTTCAAAGGTTTTTCGGAGATACTGATCCTTCTTCGATAATAAAGAGTTGAAATAAATATCCTCAAAGGGATGGCTCTTCACCATAGTAGAAGCAGTTCCGGTGAATGACAGCAGAACCAGTGTGAATATTGCAACCCTCAGCATATCTCCCGAAAATATTTTTGAATTAAGGAGAGCGGATAATCCATAAATAGCAACCAGGAGAAAAGCAGGATAAATAAAGTACATCTGCCTCCATCCATCATATAAGGTAGAATGTAGTAAAATGACAAGAATTACCGGAGATAGAAAGCTTACGAGGTAAAGCAGGTAATTACGATCGTTTGTCGGGAAAAGAAAAACACCAGGTTCTCTTAAAAACCGGGTAACCAGAAATCCAAATCCAATGGTTCCGAAGAACAGGTAAAGTAGCGGAGTAGTCAGCCCGAACCAGTGGGGGATATACATCCAATCGATAGCCGATGCCCTTACATAATTTCCATAGACAAGTATATTTCCATTCCACTTGTACTTCGACATGCAGGTAAAGGCTTCCCAAAAGTGTGCCAGAGGTGCCTTCCAAAGCCAGGGCCAGGTTAAAAAGGTCACCATTACCATAAAGAAGATATAAACACCATAATTGACAAGTGTCTTTTTTCGTAATGGGCCTTTTATAAGATCGATGAGGATCATAATAGTAACGAATACCGGGAGCATGATCCCCATGATCCGGATATTGATCAGAAGGCCGCTGAGGATTCCGAACACAATGAAATTGAGGATCTTCTTGTCCCTGAATGCGATCACTGACGCAAGGAAACAGGGAATGAACATGCACATGAACGGAATGTCTTTAGTGTTGAAGAACGATTGTGCATATATTCGCGGACTCAGCAGCAGCATGAGATATCCAGCAACGGCAAGGGGTTTATTCCGGAAAAGGACCCATATTAAAAGATAAAAAATAAAAGCGCACAACAGGAAAAATAAATGAGTTACGGAGTGACGCATCCGGTAAATAGCGCGGGGATCCTCCAATCGCAGTGTTTTTTCCAGAAAGATCAGGGGCAATTCAACAGCAACACCATAGTACCGGTCTTTGAACTCGTTTAATGAAGTATCCCCATGAAAAACGTAATTAAAGGTTTTTAACCCTACCTCCCTTTGCTCTGGCTCATCCCAGGCAATCCCATAATTGCCAAAAATGATAAATCCCAATGCCATACTTGTGATCAGAATAAGGCATCCAGCAAAGTGTTTTTTGAAAAACGGGAATACATTTATCATTTTGGCAACTTATTCGGTATGCTAGTAGTAAAAATTTCAGTCTTTTAATTCAGCCGGAAAATTAAGAAAAATATACGAGATGGGGGGATCAGACACATGGAATCGTTTCCTGAATTCCGTATCTGATAATTGCGCTTTTTAAAGTAGATTTGTAAAAAATATCAAATTATGGCTTTTCTGCTTTTTGGACTTATCGGGATTTTATTTACGATCGGACTTCTACTGATCGCTGTGCTGGTCATTCTTCGTTATTATTTTGCACACAAGAAACAGCCGGTGCAGATTCAACCACAGGGGGAGGAGCAAAGGATTATTTTACCGTTACGTTTACAAGCCTGCGAAAGGATTGTTCTTTTTCTCGATCGTATTGCCATTGACAACCTTATCATGCGGATCAACCGGCCCGATATGACCGCAGCCCAGCTTCAGGCTGCCATGGTTAGCGCTATCCGTGAAGAATTTGAGTACAACCTTTCACAACAGTTGTACATAACCCCGAAATCTTGGAACCTGGTCAGGAATGCAAAAGAAGAAACCATCCGTACGATTAATACCGCTTCCATCAGAGTGCCGGAAAACAGCAACTCCTCTGAAATGGTCAGGATATTGCTCGAACTTCTTCTGTCAGAAGAAAAATCACCCGTTGATGTTGCCCTTGAAGAAGTAAAGAAAGAAGTTCAGAAGAGTTTTTAGTTTCAACTTTTTTTATTTGTCAGAATTTATTACCTTTCGCCTTTAATGAAAAAAGCAACTCTTATGAAAACTAAATTTTACTTCTTAATCGTTTGTTCCGTTTTTTTGATTTCTGCATGCAACTCAAAAACAAGCAAAAAGAACATTACCGTCTTGTCGCATTCCGACCAGATAACCATTAGCGGCGCTTTTGCAATGGCACCCATAATGCAGGTTTGGATCACCGAATACCGGAAATCACATCCTTATGTAAAATTCAGCATGAACGTCAATGGTTCTGGCAACGGTCTCCGTGAAGTTCTTTCTTCAAAAGTTGACCTGGCCATGATCTCCGAAGATCTTCCAAAAGGATCTGATTCCTTGTTATGGATGGCCCCAGTGGCACGGCTAGGGGTTGTTCCGGTAATAAACGCCATAAACCCTTATGCGAAAGCAATTCTGGATAATGGAATTACCAGGGAAATGTTGGTGGACCTTTTCTCCGGTAAAAAAACAAGCTGGGGGGATGTTACAGGAAAAAACACAAAAGATAAAGTGAATATTTACATGCGTGGCGATACCTCCGGAGCTACCGCAACATTGGCCAGATACTTGTCAATTGGGGAAAAAGAAATAACAGGAATACCTGTCAGGGGAGAAGAAGAATTGATAAAACAGGTCAAAAAAGATCCGCTGGCGTTGAGCTATTGTAATTTCATCTATGCCTTTGATCCTGTTAAAAAAGAATTTTTACCGGATATGAAAGTTGTCCCCATCATCCTGAATGGAAAGGAAAAACCAGAAGGCCAGAAGATTTTCGACACCTACGATCACTTGCAAAGAGCCATGTGGCTTGGGAAATATCCGGGTTCGCTGATCCGGAACCTTTACCTGGTTACCAAAGGAAAACCCAGGACCCGGGAAATGGTTGATTTTATTTACTGGATTGTGACCGATGGTCAGAAATTTGTTCCCGACAATGGCTACATCGAAATGCATTCTTCCGATGTTCAGAATCTTGTCAATAAGATGAAGGCAATGATTCAATAATGCCGGTTTTAACCTGTAATCTGATAATATCTCATACTAATTCCCGTTAGAGAAAAAAGATTACTGAATGAGAGTCTACAGGTTTACACTTTTTCTATTACTTCTATTAAGCGGATGTTCCTGGCACAAAGACCGTCTCCAGGTTGATGTTTCGGGGATAAAAGTTCCGGATGTAAAAATCCACCGTTATGATATCGACCTCTTCAAAATCCCCCTTTCAGATCTGTCATCCGGTTTACAGCAGATTCAGCATGAATATTATTTCTTCCTGGGAACAAACCTGAATGACCCAAAGAAATTGGACAACATGAGATCCTACCTCGAAAATCCGAGAAATATTGATTTTCATAATACCTGTGAAGGAAAATACAAGGATCTTTCAAAAATCGAAAAAGACCTCACAGAAACATTCCGTCACTGGAAGTACTATTTTCCGGAAATCCGTATACCCAGGGTCTATACCTATATCTCAGGCGGCGATTATGAAAACCCGGTTCAGCTTGCAGACAGCGTCCTGCTCATTGCTCTGGATACATACCTGGGCAAGGATTTCAAACCGTACCTTGCGGATGGTCTGCCTTTATACAAAGCCGGGCGAATGACTGAAGAGTATATTGTTCCTGATGCAGCAAGAGAGCTTGTAAATTCAATGTATGCACCAGATCCTTCACTCATGACACTGCTTGACCGTGTGGTTGAAGTTGGAAAGCAATTATACCTGGTGCAGGCGCTTCTCCCTGAGACTTCACCGGAATTGATCTTGTGTTATTCGCCCGTAAAGTATGACTGGATAAAGAAGAATGAATCCCATGTTTGGGCAGCAATTATCGAAAACAAGATGTTGTTTTCGGGGAGTGGAGATCTCTTCCGGGTGTTCCTTGCAGATGGTC
>Ga0118677_10016174_pt1 | contig 10264 bp, 6 predicted proteins | sample AliMusrvi5mmetaG_FD_86154 | JGI IMG/M metagenome (GOLD analysis project Ga0118677, IMG submission 86154)
GCACTACATTTTCTGATTTCAGCAACCAACCCCTGATTTTATTGACTATTTTTATTTTTCGAGGGCAAATATGCTTGAATTTTAAAGTAACAAAACGATGTTCTGTCAAAAATGGGTTATCCTATTGGGAAGATGGTAACGTTCACTACAAAAGAAACCAGACAAGGAGACGGGAAAGATGAAAACAGTTCGTTTTTTCATGATTATGACGTTGATGTTGTTAACAGCAGGTTTAGTACACGCTAACGAGTCATTTGTGATCGGTGTGGCCCCACATACGAGTGCACGGGTGATCCTCGAAATGTATCAGCCGCTTCAGCAGCATTTGGAAAAATCTTTGGGTATGCCGGTGGAAATTGTAACCGCAGCCGATTTTGACACCTTTGCCCGCCGCGGCCTGGCCAATGAATTTGACATTGCCATTACAACCGGTCATCAGGCACGGCTCTTTCAGACTGATGCCAAATATATTCCGCTACTCACTTACCAGGCTGATTTCAAGGCAATAGTTCTGGTCGCTGCCGGCAGTACGGTCAAAAAATCAGCCGATCTGAAAGGAAAACCGATCCTTGGCTTGAGTCAGACTTCCCTGGTAACTCTCTGGGGTCTGCATTGGCTCAACAAAGAAAAGATTGAACCCTCAACCATCAAATTTGTGAGTGCTTCGGATAGTGTTGGTCAACTCATCCTCTCAGGGGAGGCAACGGCAGGGTTCATGTCGCAGGCAAATTATCAGAAACTTGCGCCGGGGGTGCGCGGGCAGTTACGGGTTCTTGCCGAAAGCAAGCCGATGGCAGGCCGTGTCTATGTGCTGAATAAGCGTCAGGCAGCCCAGCAAAAAAAGATCGATGCGGCCCTATGGGCATTTGCGGCAACTCCTGCAGCCAAGGTATATTTTGAGGCAAACAAGCTGGGCGGGTACCGGAAGTTGCGGGCAAACGAATTGAAAGAGATGGATCCATTCGCCGCTGAAGTAAGAAAAGTGATTAACAGTACCGCAAAGTGAGGACAGAATTGTAATGCAGATCTCTTTCAGACGTACCGTCCGGGGGCGGCTACTGTTGCTGGCGATTGGCATAGAAGCGCTTATGCTGTCGATTATGGTATTGAACAGCCTGCGGCTGCAGCATGGCGCCATGACCAGCCAGGCCCGCTCACAGGCGGAGCAGTTCCATCCGGTGCTTGAAGCAGCCCTGACGGCGCCGCTTGCCCAGCGTGATTATGCCACCGTGCAGGCGGTTATCGATGAGAGCCGGGCTGCGGGAGGTGTTGACTACATCGTTGTGGTTGATCGTGCCGGAAAACGATCCGGTTCAAGCGGCTGGCCAGCCGACAGGCCTCTTCCCGAACCGAGTAAGGAAATGCCTCTGCTGGAGACAAGTAAGGAGCCGCGCTTTGATGTTGCCGTTCCGATCACCATGCAGCGGCAGGCACTCGGAACCCTGCATTTCGGCCTCAACCTGTCGAAGATTGTGGCCGCCCGGCGTATGTTGCTGATTCAGGGAGTCAGCATCGCAGGGGTTGAACTGGTCCTCTCTTCTTTCATAATGATGATGATGATCGGCTACTGGCTGACACGGCATCTGACCTCGTTGACGAAGGCGAGCCTGGAGGTTGCCGACGGTAATTTGTCCCCTCCGCCGGTTCCGGAAGGGCATGATGATGTCGGGCAGTTGGGCGCCGCTTTCAACACCATGTCGCGGGTAATCTCCGAGCGAGTTTCCGAATTGACGGCGGCGAAAGAAGCGGCAGAAGCGGCCAGTCGTGCGAAAAGCGAATTCCTCGCCAACATGAGTCACGAGATCCGCACCCCGATGAACGGAATCATCGGTATGACCGATCTGGTGCTTGATACCGACCTGAACCGTGAGCAGATTGACTATTTACGTTCGGTTAAAACGTCTGCCGATAATCTCCTCTCGATTATCAATGATGTTCTGGACTTTTCAAAAATAGAAGAGGGGCGTATTGACCTCGATATGTCATCTTTTCACCTTCGGAGCATGGTGGGGCAGACACTGCGGTCATTGTCCACTCGGGCCATTGAAAAAGGGCTTGAAATGGTGTTCAGTGTTGAGCCGGATGTCCCGGACGCTCTGATCGGTGATCCCGGCCGGTTACGTCAGATATTGATCAATCTGGTCGGCAATGCCGTAAAATTTACTGCGAAGGGTGAAATCAGCATAATCATCAGCCTTGACGAGCAGTCTATGGAAGGAGCGTGTATCAGGTTTGATGTTACAGACAATGGGATCGGTATTTCTCCGGAGCAGCAGGAGCGTATTTTTGACGCGTTTGAGCAGGGAGACGCTTCAACGACCAAACAGTTTGGCGGCACCGGACTCGGACTTTCGATTTCAAAGCGACTGGTTATGCTGATGGGGGGTACTATCGGTGTTACCAGTACTCCAGGACAGGGGAGCTGTTTCGGCTTTACTGCCCTGTTCGGTCTTCAGGATATTTCATCGGAAATCTCACTGTCTGCAGAAAGTCTGGAGGGTGTTTCCGCACTGGTTGTCGATGATAACGCCATCAACCGCCAGATGCTGAACGAATTTCTTGCCCGGTGGCGAATGTCTGTAACCATTGCCAGTGATGCTGCCGAAGCTGTCGCTAAACTGGCGCAACTCTCTGCTGCCGGCAACCTCCCCCGGATTCTGCTGGCCGATATCAACATGCCTGATATGGATGGTTGGGAACTGGCTGCCAGAGTACGGCAGCAACAGCATTATGACACGGTTCAGATTCTTGTCATGCCCAGCTCCGGGACGCGCGGTGATGCCAACAGATGCCGTGACCTCCGTATTGAGGGGTATCTGACCAAGCCGATCGTGATGGATGAGTTATATGATACTCTTACGGCCATCGTCAGCGGAAAACAGCAACCCGCGGATCTGGTAACTCGTCACAGCGTCCGGGAAAATCATTCCCGCTGTACTATTCTTGTTGTGGATGACGTTGAGATCAATCGGGAGTTGCTGCGTGCGACGCTCGAAAAACAGGGGCATCGGATATGTATGGCCGAAAACGGACAGGAAGCGGTTGACCGCTTTTCGCACGAGCGGTTTGATATTGTTTTTATGGATATGCAGATGCCGATTCTGGACGGATATGGCGCTGTTCGGGAAATACGTAATCTTGAGCAGGCGCGGGATCTGGTGCGCACTCCGATCGTCGCCATGACCGCGTATGCCATGCAGGGAGATCGGGAAAAGTGTCTGGCCGCAGATATGGATGCCTATCTTTCCAAGCCGGCCCGTGCTGCAGATATCCTGGCAACGATCAATCAGCTGGTACCGGAGCGACAATCGTACAGCCAGGAAAGTCAGGCTATTGAGTCAAATCCGGAGTGTCCGGCAGGTGAGATACAACCGGTACCTCCCGAGAAAACGTTGCCGGTGTTCGATAAAGCCGAGTTGCTTGAGCGTCTTGGCGGACGTGAGGATATGCTGGGGCGGTTCATAGAGATGTTTACCCGAAATGTCGCAGGTTACATGGAGGCGCTTGTGTCCGCCGCAGAGCGGGGGGACGGCGAGCAGGTGCGCATTCAGGCGCATACTATCAAGGGGGCGGCAGGCAATATTTCCGCCCGTCTTATATGGGAAACCGCTGCCGTCATAGAAGCTCACGCACGGGAGGGACGGCTCGATGCCGCGATAGGGATGATTGCGCAACTTCAAGATGATCTGCAGGCGTTTCAGCATGAAATCGGGAGGCTCACCGCAGACGAGTAAAAAGATCAATAACCGTCTGGTTGCAATAGGAACAAACCGGCGCTGAAGCATTTTTATCAGGTTTTGGGATCTGAAGTGGAATGATAGGTTTTACTTCCTGTCTCTATACGCCCATAACGATATGGCATTGGTAAGAATTGTAACTATTGATAAAATAAAGATTACCTTTAGAAATATTGCATTCTTCAGCGTATTGACAAATTATGCTTTTATTTTTTACTCTGCGCCATTTTATGTTTTTTTTCTCTGCCAAATTATACCTGTAGTGACATAATCAGAGCCCGTCGAATGAGTTGGCGTGTTGAATCCTAATTCGTGAGCGAGTATTTTAATGAAGGCTAATATCGATATCGTTTTAGCTGATTTTCTGTTATGTAAGAAACTTAAAGCTCAGTGGTGCGAAAGTGCCTGCAAAGCAATAGCAACAATCAGAAATATTGGAAAGCCTTTGGTTCATTTATTACGGTTGATCCAGTTATGTCGTGAGATGAAATGAGGTAGAATATGAACTCCTTCAGAGTACCCCGCGGGGAAATATCAAAGATGCTCTGGCAGCTATCAATGCCGGTTGTGATAATGCTTTGCATGTGTCACACAGCACGGGCTGATGAACTGGCGACAAACGAAGGTGAAGATGCCGTCGACATTAGCTCGCTTAGCAAAATGAGCCTTGAAGCGTTGATGGACATTGAAATTACCTCGGCCTCACGAAAGTCCCAGCGACTTGCCGATGTCGCTTCCGCAGTATTCGTCATCAATCAGGAAGACATTCGAAGGTCAGGCGCCACGAGCATTCCTGACCTGCTCCGTATGGCCCCCGGCGTTCAGGTTGCCCGCATCGATTCCAGCAAGTGGGCCGTCTCCATTCGCGGCATGAACGGTCGTTTTTCCAACAAACTTCTGGTGTTGAAAGACGGCCGGAGCATCTATACACCACTCTTTTCCGGGGTCTACTGGGAAACCCAGGACACCCCGCTGGAGGATATTGAGAGAATTGAGGTCATTCGTGGTCCTGGTGCTGCGCTGTGGGGTTCCAACGCAGTTAACGGCGTTATCAACATCATCACGAAAACGTCGGCCGATACTCATGGTGTCCTGGTCAGCGCCGGTGGCGGCACCTTTGAGAAACAGTTCGGCACTGTCCGGTACGGCAGCAAATCAGGCGAATCCAGTGATTTCAGAATCTATGCACAACACTCCGGTCGTGGTGATGGTGACGACAGTCGCGGAGCATCTGCCAATGACTCCTGGAACATCTCCACAGGCGGGTTCCGTTTTGATTCGCAACTCACTTCGCGGGACACCTTTAGCTTGCAGGGAGATGTCTACACCAGTGCGTATAACGAAACCTATACTCTCTATCGACTGCCGACCCTGAGTGATCCAACCTATTCTTTCGTGCAGCAGGCTTCGTCAGAAGGCAATGGTGGCAATCTGAGGAGCCGCTGGCAGCGAACCTTGTCCTATACGGACAGCATTGCTTTGCAGCTATCCTACGATCACTACCAGCGCCGCATGGTGGTTCTGGATGAGGTCCGTGACACCATGGATCTTGATTTTCAACATCGTTTTGCCTTGGGGGGGAGAAACGATATTATCTGGGGAGCAGGTTATCGTTACAGCCATGACAACTTGGGCGTAACCCCCTATATTTCATTTTCAGAGCCGAGCAAAGGTGCTCATCTGATGAGCGGCTATCTGCACGATGAAATCAGCCTGGTACCCACGAAACTTTCCCTGGTGCTTGGCGCCCGCCTTGAGTACAACGATAATCCGGATCTGGCGTTTCAGCCGAACGGGCGTCTTATCTGGACTCCTCTGCCTCAGCATACCTTCTGGGGCTCTGTTTCCCGCGCCATACGCACTCCCTCCCGGGGTGACAGTGATATCACCTATCGCTATCGGACCCTGCCCCCCGGGACGCTTGGGAATCCGTTGCCGATGCAGCTGGAAATTATCGGCAGCTCAAATTTTGCCTCGGAAAAAATCATTGCCTACGAGTTGGGGTATCGCACGGAGCCGTTTCACCGCCTCACCTGTGACGTTTCGCTGTTCTATAATAATTATAACAGTCTGAGAGTTCTGCAGACCGGGGCGCCGTACCTCCTGTCACCAGCCAGCCTATCGCAACCGATGCTGCTGAGCAACGACATGCATGGGCATACCTACGGCTACGAAATCTCCGCGACTGCGATGCCGTATGACTGGTGGAAGCTCCAGCTGGCCTATAGCTATCTTAAATCCTACATGTCTCTGGACAATGGCAGTGTTGACGAGACCAATCGAAGTAATGCCGCCAGCGGCAGTCCGCGCAATCAGTTTTCACTCCGTTCGCTGTTCAGCCTTGGCAATCAAGTTGAACTTGATTTCTGGGTTAGAGGTGTCGACCGGGTCGATTCCATTGACAGTGTCTCTATTGCCGGTTATGTCACCACAGATATCCGGCTGGCCTGGAAGCCTGCCCGTACGGTTGAACTTTCCCTGGTCGGCCAGAATATGATGCAGTCCAGGCATGCAGAATACATTCCCGAGTTCATCAACACGACACCGTCCGAAATGCCACGTAGTATCTACGGCAAGCTGAGACTGAACTTCTGATGCAAATGCGGAAATTCGTACTGAGCATAGCATGGGTGACTCTGCTCGTGGCGCTGTCCGGCAGCGGGACAGCGGTTGCCGAAGGCGGTAAGCCGACAGAGAATGCGGTCAAATCAGCGATGATCTTCAATATGATCAAGTTTGTTGACTGGCCGGCCGAGGCACTGGCAAATGATGCCGGAACCATAACTGTGTGCGTATTAGGCAAAGGGGGACTGGCTGGAGCCCTCGATGCTTTACAGGGTGAACAGCTGAAAGGGCGCAAGGTCGTTGTCCGCCAGATCAAACAAGTTGCGGATACAGGGAATTGCCAGGTTCTGGTGATCGGTGACGTCGAACGCCGAATAGTAACCACCGTCATTGAACAAACCCGGCAGCTGCCGCTACTGACAATCAGTGACCTGCCGAACTTTGCCCAGGCAGGCGGTGTGGTCGGTTTTGTTGAACAGAGTGGTAAAATCCGCTTTGTCATTAACCTTAGCGCATCGGCACAACACAAAGTCAGGATACATTCGTTGCTGCTCAAGATGGCACGGATAGTTCAGGACTCACAATGATGGTGCGATTCAATCAAAGACTGCCGCTCAAGTACAAAATTATGGCTCTCATCATGCTTGCCTGCTGCGTGACGTTAGTGGTGACTACGCTCTCGTTTCTGGTAAGTGAGATCAAAGACATCCATCATGACCAGCAGGAAAGTACGTCTGCCTTGGCAAATATACTTGCCGCCAACACTGCAGTTGCTCTTACATTCAATGACCCCCAGTCGGCCACGGACACCATGGAATCTCTCCGGGTTCGTTCCGATATCCTGGCGGTTTACATTTTCAGCAGTGACGATCGCCTCTTTATCCGCTATACGGCCAATCAGAAAAAAACGGACGCACTGCCGCTGGAAATGTTGTCCGCATCTGCCACTCCAGCTGATTATCGGCGTGTGCTGGATAAGCTCGATACGGAATCGTCCGCAGCTCGCATCGGCGGGGCACATTTAAGTCGTCCCATTATACTTGATAACCGCACCATTGGCACGGTAGTAATCTTTTCCGATCCGCATATCGTGATGAAGCGCGTCAACAGAACCTTTGTCGTGGCATTGATGATAATGGCAGTATCCATGGCGATTTCCTACCTTCTGGCTTTCTGGCTGCAGCGGGTAATGTCTGCCCCCGTCTTACGCTTGGCCGATATCATGAAACGGGTATCCGAAAGTAAGGACTATTCGCTCCGGATAGACAGGCCGAGTATGGATGAGATTGGAATCCTGTACGCCGGATTCAACGAAATGCTCGGTGAGATTGAGGATCGCAATTACCTGCTGAAATCATCCCTTGAAGAGACTTTGCAGCGCGAACAGCTGGTTGACAACAAAAACCGTGAGCTGGCTGCAGAAGTCAGTGAGCGGAGACTTGCCGAAGAATCGCTCCAAAAAGAGAGGGATTTTGTTGAAAGCCTTTTTGAGACCGCCCAGGTTATCATGCTTGTGCTTGACAATGATGGGCTCATTAAACGGTTTAATCCGTATTTGGAGGAAGTTTCCGGCTATCGGCTCGAAGAGGTGTATGACAAAGAGTGGTTCTCCGTGTTCCTCGCTGAAGACGATATGCTGCGGCTCCGGAGGATATTTCAGGAAAACGGGCTCGGACAGGTTGCCCGGAACAGCACATACGGCATTGTGGCCAAAGACGGCAGTACCCGCGAAATAGAATGGCATGAAAAAACGCTTCATGATGCCGGCGGCGGTCTTATCGGACTCCTTTTAATCGGCCTGGACATCACCGAACGGCGTCATGCCGAAGCGCATATCCGTAAGCTTTCCCATGGCATTGAAAACAGTGCTACGGCGGTTTTTATTACGGACTTATACGGCACTATCGAATATGTCAACGCCAAATTCACCAACGTCACCGGCTTCAGTTCTGAAGAGACGCTTGGCCAGAACCCTCGGATTTTCAAGACGGAACTGACCCCGCAGGAGGTGTTCAGCGACCTTTGGTCCACGATTCTCAAGGGGGATGTCTGGCGCGGCGAACTTCGCAACCGTCGTAAAAACGGTGAAATATACTGGTCGGTTACATCCATTTCTCCCCTGCGCAATGAGCAGGGAGACGTTACTCACTTTATTGCCAATGTTGAGGATATCAATGATAGAAAAAATGCCGAGGCCACCATTGAGAAGCTGGCTTACTACGACCCACTGACCGGCCTGCCCAACCGTCGACTGCTTCAAAGCCGACTGCTCAGCTCCATGAAGCGATGTCGACGGTCGGGTAACAACCTTGCCCTGCTGTATCTGGATCTTGACCGTTTTAAAAACATCAACGACAGCCTGGGACATCACGCAGGAGACCAGTTGCTGCAACAGATAGCGGAACGTTTCAGTGCGGTGCTGCGTGAGGATGACATGGTCTGCCGACTCGGTGGCGACGAATTTGCCATAATTCTCCACGACATCCAGCGAAATGATTTTGCCGCCCAGGTCGCTGAAAAACTGATCGTTGCGGCAAGTTCGCCGATCTTTATCACAGATGCCGAAGTAGTCGTGACCGTCAGCATTGGTATTGCCCTGTTCCCCATGGATACGGATGATGGCGAAATTCTGGCCAAATATGCCGATATTGCGCTCTATCACGCCAAGGGCGAGGGCAAAAATACCTATCGTTTTTACGCCAATGATCTGAATCTTGAATCGCATGACCGATTGCGCATGGAAGGGGCTCTCAGACATGCTCTCGACCGCGACGAACTCACTCTGCACTATCAGGCAAAGGTCTGTCTGAACCTGGGCAGTGTGATAGGAGTTGAGGCGCTGCTGCGCTGGAACACTCCGGAGTATGGTTTGGTATCACCGCTCCGCTTTATTCCGCTTGCGGAAGAATCCCGGCTGATCATCCCGATCGGGGAGTGGGTGTTGCGCACTTCCTGTCTGCAGCAGGTCGCCTGGCAGCAGCAAGGGCTTGATTTGACGGTCGCTGTCAATCTTTCGGCGATTCAGTTCAACACGCCCTCATTTATTAAGCGTATTGCGATGATTATCGCTGAAACCGGGATCCAACCTGACCGTCTGGAAATTGAGCTGACCGAAAGCGCGTTGGTCAGTGATCCTGAATCAGCCAGCACTATCCTGGGACAGCTTCGCAATCTGGGGGTTTCCATTGCCATCGATGACTTTGGCACCGGCTATTCCTCCCTGAGTTATCTCAAAACGTTCCCGGTAAATGTCTTAAAGATAGACCGGTCGTTCATACGGGATCTGGAAACCAACTCCGGTGACCGCGCCATAGCCCGCTCGATTGTAGACCTTGCGGATAACCTTGGAATGAAAACTGTTGCCGAGGGGGTGGAAACAGAGGAACAGTCGAGGATACTGGCAGAAATAGGCTGCAGTTGCCTCCAGGGATTTCTGTACGCCCGGCCAGTTGTTGCAGCGGATCTACCCTATGTAGTAAGTAATATAGACGTAAATAATCACCTATGACAAGTTAATCCAAACTTTTCTCAAAAGAGAACAGTACCCTGTAAGCAATCTGAAGCAATCCGGCACTTATTGCTACCTTCCGCCAAACGCAAGCGGCCGCCCTTTTGGTATTATCCCGCATGGAGCTGAACTCATTGAACTTGCCAACCAGATACAGCATGGACGTTTCAAAAGAGTTCAGCTCTGAACGCAACACTCGGCTCAACCGAGCGGTCCCCGGCGGCTCAATCTTCTGCTCACGAAACCAATCTCCAACCAGCTCCAACAGCCGTTCAATCGAATAATCCATCGGCAGTAAATCGGCATTGACCCAAGAAAACATTGCCTGTTTTAGCTCGGGAGTCATCAGCCGAATATTAACCCATTTTTGACAGAACATCGTTTTGTTACTTTAAAATTCAAGCATATTTGCCCTCGAAAAATAAAAATAGTCAATAAAATCAGGGGTTGGTTG
>Ga0118677_10007660_pt1 | contig 10263 bp, 6 predicted proteins | sample AliMusrvi5mmetaG_FD_86154 | JGI IMG/M metagenome (GOLD analysis project Ga0118677, IMG submission 86154)
GGGGATGACTACCGGGCCCTGGGATGGAAAGCTCAAAGGGGGTTATCCCGGGGTCCGCGCAGGCCGAGAAGCGCAGGCTGCCGTAGCTGCGGCTCACGAAGCACTCCCCCGGCAGCTTCAGCCGGGAGTTGGGGCGCTCGGAACAGATCAGCCGGTCGATCGCCTCCAGGTGGGAGAAAGCGATGCGCTGCAGGTCGCCCCGCAGCTCCGAAAGCGCGCGCCGGTACAGGCGCAGCCGCAGCCCGCGCGGCTCGCCCGCCAGTTTTGCGACGTGAAGGGTCGGATCGGCTGCGTCGGGACACCGGACCCGGGCGTAGGCCGCGTCGGTCATTGCTTCCAGGAGTTCCTGGTCGCTGGCGAGGGTTTCGGCAGTGGCGGCGAGCACCGCCATCCGCGGGTTTTCCTTGAATTCGCGACGCATGTCCCGCACGAAGTTCTTCCACTCGTCCAGGTTGTTAGGCACGGCTGGGTCACCGGTGACGGTGGTCTGGCGGCTGAGCAAGGCAAACAACGCCTGCCAGGTTTCGACGAACGTGTGGCCGATGCGGTTGGCGAGGTGGATGGTGGCGGCGTTGTCCTCGGGGTTATTGGTGGCGGCGAATACGTCTGCCAGCCATAGATGCCGCCACACCGAGAGGGAGGTAACGGGGCTTTTGTGAGCACGCTCGTTCCACCATTGGATTTCCTGTTCGCTGGTGGCCTCGCCGGTTTGCGGGTTGCCGGCAATTCCGTTGGCTGCGCCGCCGATGCGGCCGACGCCCGTGGTCCATTCATCGGCCTCGCTTTTGATGCCGGCCCAGGCATGGCCGCCGAGATTGGTTTCGCCGCCGATGGTCATTGCGGGGATGCCCTGGGCGCGGGCGGTGTTGACGCAGAAATACGATTGGTCAGCGCACACGCCACCCCATTTGAGGATTTCGGCGAACGAGTACTCCTTATAGGGATTGTACCCGTCGACGGCACGTTTCATGAGATATTTGACCATGCCGTAGGCGTTGCCCCAGGTTTTTCGGTGGAGTCGCAGCTTGTCGAGCGACCATTCGAGCTCGCAAGTGGGGACCGGGGCGCAAACCACCCAGATGAGGTCGCGGGCGGAGGACCGGTGAACCGGGGCGGCCAGTTTGCCCTTTTCATCTTTCTCGACATACCAGAGATAGCGCTTGACCGGATCGACGACCGCCTCGGCGGCCTTGCCGGAATTGCCCGCCAGCTGGGCAACGGCAAGCGGTTTGTCGAACACCACCGCGCAGGCCACGGCCAGCGCAAAGAATTTCCCGTATTTGTCCTGATTGAGCGGCCACACCTCCATGAGGAACTTCAGGACCTTGGCGGCGTCGTCCTTGGGCTGAATCGTCATCAGTAATTCCTCCATCGCCTTGCCGTCATGCAGCAGCCACAGCAACATGCCGGCCGAATACCGATCCGTGACCAACGGCGTGATTTGGGATTCGGAAAACCAGCCGAGTGTTTTCCACCGCAGAATGGCCTGATAGAGAACCGGTTCCTTCCACACCGGCTCGAAGCGGTTCAAGCCCTGGCCCGGGGCCAGGTTCGCGAGTGCGGCCTTGATGGAATTGCCGAGCAAGCCGCGGTAGGCATCCCAAGCTTTGCCATCGATGGCGCGCTCTAGCAGATCCGCGTCGCGCTGGATGGCCGCGTCGCGCCGGGAATCCATTCCGGTCAGCAGGATGACGGGCTCCGCGGCCAGACGCTCGGCGGTGGTGGGTCCGGCATCGGCGGTTGCCTCGCCGGTGGGAGCTGCCGCCACCTGCGGTACCGGGGCCGCAACGGCCGTGGTCGCGACAGCGGGCCTTTTGGCGGGGGCGGGCGGTGCAGCCGGAGCTTTCACCTCGTTGACCACTTGGGGGCTCTTGGGTGGCTCTGACCTAACAACAGGCGGGGCCGTCGCCGGAGGTCGCAGAGATTCGATGCCGACGACCAGCGCGACGACCGCGAGGATGCCGAGCCAAAGCGCGCCGCGCAGGGTGGGTTGAATCCGGCCGGGCTTTAGCCGGGTCAACCGGGCCCTGCGATTGGTCGGGACCGATGCCACGGAAGCGGCCGATGCCACGGAAGCGGCCGGTGCTGGCGGGCCACTGCCAAGACCTGGACTTCCAGCAAGTTGTTTTTGGGTGTGGCCTGGCAGAGCATGACCGAGTGGGGGTCGGCGAGCGGGCGGAGCGGGTTTGCGCAACGAAGCAGGGGCGCAAGTCTTGATACTCCGCGGGTCCGAGGCGGCCGCAACGCTTGGAGCGGCGGATTGAGTTGCGGGATTGCGGTGGGTTGACGGCTTCATGAGAAAACGCCTGCAACACAGGTATTGCGGTTCGGCCGGCTTTGTCAAGGAAGTTCGTTGAAAGAGTTTCCTTGGCTTTGCCGAGTGGATGGGTATGGTCTGCGGCAAGGGAAGTCCCATGCATAGCACCCATCGCACGCTCACCGAACCGCTCCTGCACTTGCGCTGGGGCGGCAACCCCGCGCAGAAGTTTCTAGCAGGACAGCGAGGTTGCAGCAGAAATGCCCCAGCTGCCAGGCGGTTTTTTGGGCCGCTTGGCCTGCCCGTTGCCTGGATCATGTCACTGGTTGCGTTATCGTTCGGCGATGATTGGCCGCAGTGGCGCGGCCCGAACCGGGATGGAGTCTGGCATGAGACAGGCATCATGGAGAAATTTCCACAGCCACAGATCGACCTGCTGTGGCGCACGCCCATAGCCAACGGCTATTCTGGGCCGACGGTAGCCAACGGGCGGGTCTACGTGACCGACCACCCGCCAGAACCGGGGGACACCGAACGGGTGCTGTGCCTCGATGCGCGGACCGGCCGGATCGTGTGGGCCAAGGAATATGCCTGCGCCTACACGGGCCTGGGTTACCCCGACGGACCCAGGGCAAGCGTCGTCGTCGACGACGGTCGGGCGTATTCGCTTGGCTCAATGGGACATGTGCGCTGCTACGACGCGGTCACCGGCGATCTGCTGTGGAACAAGGATCCGGGCAAGGACTACACGATAGCCAAAGTCACGTGGGGAATATCCGCGTCACCACTGGTGGAAAAGGATCTGCTGATCATCCAATTGGGCGCGCGCCCCGACGCCTGTATCGTGGCGCTGGATAAGCGTAGTGGCGACGAGAAGTGGCGAGCCCTGGATGACAAAGTCTCGTATTCCGCACCCATCGTCATCGAGCGTGCAGGCCAGCGGTTGCTGCTGTGCTGGACCGGCGAGAACATGACCGCTTTGAATCCCGCCACCGGCGCGGTGTTGTGGAAATACCCGACGCCGCAGAGCAAAATGGTCATCAATGTGCCCACACCGGTGGTTGCCGCAGACCTGATCTATCTGACTTGTTTCTACGACGGCTCATATCTCCTCAAAATGAAGCTCAATCCACCCTCCGTGGAAAAGGTATGGCGTCGGCAGGGAGCGAGTGAGAGGGAAACCGATGCGCTGCATTCCATGATCGCCACTCCGATTTTTCAGGATAACTATATCTACGGAGTCGATAGCTACGGGCAGTTCCGCTGTCTGGATGCTGCTACCGGTGAGCGGGTGTGGGAGGACCACACCCTGGTACCCGGCGACCGATGGGCGAATATTCACATGGTGCGCAACGGCGATAATGTCTGGATGTTCAACGAACGTGGCGAACTCATGATCACCAGACTCTCACCCACAGGCGTCGAGGTGAAGAGTCGCGCCAAGTTGATAGAGCCGACCCAGGGCCAGCTGGGAATGCGCCAAGGCGTGTGCTGGGCACACCCCGCCTATGCCGGCAAATGCATCTTTGCCCGCAACGACAACGAGATTGTGTGCGCCAGCCTGGCCGCGCCAGCCGGCGACACCCCGCCTAACCGAACGACCGAACGATGAAAGAATACTCCCTGCCATGAAAAGGTCCCTGAATCATTCCATTGCCCTGCTCGGGGCGGCATTGCTGGTATTGACATCAACCGGCCCGGCGGCTGCGGCTGAGCCGGCGGCGGGCGGCGCCAACAAGCCGAACATCATCCTCTGCATGACCGATGACCAGGGATGGGGCGACGTGAGTTACAACGGGCTCAAGCAGATCAAGACCCCCAATCTGGATGCCATGGCCGCAGCCGGCTTGCGCTTCGACCGTTTCTACGCCCAACATCCGAGTTGCTCGCCCACCCGCGCCAGCGTGATGACCGGCCGGCATCCTTACCGCACCGGCACCTACTGGCCCGGCATGCCCCTGCGGCTGCAGGAAATGACCATTGCCCAGGCCGTCAAGCGCGCCGGCTATACCACCGCCCATTTCGGCAAGTGGCACTTGAGCGGCGGCAAACCCGGCATGGGCCGCGCGCTGGAAGCTTCCGATCCGCTCCACCCCGGCCACTTCGGCTTCGACGAGTGGTTCTCAGTTTCCAATTGGTTTGATCTGGACTGGACCTTCAGCCGCAACGGCGAGCCGGTGAAAGTCACCGGCGACGGCTCGGACGCGATCGTCGCGGAAGCCCTCAAGTTCTGCGAGAAATCCGCCAAGGCCGCCAAGCCGTTCTTTGCCTGCGTCTGGTACGGCAGTCCGCATGTGCCGCTCAAGCCGCTGCCCGAGGACCTCAAGGCCGCCGGCGGCAAGCCCTACTACGGCGAGATCGTGGGGGTTGACCGCAGCATGGGAACCCTGCGCGAAGGATTGCGCAAACTGGGCATCGCCGACAACACGCTGGTTTGGTTCTGCAGCGACAACGGTGCCTGGATGGACGACAAGGCCGCCCCCGACGAATACGGCTGGAATGGCGGCCTGCGCGGACACAAGGGCGAGCTGTGGGAAGGCGGCATCCGCGTGCCGGCCATCATCGAGTGGCCCGCGGGCATCCCCAAACCTGCCAGAACCAGCGTCATGGCCTGCACCAGCGACATCTATCCGACGCTGGTGGAACTCCTGCAGGTCGAGGTTCCCAATCAGATCCAGCCGCTCGATGGGGTGAGTATCCTGCCGCTCATCCGCGGGCACATGCTGGAACGGCCCCGCCCGCTCGGATTCATGCACTACGGCAACGACACCCTGGATGACGGCGTCATGGCCTGGGTCGATAATCGCTACAAGCTTTTCAAACAGATGCCCGCCAAACTGGCGTTGTTCGATTTGCTAGCCGATCCGTGGGAAAAGACCGACATTGCCGCGGACCACCCGGAGGTTGTCACGCGGATGAATGAGGAATTGGAAGCCTGGCGCCGCTCGGTGGAGCGCAGCGGCAGCGGTGCCGACTATCCGGGCGGACTCCCCAAGCCGGAACCGTAGCGCCGCGAGGTATTTGTTAGACCAAAGCGATGAATGCCCCATGCTGGCGGTGTGCGACGGTGGCGCTTGCGCTCCTCGCGCTGGTGGCGGATGGCAGCGGGCAATCCACCGCGAGTGCAGCCCCCGCTGCCGCTCTGGCCACCGCCAATGCCGGTGCGCCGCGGACGCTGCAACTGGGGCACGGCGTCAGACTCGAGCTGGTATGGATCCCGGCCGGGGATTTCCAGATGGGCAGCCCGTTTGAGGAAGATGGCCGGTTCATCGCCGAAGGTCGGCGCCACCGGGTGACCTTGACCCGCGGCTGGTGGATGGGCAAATACCCGGTCACCCAGGAACAATGGGAACGGGTGATGGGTGCCAACCCGTCTCATGTCAAAGCCCCTCATTTGCCAGTGGATCAGGTCAATTGGGGCGACTCTCAAACGTTTGTGCGGGCGCTGGGCCGGATCCTCGGGCCGGATCATCTAACCGTGGCGCTGCCGACCGAAGCGCAATGGGAATATGCCTGTCGCGCGGGCCGCCAGACGCGGTTTTGGTCAGGCGAGAGCGAAGCCGACCTGGCCGCTGCGGCCTGGTACGCCCGCAACAGCGGCGACCAACCCCACGAAGTCGGTCTGAAATCTGCCAACCCGTGGGGCCTGTGCGACGTGCATGGCAATGTTTGGCAATGGTGCCAGGACTGGCTCGGGCCCTACGCCCCCGCCGCCGTCACCGATCCAAGCGGGCCGGACACTGGCACCGAGCGGGTGTTGCGGGGAGGGTCGTGGAGCAGCGAGGCGGACGTGTGCCGGGCCGCCTACCGTTTCAGTTATCCACCCAGCTACAGGCTCATGACCGTCGGCCTGCGAGTTGTGGCGACGGAGTCGCCGTGATGGGGCTGTCCCACCGGTGGGTCGGTCCCGAGCTCGCCATCAACGTCACCCCGCGGCGAGCCGCTCACGCCTGCCGCCGACCGGGTGGGTTTATGCAAATTTGCAAGAAATCCCTTGGCTTTGCGCGATGGGAGGCTATTTTCCCGCCGCAGCCAAGTCCCTCATGAATCTCGCGCTAGCCCCGCTTATTGCCCCTTGTTTGCCACCGCTGCGAGGGCTGTGGTGGGGTGGTCGTGCAGCGGTTGATCCCGCCGCTATCCACCCGCAGGCCGGCAGAATTTTTTCGGCGCGGGCCGCTTGCAAAATTCTTGCTCCGAGGGTACCACTCCTAACGACCTAACCGCCAAATCGATGCATCACCAACAAGCACCTGTCGCCCCAGTCTGTCTGCCCGAGCGGCAACCCAATGCCGAGGGCAATTTCTATGTCCTCAAGCCGCCGGGGACCCGCCCGGGTATGAACCCGCGCATTCAGCGCCTGCGCGAGCTGAGTTTCGACACGGCACCGTCTATCAGCATTGAGCGGGCCTTGCATCAGACGGCATTTTACCAGGCCAACAACGGCAGATACTCGGTGCCGGTCATGCGCGCGCTGCAATTTCTGGATCATTGCGAAAAGAAAACCCTCTATCTTGGCGCGGATGAATTGATCGTCGGCGAACGCGGGCCACAGCCCAAGGCGGTGCCCACCTTTCCGGAATTGACCTGCCATTCGGTCGAGGATTTCCACGTCTTGAATACCCGCGATCAGCAGCGCTATCATGTGGCGGCCGCGGATATCGCCCGCTACGCCGCGGAGGTGATCCCATACTGGCAGGGCCGCACCATGCGCGAACGCATCTTCAATCATGTGCCCGACGCTTGGCGCCGCGCCTATGAGTCGGGCTTGTTCACCGAATTCATGGAGCAACGCGCCCCGGGCCACACCGTGCTGGACGGGAAAATTTACCTCAAGGGCATGCTCGATTTCAAGCGCGACATCCAGGCCCACCTCGAGGCGCTGGACTATCTGAACGATCCGGAAGCCACCGACAAGGCCGAGGAGCTCAAAGCGATGGATATTTCCTGTGATGCGGTCATCGTGTTTGCCCAACGGCATGCCGCCTTGGCGGAGGCGATGGCGCTGGAAGAAAGCGACCCCCAACGCAAGGCGGAGTTGTTGGAGATTGCCGAGGTGTGCCGCTGGGTCCCCGCCCACGCCCCGCGCACATTCCGCGAGGCGATCCAGATGTATTGGTTTGTGCATCTGGGCACCATCACCGAACTCAACGGTTGGGATGCGATGAACCCGGGGCATTTCGACCAACATCTCACGCCGTTTTACGAGCGCGAGATTGCCGCGGGCACCCTGACCCGCGAGGCCGCCAAGGAGTTGATTTGTTGTTTTTGGATCAAGGTCAACAACCAGCCGGCCCCACCCAAGGTGGGCATCACGGCGCGCGAGAGCGGCACCTACAACGACTTCACCAATATCAACATCGGCGGCATCAAGGCCGACGGCTCGGATGGGGTGAGCGAGGTGTCCTATATCCTGTTGGAAGTGGTGGAAGAATTGCATGTCTTGCAGCCCGGCAACTCGGTACATATCAGCGCCAAAACGCCCGCGCGTTTCCTCAATGCCGCTTGCCGCGTCATCCGCCAGGGCCACGGTTATCCATCGGTGTTCAATCCCGATGCCTATGTCATGGAGATGATCGGCATGGGCAAATCCATCACCGATGCCCGCGAGGGCGGCTGTAGCGGCTGCATCGAGGTGGGTGCCTTCGGCAAGGAAGCTTTTTTACTCACCGGCTATCTGAATGTGCCAAAGGTGCTTGAAGTGACCCTCAATCGCGGCATCGACCCGGTGACCGGCAAGCTCGCCGGCATCGATTGCGGAGATCCGCGGGAGTTCACGGATTTCGAGCAGCTCTATCAGGCGTTCCTGCAACAGCTCGAGTTCATCGTCGATCAGAAGGTCAGAGTCAGCAACTATATCGACCGCATGTTCGCCAAGTATGCGCCAGCACCGTTCCTCTCGGTGGTCATCGATGACTGCATCAAGAAAGGCCGGGACTATTACAACGGCGGGCCGCGCTACAACACCAACTATATCCAGTGCACCGGCTTGGGCACCGTCACCGACAGCATGACAACCCTCAAAAAACATGTGTTTGAGGAGAAGACCCATAGCATGGATGAGATCCTATCGGCGGTGGCGAGGGACTTCAAAGGTGAGGAAAAATTGCGGCAGTTCATCCTCAATCGGACGCCGTTTTTCGGCAACGATGACGAGTATGCAGATGCCATCGCCCTGCGGGTATATGAGGATTTGTACAAAACCATCGACGGCAAGCCCAATACCAAGGGGGAGAGTTTCCATCTCAATATGCTCTCCACCACTTGCCACATCTATTTTGGCAAGGTGATGGGTGCCACGCCCAATGGCCGGCTTGCCGGCAAATCCATTTCCGACGGCACCTCGCCGTCGCATGGCAGCGACACCCATGGCCCGACCGCCGTGATCCGCTCGCTCTCGAAGCTGGATCAGACGAAATCGGGCGGCACGCTGCTGAACCTGCGGTTTCTGCCGAGCCTGTTGAAGCGGGATGAGGACATCCTGCGGTTGGGCCACCTCATCCGGAGTTATTTCACCCTCGGCGGGCACCATGTACAGTTCAATATTGTCGATACCGCCACCTTGAAGATGGCCCAACAACATCCCGAGGAATATAAGGACTTGCTTGTTAGAATGGCCGGCTACAGCGACTATTTCAATGATATGAACGGCGATTTGCAGCAGGAAGTGATTGACAGGACGCAAAACGAAGCCTTCTGAACCAGCCGGTGAGTCATGTGCCAGCGGACCTTTGAATACATGGAATCCTTCGAACCGGTGAGTGGCAATCCGCCGCCCTCCTCAATGCCATGGCTGTGATATTCGATGTGAAGCCTTATTCCATCAATGATGGACCGGGCATCAGGATCACCATTTTTCTGAAAGGCTGCCCGCTGAGTTGCGCTTGGTGCCACAATCCGGAGGGTATGTCGCCGCATTTGCAGAAACTGTATACCAAGACCAAGTGCATCGGTTGCTCAACCTGTGTGGAAAATTGCCCGCAGCAAGCGTTGCGGCTTACACCCGATGGGATCGTCACCGATGCGGATAGGTGCGCCCTGTGCGGCGTGTGTGCGGCGGTGTGTCCGACCAAGGCCATTGAGATGTCCGGTCGGCAGGTGACGGTGGAAGAAATCATGAAGGTCATCCGCCGCGAGACCGTGACAATGGATCATTCACAGGGCGGCGTGACCATCTCCGGCGGAGAACCGATGATGCAATCGGGTTTCCTGATAGATCTGCTTGATGCCTGCGGCCGCGAAGGCATCCACCGGGCGGTTGACACCACCGGCTTGAGCACGCCGGAAACCTTGCTGGAAGTCGCCAAGCGGACCGATTTGTTTTTATATGATCTGAAGCTGATGGATTCGCAGCGGCATAAGCAATTCACCGGTGTGAGCAACGAACGGATTCTGGCAAACCTGCGGGTGCTGGCCGCAAGCGGTGCCAATATCAACATCAGAATCCCCTTGATCAAGGGCGTCAATGCCGATGAGGCCAATATCCGTCACTCGGCGCAGTTCGTGGCTTCACTGGCGGGCGCAAAAAAGTTGGTGAGCCTGTTACCCTATCACAACATTGCCATTCACAAGTACGGCAAGCTCGGACTGGCATTTGACGATGGCGACATGCAGGAACCCGCTGCCGCGGACATCGATATGGCGCTGCGGGTTTTCGGCCAGCACGGGCTCAGCGCGGCGGTGGGCGGGTGATTTTTTTTGGGCGGCGTTAGGTGAGAGCGAATTTCGGGGCCTCACGCCGGCATCATGAAGGCGAGCAGCGCGCCGAGTTTGTCGCGCAATTCGTGGCGCTTGACGATGGCGTCGATGAGGCCGTGCTCTAACATGAACTCGGCGGTTTGGAAGCCGGGGGGGAGGTTCTGATGGGTGGTTTCCTTGACCACGCGGGGGCCGGCGAAGCCGATCATGCACTTGGGCTCAGCGAGATTGACGTCGCCAAGGGTGGCGAAGGAGGCGGTGACGCCCCCGGTGGTCGGATGGGTGAGCACGGAAATGAATGGCAGTTTGGC
>Ga0118677_10016176_pt1 | contig 10263 bp, 5 predicted proteins | sample AliMusrvi5mmetaG_FD_86154 | JGI IMG/M metagenome (GOLD analysis project Ga0118677, IMG submission 86154)
GGGTGGTGGCGTTGGGAAGATTCGGTCGGCATGTCGTTAACGTTCCATTCGCCTGTCCGGTCACGGCCGCGGTGGAACGCGGCCCTCCAGAATGCAAGTGTTGCTTGTAATCTAATCCGATAGATATAGCAACTATTTAAGTATACCGCCGGCAGGCACGGTCAGTCGCACTCATTCGCCCTGCCAGTCACCGGCCGCGGTGGAACGCGGCCCTCCAGGGAGGGAGAATGCCTTATGGAGGGCCGCGTTCCACCGCGGCCGTGGTTGGGGCAACAAAGAGAACGGACCACGTCAGGTCGCAGCTTCCCGCGTCCGGCCCGGCAGCAAATGCCGCGACCGCCACAGGAAGAAGATCGCGGGATACACGAGCAGTTCCATGATCGTCGAGGTCACGACGCCGCCGATCATGGGCGTGGCAATGCGCTTCATCACGTCCGCCCCGGCACCGTGACTCCACAGGATCGGCAGCAAGCCGGCGATGATCACCGCGGCCGTCATGGCCTTGGGCCGCACCCGCTTCACGGCGCCATGATAAATCGCGTCACGCAAATCGTTCGTGTTGCGCATCCGGCCGGCCTTGATCCACTCGGCAAACGCCAGGTCCAGATACAGCAACATCACCACACCGGTTTCGGCATCGAGCCCGGCCAAGGCGATCACCCCGATCCATACGGCCACGCTCATGTTGTAGCCGAACAGGTACAGCATCCAGAACGCCCCTACCAGGGAGAACGGCACAGCCAGCAGTACGATCGCTGTCTTCACCGCCGACTTGGTGTTGAGGTAGATGATCAGCACGATGATGAGCAGCGTGAGCGGCACCACGATCAGTAGCCGCTGCTGGGCGCGAAGCATGTACTCATACTGGCCACTCCAGAAGACGTTGTAGCCCGGTGGCAGGTCGATCTTACGCTGGGCCACGGCTTCGTTAACGGCACGCATGGCCATTTGCACGTAGGTCCCGATGTCAATGCCTTTCACGTCCACGTAGATCCAGGCATTGGGCACCGCCGCCTCGCTCTTGATGCCCATGGGCGCGTGCACGGTTTCAATCTTCGCCAACTGCCCGAGCGGCACTTGCGCGCCGGTGGGCGTGGGGATGACGATGTCACGGAGCGCGCCTAAGTTCTCCCTAAAGTCACGGCTGTACCGCAGGTTAACGTCATATCGTTCCAGGCCCTCGACCGTGGTCGTGAGTGGCATGCCGCCCAGGGCAACCTGCAGCACATCCTGAACGTCGCCGATCGTCAACCCGTAGCGAGCGATCGCATCGCGGTCGATGGTGAACTCGACATAGTTGCCGCCCATGGTGCGTTCGGCGATCGCGCTCAGCGTACCGGGCACGCTTTTCACCACCGCCTCGACTTCGGAGGCCACACGCTCCAAAACCGCCAGGTCCGGCCCCGCGATCTTGATGCCCACCGGCGTCTTGATGCCGGTTGCCAGCATGTCGATGCGCGTCCTGATCGGCATGGTCCAGGCGTTGTTCAGGCCCGGGATCTGCACGGCGGCGTTCAGGGCGTCAACCAATTCATCCGGCGTGCGACGGCGATGAGCCACGACTTTAGAGGCGGCGTCCTTGATGTCCACCCTCGGCCACTCCGCCTCGGGATTGAGCATCACGGTCGTCTCGATCATGTCAAACGGCGCGGGGTCGGTCGCGGTCTCGGCACGCCCGATCTTGCCGAATACCTCATGAACCTCCGGGAAGCGCCGGATGAGTCGGTCCGTGGTCTGCAGCACCTCGCGCGCCTTGGTGGGCGAGATGCCCGGGAAGGTGGTCGGCATGTACAACAGGTCACCTTCGTAAAGCGGCGGCATGAATTCCGATCCGATGTTCTGGTACGGGAACGCGCGGCCAATCTTGAACGCCCACTCCCGCGCCGCGCCCTCGGGCAGAATTCGCGCCGCAAGTTTGTTCCACGGGAAGAAGACCCACACAACCAGGGCAGCCGCCACCGCCACAACCTGCCATCGCCTCCTGATGACGAAATCGATCGCCGGGTGATAGAGCCAGATCAGGAAGCGGTTGATGGGGTTCTTTTCCTCGGACGGAATCTTACCGCGAATAAAATAGCCCATGAGCACGGGCGCGAGCGTGATGGACAGCAAAGCCGCCGCGGCCATGGAATAGGTCTTGGTAAAGGCCAGCGGCTTGAAGAGCCGGCCTTCCTGCGCCTGCAGCGTGAATACCGGCACGAATGAAACCGTGATGACCAGCAACGAGTAGAACAACGTGGGCCCGACCTCGACGGCGGCATCGCGAATGATATCCCAGTGCGGCTTTGTGCTGCGGTCGCGCTCCAGGTGTTTGTGCGCGTTCTCGATCATGATGATCACAGCATCCACCATGGCGCCGATGGCGATAGCTATCCCACCGAGCGACATGATGTTGGAACTGATGCCCTGGCCGAACATGACCAGGAACGACATCAGCACCGCGATCGGCAGAATCAAGATGGCCACAAAGGCACTGCGCAAGTGGAGCAGGAACGCGACGCACACGAGCGCGACCACCAAACTTTCCTCGATCAACTTCTTCTCAAGCGTCTTGACCGCGTGATCGATGAGCGCGCTACGGTCGTACGCAACCGTGTAGGTCACGTCCGCCGGCAGACCCTTCATCGCGGCGTCGAGTCTCTTCTTCGCATCGAGGATGACCTGCCGGGCGTTGGCGCCATACCGCACCACCACGATGCCGCCGACGCTTTCTCCCTCGCCGTTCAACTCCGCGATGCCGCGTCGCATATCCGGGCCGAACTCCACGTTGGCGACCTGGCCCAGAAGAATCGGCACGCCCTTGTCCCCCACCCCGACAGCGACCTTCCGCAGGTCATCCAACGTCCGCACGTAGCCACGGACGCGCAGGATGAACTCCTTCTCCGACAACTCCAGCGAGCGCCCGCCGACCTCGCCGTTGCTGCGCTTGACAGCCATGGCCACCTCGGAGATGGACAGGTTGTAGGCGCGAAGTTTGGTCGGATCCACGGTCACTTGATACTGCTTCACAAAGCCGCCAACCGAGGCCACTTCCGAGACGCCCTCCACCGAGGCCAGTTGGTAGCGCAAGTACCAATCCTGCATGGACCGTAGCTCCGCCAGGTCACGGTTGGTGGAGTTGATGGAATACATGAATGCCCAACCCACGCCCGTGGCGTCCGGCCCCAGGCTGGGGGCGACACCCGCCGGCAGACGTCCGCTCAAGCCATTCAGATACTCCAGCACGCGGCTCCGCGCCCAATAGGGATCGGTCCCGTCCTCGAAAATCACATACACGAACGAGAAGCCGTAGAATGAGTAGCCGCGCACCACTTTGGCCTTGGGTACCGACAGCATTTTGGTGGTGATCGGATACGTGACCTGGTCCTGGACGATCTGCGGCGCCTGGCCGGGCCATTCGGTGTAGACGATGACCTGGACGTCCGACAGATCGGGGATGGCGTCGAGCGGGATGTTCTTCACCGCATAGACGCCGCCGAGCACGGCCGCAACCGTCACCAGCAGGACGATGAACTTGTTCCTGAGCGAGAACTCAATGATGCTTTTAAGCATGGTGCACCTTGGGGCTCAGGGTTGCGGCGCGGGCGGGGCTGTAGCGCCGCCAGGGGGGGCGGCAGCCGGCGCCGGCGGCGCTTCCATCACGGGAATGAGCGTCATGCCGCATTTGGGGCATTTGCCCGGTTTGTCGACGTGCACGTCGCTGTGCTCGGGCATCGGACACGTATAGTAGAGGAGCTTCCCCCCAGGTTGCAGCAGACGCAACGCCGCCTGGGAAACCGGCACCAACGTCATGCCGCAGATGGCGCACTTGCCGGGATGCTCATACTCGATCGACACATGCTCCGGCATGGGGCAGATGTACCGCACCGGCCCCATGTCGCCGGCGACGGCGTTGCTGGCCGTTCCGGCCCCGGTAGTTTCTACGGAGGTTACGTGATCTGTCGGCGTAGCGCTCTGCGACGCCTGCATCTTTTGGATCGCCTCGCGGAGCTGGCTTTCGGAATCGAGCATGAACTGGCCGGACGTGACGATGCGCTCACCTTCGCTCAGTCCGGCGAGTACTTGATACAGGCCGCCCTCGGCCTGGGACCCGAGCGTAACGGTTCGCGGCTCGAACTTGCCCCCGTCGAGTGCGACGAATACGGTCGTCTTCTCCCCGCTGCGCAGGACCGCCATGTCCGGCACCAGGAGCACGGAGGGATCCAACTGGGAGGTGACTTCAACCGTGGCGAACATGCCGGGTTTCAGAAAATAACCCGGATTGTGGAATTCCATCCTGACTTTCGCCGTACGGGTCTTTTCGTCCACGTTGGGATAGATGTAGGTGATGCGGCCGCGGAACTCACGGTCCGGCAGCGAATCCAGCTTCACCGTTGCCTCCTGCCCCAGTTTCAGGTACGCGAGATCCTGCTCGTAAATCTGGGCCTGGACCCAGACGAGACCCAAATCGGCCAGTCGATAGATCTTCATACCCGCATCCACCATCTGGCCTTCCACCACGAGCTTCTCAATGACGAACCCGTCCTGCGGCGCCACGATGCGCATCGTCTTGCGCGCCTGCCGGGTCCGCTGCAATTCGGCGACCTGTTCGTCGGAAATGTCGAAGTACTTCAACTTGGTCGCGGCGGCGGCTTTGAGCGACTCGCTCCAGGCGGCGGGCGGGTTCGACGGGTCGGACGCCAACAGGTACTCGGCTTGCGCACTATAGAGTTCGGGCGAGTAAATCTCGAACATCGGCTCGCCCCGCATCACCAGCGCGCCGGTGGCGTTCACGTACACCTTTTCGACCCAGCCCTTGACCTTCGTGGCCACGTCGGCCAAAGACGATTCGTCATAATCGATGACGCCGACCGTGCGAATGGTCCGGCGTAGCGGGCCCCGTATGACCGTGGCCGTGCGAATGCCCATGGTCTGGATGGTGGCCGGGTCTATCGCGATGGCGGCCGACTCGGCGACCGATGTATCCGCCTGCTTGCGAATGGGCGTGAGCGTCATCCCGCAAATGGGACAATTGCCGGGGTGGTCCTGGATGACCTGGGGATGCATACCGCACGTGTAGAGTTGCTTTGTCGCTGTTGTGCCGCCTGCTGCCGGCTCAGTCGTGAATTGCCGATGGGCGTACCAGGCCCCCACGCCGACAAGGGCGACCAGCGCGATCAGGACGATCGGCGTACGACGTTTACGAGGCAGATCTTCAGTGTCCATGTTCGATTCCTCCCTCTCCGGCCTTTGTCGCGTCCGGCGTGCCGGTCTTGATTTCATGCCCGGTCGCCCGGTCCAGGCGCGCGGACTGCATGCCCACCGTGCCCTCCGTCATCACGGCCATGATCTTTGCGCTGAGCAGAAACCGTTCGCTTTCGAGCAGATCCGTGAAATCCACCTTGCCTGTGCGGTATGCCGCTTCACTGGCACCGAAACGCGCTTCGGCCTGGGGAATCAACTCAGCGCGGTAGAGCTCCAGCGTGCGACAGGCGGTCAGGACCTTGGAGGACGCATCCTGCACGTCAAAAGCGCTCTGCCGTTCGGCGGACTCGCGGGCCGCCCGGCTTGACTCCTGCATTTTCGCGGCCTCCCGGACGCCGGCCCGGTATTTTGATTGCCACACCGGAAGGTCTACGCTGACCGTGACCATCACCATGTCGGCGCTATCCCCGAAGTCGCGGTATTCCACCCCGAGTCGGTAGTCGGATGCGGATTCCTTGGCCATCAGCTTGCGCTCGAGTTCGTAGCGGTCGATCTGCGCCTGCGCGGCCTGGACTTCCGGCCGGTTCGTGGCCGCCTGTGCGAACAGCGTGGCGCCGGCGCCGCCGAACTCGGGCTCCGGCGGGGCGACGACCGGGCCCAGCGGCGCGTCCGCCCGACGGTTCAAGAGCGTATTCAGTTTGGATTTGAGTGCGGACTGCTGGCCGGCCAACTCCAGGAGTTTCTGCTTTTGCATCGTGATCTCCGATTGCGCCTTGATCACATCGACTTGCGAGCGATCGCCGGTGACATACAGAGTCTCGGCCACCTTGGCCATGCGTTGGAGAACTTGTTCTTCATCCTTCGTGATCGCGGTAACCTGCTGGACGGCATAGAGGTCGATGTAGCTTTCCTTGACCATGGTGACGACATCCCGCGTCATCGCCTCTAATTCGCGTTGAGCAACCTCAGCATCCTTGGCGGCGATTCCGGCCCGCAGCCCGCGCTTGCCAACCCAGGGAAACTCCTGCTCGATCATGAAGCGTTTCTCGTTGGTATCCGGCCAACTGCCGCCGCTGACCGTATCCATGCCGCCGTATTTGAACATGGGATTGGGCAAAGCGCCGGCTTGGGCGGGCCGTTCTTTCATGGCCTCCCAGCGGGCGCGCAGGCTCCTCAGATCGGGGTTATCGCGCAGTGCCAGTTCCACCGCGGTCGCCAGTGTGAGATTGGTGGCGGCAGGCGGCTCCGCGCCAAGCGACGTCACGGTCGCCGCTGCGAACAGCGCGAAAACGGCAACCCATGAAGCTACGCGTCCTATTGGAGGGCGCCGCGCCGTCGGCGCCGGTTGCTGGCCAGATGGCGGCGACAGCGCGCCGCCCTCCAGTCGGATTACGTGCGGCTTCATAGTGACGCCTCTTTACCTTTCAGCGACAACGTTCGCAAGCGCAACGCGTTGCCGACCACCGACACCGAACTGAAACTCATGGCCACGCCGGCGACTATCGGACTGAGAACCAGCCCGAAGACGGGATAGAGTACGCCCGCCGCCAGCGGGATGCCCAACGAGTTGTAGAGAAAGGCGAAGAACAGATTCTGCCGGATGTTCCGCATCGTGCCCCGGCTGAGGCGGATGGCCTTCCCGATGCCGCGCAGATCGCCTTTCAGGAGCGTGATGCCCGCGCTCTGCATGGCCACGTCGGTGCCGGTGCCCATGGCGATGCCGACATCCGCTTCGCTGAGGGCCGGGGCGTCATTAATGCCATCGCCGACCATCGCAACCTTCTTGCCATCGCCGCGCAACCGCCGGACGGCGGTCGCTTTCCCGGCGGGATCGACCTCGGCTTCCACCGCATCGATCCCGAGCTGGCCGGCCACCGCCGCGGCGGTGCGGCGGTTATCGCCGGTGATCATGACAAGCGTCAGACCGAGCGCCCGCAAATCGCGAATCGCCTCGCGCGAGGTGGCCTTGATCGGATCAGCAACGGCGAGCAGCCCCGCTGCCCGGCCATCGATGGCGACAAGGACCGTGGTCTTGCCCTCTTCCTGCAGCTTCACGGCCCGGGCTTCCAACGGCTCCAGGCCCGTGATGCGTTCACCCCGCAGGAAATCGGGTTTCCCGACGATCACCGACTGACCGGCCAGGGCACCGAGCACGCCCCCTGCGGTCACCGACCGGAAGTTAGTCGCCGCTTCCGCTGCAATACCGCGCGCCTTTGCGCCCTGCAGGATCGCGGCCGCGAGCGGGTGCTCGCTGTGCTGCTCCAGCGAGGCCGCCAGGCGCAGGAGCCCACTCTCGTCGAAGCCGGCGGCGGGAATAACGTCCGTGAGCATGGGTTTGCCCTCCGTGAGCGTACCCGTCTTGTCCACGACGAGCGTCGTGACTTTCTCCAACCGCTCGAGCGCCTCAGCGTCCTTGATGAGCACGCCCGCCTGCGCGCCGCGTCCCACGCCGACCATGATCGACATGGGCGTGGCCAAGCCGAGCGCGCAGGGGCAGGCGATGATGAGGACGGCGACGGCATTGACAATGGCGTGCGCCAACCGCGGTTCCGGACCGAGCCACATCCAAACCACGAAGGTGATGACCGACACCGCCAGCACCACCGGCACGAAGAGGCCTGCCACCTTGTCGGCAAGCCCCTGGATCGGCGCGCGACTGCGCTGAGCTTCGGCAACCCGGGCCACAATCTGCCCGAGCAACGTGTCGCGGCCGACCCGCTCGGCGCGCATGACAAAACTGCCGGAACCATTGACGGTGCCGCCCGTCACCGTATCGCCGACCGTCTTTTCCACCGGAAGTGATTCGCCGGTGATCATGGATTCCTCCACGCTGGAGTGGCCTTCGACGACCACGCCGTCGACAGGGACCCGGTCGCCCGGCACGACGCGCAACCGATCACTGACGACCACCTGGTCCAGTGGGATCTCGCGATCGCCCCCCTCGGCAATCCGTCGCGCCGTGGGTGGCGCCAGGTTCATCAGCGCGCGGATCGCGTCACCCGTGCGCCGACGGGCGCGCAGTTCGAGCACCTGGCCAAGGAGCACCAACACAATGATGACGGCGGCAGCCTCGAAGTAAATGGCGACGTGGCCCCCGTGCTCCAGCGTGTGCGGGAAAAGGGCGGGAGCGAGCATCGCCGCGGTGCTGTAGACAAAGGCGGCGCCCACGCCGATGGCGATCAACGTGAACATGTTCAAGTTGCGCGTCATGACGGAGCGCCAGCCGCGTCGGAAAAATGGCCACCCCGCCCAACCGACCACCGGCACCGTCAGCACAAACTGGATCCACCGCGAGGCGGCACCGTTCGTCCAGGACGGGTCGCCCAGGGCAGGCAGCAGGTGGGCCATGGCCAGCACGAAGACCGGCAGCGCCAACGCGCCGCCGATCGCCAGACGCAGGGTCATGTCGCGCAGTTCAGCGCGCTCGCCCTCGTTGTCGCCGCCTGTCGCGGCCTTCGGTTCAAGCGCCATGCCGCACTTGGGACAGTCCCCGAATTCATCCTGCTCGACTTCGGGATGCATCGGGCAGGTATAACCCGTAGCCGACGGCCCGGGCGGCGGCCGTACGGCGTCAGGCCCGGCACGGAAGCGCTCGAGGCAGGAGGCACAACAGAAGCAATACGTTTTCCCGTCGCGCTCAAGCCGTAGGGGCGTCGCCGCATCCACCGTCATCCCGCAGATGGGATCGATTGCCGTGTGTGTGCCCTTAACCATGTGCTTTGCTCGATGAGATCCTGAGGCGAACGTCGCCGACCCTCTTTAATCCAACCGCGGCCCGTCCGATATGGGGCAAAACCCTACTTCCGATCACGCAATGCCGCAGCACGTCTTTCCGAGCGACATCACGGTTGTTCTGATGGGTGTAACGCCGCAACCGGCCAATACCCTCGTGTGAAACACAAATTGGAGGGGAATGGAACCCTACCGCAAAATGCATTGCACCGCCGCGAGTCCCGCGAGCGACACGACGAGCCAGAGCAGAACGCCTTGGAGCATGGGACGAAACCCGACCGTCTTGATCGCATCGCGCGACAGGCCGGCTCCGATCAGGAACAACGTCAGTGTCAGACCCAGTTTCGCGACCTCTTTGACGGTGTCGTACGCGATCTCCCCTTGCGGCCAGAGGGTGCGGACGCCCGCGGCGGCAATGAACGCGAAGATGAACCACGGCAGCTTGATCTTGGCATTCCGGCGCCGTTTGATGAAGGCCAGTCCCAGCGCGATGGGGAAGATCCACAAGGCCCTGGCCAGTTTCACCGTGGTGGCCGTGGTCAGGGCCTGTTCACCGTACTTCGCCGCCGCGCCGACCACGGAACTCGTATCGTGAATGGCAATGGCCGACCAAAGCCCGAAGTGTGCTTGATCCATGCCCAGGATATGGCCTAAGGGCGGAAAGGCGAACAAGGCCACTGCGTTGAGCACGAAGACGGTGGCCAGCGAGACGGACATCGCGCGGGGGTCTGCCTCAAGCACCGCGCCAACCGCGGCAATGGCACTGCCCCCGCAAATCGACGTGCCCACCGAGACCAGAAGCGACGTCTGCGCTTCGACCTTCAGGAGTCGTCCTATCCAGTAGCCGACAAGCAGCGCGCCGAAGATCGTTCCCACCGTGAACCCGAAACCCGTCTTACCCGCGTCCCAGACGGCATGCAGGTTCATGCCGAACCCCAATCCGACAACCGACCACTGGAGGAGCGTCTTCGCCGCCTTGTGGCTCGTCTCCGGAATCGGATTCCCGAGTGTCAGCGCAAAGGCAAGCCCTGCAGCGAGCGCGATGGGCGGAGAAATCCAGCCGGTGAGGGTGACGATGGCCAATACCACGAAGCCGGCGAGTATGACTTTTCCTGAGGTGTCCGATTTCACAGTCGAGCCCAGCATCCTGATTGCGACGCACGTTCTTTTGAAGCCGGCGAATCCTGTAACATCCCGTGAATCCTGTCAAAGGCTTCCCCTGCAGCTTCTGTAGGTAGGATGAGAAGGCTGATCTCCTTCTGTTGTGATAAATCACAAGAAACGCACTCGAGGTGCAAGAAAGGAGATCAGCCGTGAGTAAAGGTATTACAGTGGGGATGGATTTGG
>Ga0118677_10016177_pt1 | contig 10263 bp, 8 predicted proteins | sample AliMusrvi5mmetaG_FD_86154 | JGI IMG/M metagenome (GOLD analysis project Ga0118677, IMG submission 86154)
AACTACCATTTCCGGAGGTTTTTCAACAAGGCGAAGACCAATAACGCCAAACATTCAGTCTACCCAAAGCGGGAAAACCCCTTGCCTGGCGCACCCAAGCTTCGTTTGCTCAGAAACACTATTTAGGTAACGGAAAGGTCATGTCGAAGCACTGTCTCCGCGCAAGGCGTTGGCAGACCTCCGGGTGCGTGGCTGTCCCGGCGCGCCACGGCCCCCGATTCGTACGGTCCACACGGCGCGAATCGAGCCACTTTCCGCCTCAGGCAGTGATCCGCAGTGCTGGATAACGGTCGAAAACTCAGGGGCAATCCGCCAGAAACCTGGTCACCGCTGTGCCCGACCAGCCAGGAAGCACGGACCCGCAAGCCACCAACACTTGATATGGTATCTTGCAACCATCTTGCATCCATTATCCAACCATTATGCAACTATCCTGCAACTACATGCTTACCCAAATCCTCGCCTAAGGAATGGAAATCGCGCTTTTGCTCAATAAAATAGCGGGTTTCAGTTTGCGTGCCAAAATAGAAACCCTATTGAATGCCAAAAGCTGTCAGGGATGCCCAGGCTTGGCTACAATCGTGATCAATAATCTGTTAGGCGAGGATCACGGTGCTTATCAGATATGTTGACATTCCGAGGCCAACCCACTACAGGTGGTGGCCTGTGGGTAATCGAGAAGAAGCCATTTTTCAGCACGTGATAGATGAGCGTGAGGCGAGACTTAATGAATTCGCGGACCGCCTTGCGTATTACGAAAGCGTAGATCCGAAGATCAAGAAGTCCTATGATGATGCGAAGGCGGCCAATGACGGACGTCTTCTCAAGCCACCACTTTATTCGCCGCCGGACCAGTTCTAGCTCTTCAGGAGTCATATATGGCCGATCCGAAGCGCAAGCCATCACAGGCGTGGTTTGGCTTTGATGATCCCGAGTTAAAGACCCCAGCGCATGACGCGCTGATGCTCTGGATTGATGAATACATCTGTGAAATCCTGGTAGAGGTTTTGGAACTCGCTGAGGCGCCGGAGATCGTTAATAAGGAGTGGGAGTTGATCATCAAGAATAAGCGGGGATTTACGGTTGGAGTTGCGGACCTATATGTCCGAATCAGGGTTAATAAACCGCTTGAGCTTCCCAAATCGACGGTCGTTATCCAGGAAGAGTCGGTGGTCTTTGTTGAGGCAAAGCCCAAGATTCCATCGCTAGGCGAATTGATCCGCCAAATACACTTCAGCGAAGCGGGCGACCTTGCCCCGTTTGTAACGCGCTCGCACGCGAGTGGCGTTATCCGGCCCAAATGGTTGGTGGTTGCGCCTGATGACAGATTCGCAAAAACGCTCCGAGAGCAGGGCATCTTGTTCCACAAATCCCCTAAGCTATGATCCACTCAACCCCGGGGTGGCGATGCTTCAGAATGGCTGCGGCTTCTTCGAACCGTCCCGCATCTGTCTGGTTCTTCAGTTCAACCCGAATACAGGAGCCATCGCCGAAGGGGGCGCAGTATTTAAGCTGCCAGGGATTGTTCCAGACGACCTTGGCGCAGCAGACGGTCGCATGCTCACCCGCAGCCAATTCACCCTCCATCTGGCGGATGGCAGCCAGGAGTTCTTTCTTGGTGGTTGGGGGAATGCGATTTTGATTGTGTAAAGACATATAAAGCAGTGTTTCAGTTATGAAGGTTTATTGCCGAATTGAAGAAGATTACGTTGAGCACGATGACTCGGGGCGATCGGTCCCGGGCACCAGGGCGAAGTGCCTGAGATGCGGCCACGAAACCACATCCTGCGGCACCGGCGAGGGCAGTCGGAAGCGATGTCTTTTGCTGATGAGGGAACAGTGCCTAAAAGGCGAGAGCAACTACTACGAGGAGGATCGCGGCTGATTGGCCGCAATCTCGGCCTGATGCCCCAGTCCCCATAGCTTGTAAAGCCAGTTCTGGGTTTGCCAATATCCCTTCGGAATACGCTGCTTATGCGGACTGGGAGGCACTTCTCGGCCTTTAGTTACGAAGGTGCGAATATGGGCCGCAACCTTCAATAAAGTCACCCGCATTTCCCTCACGCTCCGCCGTAGTTCGTCTTCCGAAACAGCAGGAACCCTCGACCCACTACAGGTTGTGGCATGCCGAGGCTGTGGCAATGAATCTGATAGGCATATGCAACTATTGTGCAACATGCCAACTGGTAGGGAGTTGCTTGGGACAGAGACGGAAGGCGTGGCGGAGGCTCGACGCAGCGCCACGCGTGAGATAATGCCGAGGCCGCATCAAGCTTACCCGGACCGCGAGCCGTCCCGCCTCGCAGTGCCCCCGAATACTCCCCGACTTCCGGATTTTCCGGGTGAACTCCTTATTAGTCCGCGCTGCGAGCCGGGACGGCTCGCGGTCCGCCCGATCGCTTGTTGCGGCAGTGAGTTGACACGCCACCGAATACTTGCGTCTTGCCATCCGGCGGCAAAGGAGTATGCGTTGGGAGCACGGCAATGGGTCGGCCCGGATTGGGCGCTCCGCCCGCGCCGACGACGAATGAAGGGACGAGATTATGTCACTCGCTGAGCAACCGATTCAGCATCGAGGCGCAGAGCAGGTGTCGAAACCTGCTGCAACGCGGACTTCCAAGTCGGCAGAGCTGCGAATGAACCGGACACTGGCAAACCGGCGAGCACTTGCTGATCTGGGAATCCGCGATGTGGCAAGCAGTTACACCTGCGCTACAGGGCGCCGCACCAGCCTCGTCGGCAGCCTGAGCGCGGTGGCGTTGCTGCTGGCGGGTTTTGGGTGCGGGGCGCGATCGGAGACTTCGCGCGAGGCGCAACTCACCAACGCTTCGGCGACGGCGACGGCTGCCGAGCACACTCAGCGCGTCCGGGCGCCGGCGGTGGCCGGGTTATTTTATCCGGGTGACGCGGCGGTGCTTTCAAAGACCGTTGACGGTCTGCTGGCCGGCGCTGCGGAGCACTACATCCCCCGGCTGAGGGGCCTGGTTTGTCCGCACGCGGGTTACGAGTATTCGGGGCCGGCAGCCGCCATCGGCTACAAATTGCTGGCCGGGCGGGACGTGCAGACCGTCGTTGTCATGGGACCGAGTCATTACGCGCTTTTCCAGGGGGCATGCATCCCCAACGCGGACGCTTACAAGACGCCGTTGGGGCTGGTGCCGATCTCGGCGAAGGCGAAGGAATTGGCCTCGGTCGCGCCGTTTGTGCTGGAGCCGCGCTGCATGGTCCAGCGGCCGGGCTGGTACCGGCAGTCGCCCAAGCCGGCGCCGGAGGAAGGCCAGGACACGCCTGAGACGTGGGAGCATTCGGTCGAGGTGCAAGTGCCTTTCTTGCAGAAGGTGCTGAAGAACTTCCAGATCCTGCCCATAGTAGTTGGCAAGGTTGACCCCGCGCAGGTGGCCAAGGCACTGGCCGAGAGGATTGATGACAAGACGATTGTTGTCGCAAGCTCCGACCTTAGCCATTACCATACGTACCAGGACGCGAAACGGCTGGATGACCGTTGCGTCAAGGCCATCTGTGACATCGACATTGACGCGATGGCAAAGCAGGAAGCGTGCGGCGAGTTGCCAATCATGACGCTGCTGCACTTGGCCCGGCAGAAGGGCTGGAAGGCACAATTGCTCGATTACCGAAACAGTGGTGATGTAACCGGCGAGAAGGACCGTGTGGTGGGCTACACGGCGGTGGCGTTTTACGCGCCCGCGCCGGAGAACCTGGCGGCGGCGGAGAGGAAGTTCCTGCTCGACCTGGCCCGGAGAACGCTGGTGCGCGTGGCCGCCGGCGGGGCATTGCCCGAAATCCCGGAGAAAGAGCTTTCGCCGAAGCTGGCGGAAAAGCAGGCCTGTTTCGTCACGTTGACGAAAGACGGAGCGCTGCGTGGCTGCATCGGCCATCTCACGGCCATGGAACCGCTCCATCGGGCTGTCACTGAGAATGCCCGCAATGCCGCTTTGCGCGACCCGAGGTTCCTCCCGGTGAAGCCGGACGAGGTGGACAAGATCAAGATCGAGATCAGCGTGCTGACCGAACCGCAGCCGCTGTCTTTCAACTCGCCGGAAGATCTGCTGAGCAAACTGCACCCCAACGAGGATGGAGTGTTGCTGCATATCGGCCCGCGCACGGCGACGTTTCTGCCGCAGGTGTGGGCCCAGCTTCCTGACAAGGTCAAGTTCCTGGAGCATCTATCGCAGAAGGCCGGCTGTGAACCCTCCGCCTGGCGAGGTAAGGATGTCTCGGTCTCCATCTACCACGTCGAGTGCTTTGAAGAAGAACACGCCGGGCGCTAACCCGCAGGGCTTGGTTCTGGCTGCGGTCGGCGGGTTGGGCGTCTCGTGCGTGATGACGCAACTGGCGCTCATGCGCGAGTTGCTGGGGGTGTTCGCGGGCAATGAAATGGTGCTGGGCGTGGTGCTCGGGCTGTGGTTATTGCTGATGGGCATCGGCGCCTGGGTGGGGCGCAGTTCGGAAAGGCTGCGCAGCCAATTCGTCGCGCTGGCGGTCATCCAAATGCTGGTGGCGGTGTTGCCCCTCGCGCAGGTCTTCCTCCTGCGAGCGCTGCGCAACGTCGTGTTCATCCGAGGCGCGGCGGTGGGCGTCACCGAGACGGTGAGCGCTGCGTTTGTCTTGTTGCTGCCGTATTGCCTGGTGGCGGGCTATGCGTTGACGCTCGCGTGCTCGATCCTCGGGCGGGAACAAGGGCCGGCTGGGATCGGTCGCGCCTATGTCGCTGACGCTATCGGCAGTATTATCGGTGGCGTCCTGTTCAGCTTGGTGCTCGTCAGGTCCTTCGATCACATCGCCATCCTCGTCTGTCCCGCGCTGCTGAACTTGTCGCTGGCCGCCCTGCTGGGCCTGCAAGTTCAAGGTTCGAGGTTCTCTTCCCGCTTGTTGACGGCTCTCGCCCTGGTCCTGAGCATAGGCCTTATCGCCCTGACCCTGTTGACCGACCTGGACGGTCTCTCCACCGGCATGCAGTATTCCCGGCAGCACGTCGTCGCCCGCGCCAACTCGCCCTATGGTAAACTCGTTGTCACCGAGTCTGACGGTCAGTTTGATTTCCTTGAGAACGGCGTCCCGATTATCTCAACTCGCGACGACCAACACGTCGAGGAGACTGTGCATTACGCGATGGTGCAGCGGCCCGAGCCCCGGCGGGTGCTCCTGGTTTCGGGCGGCATCTCCGGCACAGCAAGGGAAATCCTCAAATACGATGTCCACGCGGTTGATTACGTCGAGCTCGATCCCCTGATCCTGGAGTTAGGCGAACGCTACCTGCCGGCGAACCTGGCGGACACGCGAATCCGGGTTATCAACACCGATGGACGGCTGCTTGTGAAGCAGACCACGGAAGAATACGATGTGGTCATCATCGATGTTCCCGCCCCAGCGACGGCGCAGCTCAACCGGTTCTACACTGTGGAGTTCCTGGAGGAGGTTAAGCGAGTGTTGGCCAGAGACGGGGTGGTGGGCTTTTCGCTTGGGAAGTATGAGAATTATGTGAGCCCGGAACTGGCGCGGATGTTGTCGTCCGCGTGCCTGTCCTTGAAGCACTCGTTCCATAATGTGCTGGCCATCCCCGGGAGCCGGGTGTTTCTCCTGGCCTCGGACGGGCCGGTCTATGGTGATATCGCTGCTCGCATCGAGCAACGCCGTATCAAGACCAAGCTGGTCAATCGCCACTACCTCGAAGGGATGATGACCCCCGATCGGATGGCGGACCTTGCGAGCGCTACGGCACAGCCGGCCGCGATGAATCGAGACTTCAGTCCAGTCCTTTACTACTACCACCTGCGGCACTGGATGAGTCAGTTCAACTACCAGTTCGGCCTGATGCAGGTGGGGTTGCTCATGCTGCTTGGGTTCTATCTCGTCCGCCTGCGCGGCAGCGCCTTTGTCCTGTTCGCTTCAGGATTTGCGGCTTCCGCCCTGGAAGTTGTCTTACTGCTGGCCTTCCAGGTCCTTTGCGGCTCGGTTTATCATCAGGTGGGGGTAATCGTAACCATTTTCATGGCTGGCCTGGCGCTGGGGGCACTGATCTCGAACCGGTTCGCGAACGTCGGCTTTGGCAGGCTCACGCTACTGGCGCTTGGCATCGCTGGCTACGCGGTGCTACTCCCGTTCGTGTTGCCGCTGCTGAGCCGAATGGGCGGTTCGGCGGCGTCATTGGTGCTGGTCAAGGGGATTATTGCCCTGATGACGCTGGTGTTGGCGGTGCTGGTCGGGATGCAGTTTCCCCTGGCCAACAAGTTGGAGTTCGACGGCACCGCTGCCGGGGCGTCCCGGCTTTACACGGCGGATTTTGTCGGAGCGTTCCTCGGCGCGTTGCTGTCCTGCACGCTTCTGATTCCGCTGATCGGGGTGTTTGGCGTCTGCTGGCTGACGGCGGGGCTGAATGTCGCGGGTGCGCTGGCCGGGCGGCGCGGGACGGTCGCGGCATGAAGTGGGCTGGGGGCAGAAGGTCGGTTGGTCGCAGTGAGGATGAAGCTCGCCGCGCCGAAATCCGAAGACCGAAAACCGAAAACCGAAAGAAGGCCGAAACCCGAAATCCGAACAGGGCTTCAGCCGGAGGGGAGCGGGCATACTGGCGCCGCAGTTATTTCGGACTTCGGGCTTCGCCCTTGAGCCTTCGGAGTTCTGGAATGAGCCACATTCAGACGGCTTTGAGAGGTGCCTCGCGTGCAACGGCTAAAGGGACCACCTAATTCCATTGACGCGCGATACTCCCAAGGTGAGAGAATTGCGGTTGCAGATTTATGACATGAACAAGCTCAACTTCATCCTCCTCAAGGCGGTACGCTGGAGCGGCTGGCCGCTGCTGCCGCTGTTCCTGTTGTTCCTGTTGACCGGCTACATCATGGATGGCCGCTACGGGCTGAGCCGGGTGCTGGATGAGAAGTCGGCGCTGACTTTCCACCGCATGCTCCATGTGCCGCTAATCGTGCTGGTGCTGGCGCATAGCCTGCCCGCGGTCTATCTTGCTATGCAGCGATGGGGTTGGATCAGGCGCCGCGAAGAGCCGTGAATAAGAAATCCGAAACCCGAATACCGAAATCCGAAGGAAGGCCGAAGGCCGAAATCCGAAAGGAGGCAGGCCGCGTTGTGTCGAGGCGGGGCGCCATAGGGCTTGGAGCGGCTGGGGTGGCCGGAATTGCAGGGGCGGCGTCGCTGTGGGATTTCTTCTCAAAGTGGCGTGCCGCTGAGGCGCCGGCTGACATCTTCAAGGGGGACGCGCCGAAAGGGGAGCTGTGGGATCTTTGGCGCAAGCGCGGCTGGGTCAAGGAGGCCTCGCATTACCTGAAGCTTGGGCTCAACGTCCAATGCAAGGTGTGCCCGAACAACTGCCTGCTCGCCCCGGGCGACCGGAGCCATTGCCGCAACAAGGTCAATTACGAGGGCATACTCTACACGCTGGTCTATGCCAACCCTTGCGCGTTCCACATTGATCCGGTCGAGAAGAAGCCGCTGTTTCATTTTCTGCCCGGCAGCCGCACATTTTCCCTCGCGACTTCCGGTTGCGTCTTCCGCTGCCTCAACTGCCAGAACTGGGAGATATCCCAGAAAAAACCCGAGGAGACCAAAGACCCGCGTGGGGAGGAACTGCGCATCCGCCCGCCGCTGCCGGCCGGCTTCACGCCCGAGCAGATGGCGCGGTTGAGTCTATTTCCGGCCGATGCTGCTGCGGTAGCGGAGGCGTTGGGCTGTCCGTCGCTGTCCTATACCTATTCCGAGCCTACGGCCTTCTACGAATACACCTACGATTCCTGCAAGGCGGCCCGTGAACGCAAGCTGAAGAATATCGTCGTCAGTTGCGGCTCGATCGAGGACCGCGCGGCGCGCGACCTTTATCAGCTCGTAGATGCGGCGCACGTGGATCTCAAGGGCTTTGACCAGGACATCTACGCCAAACTCAACTCGGGCAAACTCCAGCCCATTCTCAACACCCTCAAGACGCTCAAGGAACTGGGCGTCTGGTTCGAGATCATCAACCTCGTCGTGCCGACTTACACCGACGACCTCGGCATGATCAAACGCATGTGTGCCTGGGTTGCCAAGGAACTGGGGCCAAACCAGCCGCTCCATTTCTCACGCTTCCATCCGCAGCACAAGCTGGAGTACCTGACGCCCACGCCCGTCGAGACGCTGGTAAAGGCGCGTGACGCCGCCCGAGGGGAAGGGCTGCATTATGTGTATATCGGCAACGTTCCGGGACTGGCAGGCGCGGAGACGACGTGGTGTCCGAACTGCAAGAAAGCGGTCGTGGAGCGTGACATCTTCGCGGTTACTTCGCGAAACCTCGTCGACGGCAAATGCCGCTCCTGCGGCGCCAAGATTGCGGGAGTGTGGATGTAGCCCCATTGATTGTATCGATCTTTCGATTAGTTTTTTCAATTTGGTGTTACCGGACAGGGGCGGGTATGCTGCGGCCATAATAAACTTATGGAAGGCATCATACTTCTCGTTCTGCTCATCATCGGGGGTATTATTGCCCTCGCCATCTGGCTTGTCGCGCGGACCGTCGGGGCAAAGGAAAACATCGGCGAACTGCGCCGCCGCCTTGGCTCACTGGAACGTGAGGTTTCCCTGCTGAAGGAAGCAACCGGACATGCGGCACGCTTCGCCCCCGTCGCGCCCGAACCGCCAAGCGCGACAGCAACGGCAGCAACTCATGCTGCCCCGGCACCACCTGCTGCTGCTCCGGCGCAACCTGCGCCTCCCCAGATTATACCCGAATGGATCACGGCCTCCCCTACCCCGCCGCCGATACCGGTGACCGTCGAGGAAACCTATACTCCGCCTCCATTGCCAAGCACCAAGCCGATGCCGCGGCCGGCGCCCGAGCCCGTACGTCCGCTTGTTCCCGCGATCAACTGGGAACAGTTCATGGGTGTGAAACTGCTGGCCTGGATTGGTGGGCTAGCCGCGTTCCTCGCCGTCGCTTTCCTGGTCAAATACTCGTTTGACCGAAACCTGATCTCGCCTGAGGTGCGGATGGCGATTGGTTTCGCCGCCGGGTTGGGCGCGTTGGTCGGAGGCGTCGTTTTGTCCCGCAGGGATTACGCTGTGCTGGCGCATACCTTGTGCGGCACCGGCGTGGTCATCCTCTACGCGGTTACCTTCGCCTGCCGCTCGGTGTACCATTTCGAGTTCTTTGGTCCGATACCTACGTTCTTGCTGATGACGCTGATTACAACCACCGCGTTCTTCCTGGCCGTGCGCTTAAACGCCATGGCGGTCGCAATCCTCGGCATGTTGGGTGGCTTCCTTACCCCCGTGTTGCTATCTACGGGTGTTGACAATCCGTTCGGCTTGTTCGGCTATATTGCCTTGCTAGATATCGGGCTAATCCTGGTGGCGATAAATCGTCGTTGGATGTTCCTGGTGACGCTCGCGGCGGCGGGGACTGTCCTTATGCAGATTGGCTGGGCGGAGGCGTTCTTCAGCCGGGAGCGGTATTTTGAGGGCAATAAGATACTGATCGCGCTAGGAGTGCTGCTTGGCTTCAACGTGCTCTATCTCGCCGCCGCCTGGTGGGCCAAACAACGCAGCCAACTTGATTGGTGGCTGGCCGGCGCAAAACTGGGGTTAGCCGCGACGGCGCTGATCTTCGCTGCATGGTTTCTCAGCTTCGCGCCCCTGGCCCAACGGCCGTGGCTGATGTTCGGCTTCGTGTTCCTGGTTGACCTGTCTATCCTCGCGCTGGTGGTGTTGGACAAGAAGGTTGCGCTAGCGCAGCCGCTGGCGGGCCTGGCAGTGGCTGGTCTGCTGGCCCTGTGGACCGGGGACTCATTGACCAACGACCTGCTCAATGCCGGGCTAACGTTCTATCTCATCCTGGCCATCCTCCACTCAGTATTCCCGGTGTGGCTGCAACGCCGGCGCGGCGTGAGCGCAGCGCCCTGGCAAAGCCAGCTTTTCCCACCTTTGGCGCTGGTGCTCGTGCTGATACCGATCTTCAAGCTGACGGAGATCTCGTTCGCGGTCTGGCCAATTGTGCTCCTGGTGGACTTGCTAGCGATCGGGTTGGCGGTGCTGACGGCGTCCCTGGTGTCGGTACTCGCCGTGCTCCTCCTGACGCTGGCCGCCACTGGCGCGCTGATTTTCAAGATCCCTGAGACGCTGACCGGCCTGCCGGCGCCGCTCTTTCTCATCGGCGCTTTTGCCGTCTTCTTTGTGATGGTGGGTGTCTGGCTGACGCGCAAATTCGCGCCGGAGGCGCTGAATGGCGACCTCAAGCTGAAGGACGATTTCACCTTGCCGGGC
>Ga0118677_10016178_pt1 | contig 10262 bp, 7 predicted proteins | sample AliMusrvi5mmetaG_FD_86154 | JGI IMG/M metagenome (GOLD analysis project Ga0118677, IMG submission 86154)
GTATAAGAGACAGCAGTTTGCGATCTATTTCCCGCAACCGCTTTTTGCCATAGATGTACTCGGCATTCTCCGAGCGATCACCTTCCGCAGCGGCATCCGAAACCCCCTGGACGACTTTCGGGCGCTCTACTTTCCAAAGGTAATCATACTCGTCACACAGCTTTTTCAATCCTTCAGCGGAAATCAGATTCGTCATTCAATTGCTCCAATAAAAACAGCCCGCACTGGCGGGCTGTCTGGTTGTGATCATGACGTGCGATATTATTTTGCGACGTTGAGCAGCTCCACGTCAAACAGCAGGGTCGCATTCGGAGGTATGACGCCGCCGGCTCCCTGCGCGCCGTAGCCGAGCTTGGCAGGAATAATCAGCTTGCGCTTGCCGCCGACCTTCATCGTAAGAACGCCTTCATCCCATCCCTTAATGACCTGACCAACGCCGATTACAAAAGAAAAGGGTTCATTGCGATCAACCGAGCTGTCAAACTTTTTGCCGTTTTCCAGGGTTCCGGTGTAGTGCACCGTAACCTGCTTGCCGGCAGTCGGCGACGCCCCCTTGCCAACAACGGTATCGACATATTTGAGGCCGGATGCGGTTGTTACAGCTTTACCGCCATCCTTCTTTGCATCCTGTGCGGCAAACGCCGGGACAGCAAGCAACGCTGACAACACTACTGATACTGCCAATCTGGTAAAACGCTTCATTCGGGTACTCCTCCTCGTCTTATTATGCTGCAGGTGCGGGCAAGGATAGATGGTTTTGCTGCCGCTGGCAACAGGGTTTTGGATCAATGCTTTGAAAACAGGATATTAGCACTTTTACCGTAACGATTATGAAAACAATGAGGGTCTAAAAACATACGGTAATGCAGCACTTTTCCTCACCTTGATCCCTATTTGCCGAATACTTTTTTCAATAGCTCGGTACCGCGTGCGGCAGGATTTGCCCGGATATTTTTTTCCTCATCACCGACCATGCTGAACAACCCTTCAACCGCCTTATTCGCCACATAATCGTCCAGATCAAAAGAAATCATACTTCCGGCAAACGGAATGGAATTGAATTTTTCCATCATATGTTTGTAGCTCTGCACCGCCCCCACATCATGCAAACTTGTCGAAATGATCGGTTTGAATGATGCGTAGATATCCTTGCCGGATTTTTGCCGGAAATATTCTGTGGCAGAGGTATCGTCCCCCTGCAGAATTTTGCGGGCATCATCAAACGTCATGGCTTTCAGTGCCGCCATAAAATGGCCCGCAGCCTTCGGAGCTGCTTTTTCGGCAGCCCGATTCATACTGAGTACAAACTCGTCCACTTCCTTTTGAAAGCCGAACTTACTGAGCAGGTCTGCGGCATAGCGCAGGTTTTCAGGCATCAGAATCCTGATGGCCTGATTGCCGAAATAGCCATCCTGTTTCGATACAGTTGCAACAGCTCTGCCCGTTCCGGTGGCGAGCGCTTCCTTCAACCCTTTGGCAACGGTATTTTCATCAAGAGCGTCAGCGGCGGATGAAGATTTTGAGACTCCAACCTCCTTGAGCATATCATCCAGAAAACCGGCCCGGGATATTTCTGGAACGACACACAGTCCAAGCAGAAATAACGCTTGCAAAAACAGCTTTTTCATATATTTCCTCTCAATTCACAGACATTCATAAAAAACTGACATACTGCCGAAAGATAGCTGGATAATTCCGTAACGTAAAAACCAGTATCGCATTACCTCAAAAAACACAGAAATGTCGCTGTAAACCACTATTTATGGCTTCACTTCATGGTACGGATAAAACCCATTTGCTTCTCAAAGCATTCAGGACAGACACCGTGGCTGAACAGCGCATCCGAATGATCGGTTATATACTGTTCAAGCTGATGCCAGCTGCTCTTATCATCTTTGATCTTCTTGCAGTATGAACAGATCGGGATAATTCCCTCCAACTGTTTGACGCGCGCCAAAGCGAGTTCCAGCTCTTCCTTCTGCAGTGCAAGCAGGTCCCGCTGTTCCTTTACGAGATCATTACGTTGTTTCAGCTCTATATGATTACGCACCCGAAGCTTCAGCAAATCGAAGTCAACCGGTTTTGTCAGATAGTCAATCCCCCCGATATCCAATCCCATGCGTGAGTCTTCCCGAGAATCCATTGCCGTCAGAAATATAATGGGGATATCGGCAAACTCAGCGCTGGATTTGATCATTTTGCATACATCAAATCCGCTAATATCCGGCATCATCACATCAAGAAGGATCATATCAGGCTTTTGCTCTTTGAGCTGACTAATGGCGTCGTGCCCACTTAACGCGACAAAAATCTCATACTCATCTTCAAGCGCAGATTCAATAAGAAGAATATTCACCGGTTCATCATCAACAGCAAGTATTTTAAATCTATTGTCCATTTTATCCCTCATTTCACTTTTCAGCTAGTTGACAGCAATGCCCAATACCCGCTTCATCTCGCTAATAATTTCTTTAGTTTCGAGCGGCTTTGAAAGGTAACCATCAAAACCCAGCCTCAAAAACCGTTCCCTGTCTCCCCGAAGAGAATGAGCCGTAACCGCAATTATCCGGTGATAGTGCGAAGTCTTCCGTTCATTTTTCCGTATTTCGCTCAGGGCCTCTTCACCGTCCATCTCCGGCATCTTGATGTCCATCAACACCAGGTCGAACGAGTCATGTACCAGTTCATTAAGACATTTCCTGCCATTATCAACGGAAACAACCGTATGGCCAAGTTTGTGTAGCAGTGATATCCCGAAATTACTGCTGGTCTGATCATCCTCTACAAGTAGCACTCGCAGTGGCGGGCCATCCCAGAGGAACAGAGCTTTTTGGGGGATCTGCTCTAAAACACGAGAACTCCTGCCAATAATAAACGGTAGATGTGCCCTGAATGTACTGCCAAAACCCGGTGAGCTTTCAACGGACAGGCTTCCACCCATCATTTCAGTCAGACGACGGCTAATAGCCAAGCCGAGTCCCGTGCCTCCGAACCTGCGAGTAGTGGTGCCATCCTCCTGCACAAAGGGCTTGAATATCTCTTCGATGACCCCTGCCGAAACGCCGATGCCGGTGTCGCGCACCACAACCTGAACAAGCACGGATTCAATATTTTGTTCAAGAAGTTGTGCTGATATTACCACACTCCCCTCTGCTGTAAATTTTATAGCATTACTCAACAGGTTGATAAAGATCTGTTTTAGGCGCAGCTTATCACCTTTCAGAACAGCAGGGATATCAGTCGCAATATCCACTTCAAGTTTCAATCTTTTTTCAAGTGCGGCCTGCCTGACTATCGCCACAGTCTCACTAATACATTGAGATAAGCTGAGCTCGGACACCTCAATTGCCAACTTGTCTGCTTCAATCTTGGAAAGATCGAGAATATCATTAATAAGCGACAGCAGATTATTGCCGGACTGTTTGAGGCTCATGACATACCCCTGCTGTTCGTTAGTCAGGGGAGTCGCTTCCAGAAGCTGAGTCATGCCGAACATGCCGTGCAGAGGTGTACGTATTTCATGACTCATATTAGCCAGAAATTCACTCTTGGCCCGATTTGCCGCTTCGGCGGTCTCCGTGGCCCGCTTCAACTTGGTAATGTCGATCCGGAATCCGACAATATGCCCGGTGACTGTTTTACGGTCGATAAACTGGTACCAACGGCCGTCATCGGTCCGCAATTCAAAATTGACCTTGCCTTCGCGATGATTCTTCACCTGTTCGTCTATCCAATCACTCGAACTTTCTGATGACTGGGGTGAAACACCCAGTGCGTAGCTGGTGCGGACAATATATTCATACGTATTACCCGGCACCATTATACCGGCCATTTTTGGAAATGCTTCAAGGTACTTTTCATTACAGTACGTCAAACGATCATCGGGGTCGTAGAGAACAAATGCCTCATCGATAGTTGCAATCGCCGTGCGCAGGGTTTCTTCCTGCTGCCACAGCGCCTCGGCAGCCTGTTTGCGTTCGTTCCGAACCGATTCAAAGAGCGAGTCGGCCATCGAGTTGATTGCTTTGGCAATATCACCGGTTTCGCCATTCATAGGCGGGATATGCAGGTGCAGGTCATGTTCAAATCCTGCCAGACCATTCTTGATGGCCAATACATCGCGGGTCAGACGGGCAGACACGCAATACATAAATGTCACTGAAAGTAGCAGGGACAGGAAACTCAACAATAACAGCATTGTACGCATCAATACCAGCTGCCGGTCAACGCTGTCAATCGTCTCGATGGCCCAGACATAGCCAACCACTGCACCCTTTTCGAAAACCGGCACTATTGCGGCCATAATGGTACCGTATGCCTGAATGACACTGAATACCTCTGCCTGCCCGGTGGCCATCACCCCATGTCCGTGGCTGGTTATGGCACTGATAGTATTGCCGACGGTGCCATTATTATACGGGGTTCCATATGACACAGATGCATCAAGTTCACGCAGATAATAACCGACTCCGACTCCGGGAAAAGCTTGGGCAACAGACTCAGCATAACCGGCTAGTTTCTCGGTTACCCTGCGGCTACGAGTTTCCTTGTCAGCGATTTTTCCCTGCATGGCGGTAAAACCGCCTAGTTGAGTAAGGTGATCTTTGAGAAGATGAGATATCCCGGACAGACCATTACGTTTTTCCTGGAGAATAGCTTCCTTGCCACCTCGTATCAGAATATATCCACCGGTAATATTGGAAATACTGATCAGGAGTACTACGAGCAACATCAGACGTACCCGCAATGTTCTTGGCCATTTGAGAGAACAGAATGTCATCGTCAAATTCCGTAAGATGAATGTATATTGCACACAGATCCATCGAGTTTTGAATCTCTGTGTGAGAATTGCCTTGATTGCAATTTCTAGCGTTTTATAATAATAGAATTCTCATATAAATAACAGCATAAACCTCCGTAAAATTATGCAACACGGAAATTAAACATTCAGGGTATTTCAAACAGATGGGCGAGGGCGCGCGACGACAGCAGTCCGCAGCGCAAAGAGGAACGGTAACACACCGAAATAATGCAGGTTTAGACGTTTTAGTCCCTACGTCGAAGGAAACCGCTCATTTATGGCTATGAATTCATCAAAATGCTCCAGAAACACGTCCGCAAGATGCGGGTCAAAATGCTTCCCCCGCTCGGCAAGAATAAGTTCATAAACTTCTTGCGAATTCCAGGCTTCCTTGTAAGTCCGGCGATGACTTAAAGCGTCAAAGACATCCGCCAGCCCGATAACGCGGGCATAAATGTGGATTTCCTCACCGGAAATACCACTGGGATAGCCCTTCCCATCCCAGCGTTCATGATGCCTGTGGGCAATTATGGCGGCAGCTTCCATTATTTCCCGATGAGACTTTTTCAAAATATCATAACCAATAGTGGCGTGTGACTTGACGAGTTCGAACTGTTCGGGCGTGAGTTTGCCGGGCATGGTCAGAATCGCATCGGACACCCCTACCTTGCCGATGTCATGCATTGGGGAGGCAAGCCGGATTATTTCAGCGGTTTCTTCGCCCATCCCCGCCTTTATTGCCAGCAGCCAGGAAACCTCGGCCACACGCTTAACATGATGTGCCGTTTCCTGTGAATGGTTTTCCACGACCTCGCCCAAAGTGTAAATAACCTCTTTCTGAGTTTCGATGATCTCCAGATTGAGGTCGAGATTTTTAAACGCAACAGCTACGTTTGTAGAAAACAGCCGAATGAGGTCTCGATCTATATCAATCATTTTGTCGATTGTTCCGTCCAGATACAGGATCCCGGTCCGACCGCTTTCCGTCGGGAAATACCCGACATAGGCATCAGGAAAAAACAGGGATTCGCCGGTTCTCAATGCCTGGGTCAAGCGACTTGAGATGGTCTCGGACATAAACTGGCTGGCCGGCTGATCAATATAAGATTCATACACGCCGGTAGCTGCCAGCAATATGAAATCATCCTTCTTTTCCGGTGCTGAAAACCCGACATCACAAAAATACATGGAACTTTCACTCAGATTGAGAATAGAAAGCATCTGAATCAATACCCCATTGGCAAATTGACGGAGTGAATGAATTTCAAAGAGCTGAGCCGACGCACTGATTACTTTCAGAAGCCCCCGCCTACTGCGATCAATTATGCTCAGGTCCCGGTGGGAGCGGAGTGCGGTAATGATGCATGTCGTGAGTTTTTGAACGGTAAGTTCCGTTTTTTCCTTATAATCGTTGATATCGTAATCCAGAATAACCCGACGTTCCGGAGCCTGGCCGGGCCGGCCCGTGCGCAGAATTATCCTGACCAGCATGTTGTCTAATGTTTCCCTGATCTTGCGCGCCACCTCAAGGCCGGCATGATCGCTCTCCATAACCACATCAAGGAGAACAACGGAAGTATCAGGATGCTCCTGAAGAAGCATCAGAGTCTCGGCCCCGGAATATGCATGAAGGAATATCAGGCCACGTCCTTCAAAAGCCAGGTCCTGTAATGCCAGTCGTGTGACGTGATGAATTTCCTCTTCATCGTCAGCTATAAGGATCTTCCAGCCCTCTTTCACAATTGCCGGAGAAACCGGATCCGTTTCTTCCGCAAAGTAAAGTTTATCATCCAGTTCATTCGTAAGGTTCATGGCTGTGTACGCTCCATTTTTATTGAGCTGCTTGTGAATGAAAAAAGGTACTCCGACTGGGAGGGCTGACCTGCGGAATTGTCATACGGAACGTAGTTCCCTGACCGCAATGACTTTCACACTCTACGATTCCTCCAAGTGTTTGCGTCACCAGATTGTACAGAATATGCAAGCCAAGCCCTGTTCCGCCGTTGCCACGCTTGGTGGTAAAAAACGGGTCAAAGATTTTTTCAAGATATTCTTCAGGTATACCATTGCCGTTATCACTGAATTGGATAACAACATGGTCCTGTTGTTTGCAAACTTCGACACCCATGATCCCGTTTTCAACACCTTCAAAGCCGTGCACCAGGGAGTTCATAACAAGAATGGTGACAACCTGTTCCAGCGCCCCTGCGTAACTTTCGAGGACAATATCCACGCCACATTGCACCTGTACAGTATGGGAACTCATTTTCAATGCGGGATGGAGACTTAATAGAATATTATCCAGACATTCTTTCAGCACAATTGTCTGCATATTTTCGCTCGTTTGGTCCACGGCGACCTGCTTGAAGCGTTGAATAAGATCCGAAGCACGCTCCAGATTGGAGAGAATCATTTTTGAAGATTCCCGGGCAATTTCAAAATAGGACTCAAGATCGGAGCGTTTCATAGCGTTTGTAGCGAACAGCTCTGAACATTCCCTGGTTTTTTGGGCGAGCAAAGAGGCAGCAGTAACACCAATGCCGACCGGCGTATTTATTTCATGGGCCACACCGGCAACCAGGCCACCCAGAGCCGCCATTTTAGCCGACTGAATCAGCTGTTGCTGCGTTTCCTGTAATAATTCCAGCGAGTTCTGAAGTTCGGAAACCGTCTGGGCGAGCTCTAATCGGAGGGCTTGCTCGTTCTCCAGGGCAATCCTTCTATCGCTGACATCCTGAAGCGTCTCGATTGCCCCAATGATCCTGTTCTCGGGATCGCGCAACAGTGCAGAAGTGAAAAACAGCCACTTCCCTCCTGCCCGGAAGGTCATGCAAAACGATTCAACTTCGTAGGCATCTTCGATCAGCAACGATCGTACGGCCCCACCGTCATAATACGACTGGAGAAATTCCTCATCCGCTTCATCAACGATAAGATCTGCCAGCACGGGGCGTGGGTGACCATAAAACGCCATCCATTGATTACTGGTACCGATAACTTCCGAGGCGGCCATTCCGGTCAGCACTTCACACGCCCTGTTCCAGTGGGTAACACGGTGGTTGCGGTCTATGACAAATGTCGGAATGGAGCTTCGATTTATCAGCTGACTCTGATCAAATATCTCATGCATACTGCTGCTCCTGGCCCAGCAACTATCTGATAATAAAATGAAAGCTTACCGTATGGTGCATTACATAACACTGTAGCTAAAACACGAATACCACATAATATATTAATTAACAAATATTTTAAATACACCCGTTTTCCCATAACACTTTCTCCTAACTTCCCAAACCCTGGAAGCTTACATCACTCTTTAATTACTCTTCGAACAAGGATTTCAAGCAGGAAAACTCAAAACACTTTACTCATCGGGCTACCGGTTATACTATCCGTTCCAGCAATAAACCGGTCAGCGGCCCCGTACTTCATCAGCCTCTACCCTAAACATTTCTTTCCTACACAAGGCATCCACTATGATTGTTTCTGAAACGCTGGCCCGACTCGAATTCGACAAGCTTCTTGTTGAAATCTCCCGCCATGCCCACAGTTCCTGCACCGTAGAACACATAACCGGCATCCGCCCCCGAACCAATCAAAAGGAAATTGAACTGATTTCCGGCCGGATCGCTGAAGTCCGTGCTCTTGACCGGTTCGGCATTTCCCTTGCTCTGGGAAGCTTTGAAGATATTCGACCATCACTCGATCTTCTGCGGCCGGCCGGCGCTATTCTGGCACCCCTTGACCTATTGCTGTTTATTCCGGTGCTGCGTCTGTATGCCACACTGGCACGGCAATGCGGGCACCGTGACGATATACCGTTAATAAAATCGCTGGAGCCGCAGTTGCGGGGCTTTCCGGAGATACTGGAACCCTTGGCAGCCTCGATTGACAGTGACGGCAGCATCATGGATTCCGCATCAACGCTGTTAAAGGACATACGACGTGCCAAACGCGGTCTGGCGGGACGGATCCGCAAGAAGATCGAAGAGATTGTCAGGGACAGCGGCATCGAGAAATTCCTGCAGGATGATTTTATTACGCAGCGTTCCGGGCGGTGGGTCATTCCTGTCCGTATGGATTCCAAAGGGATGGTCAAAGGGGTCGTGCATGATGTGTCATCATCCGGAGAAACGGCATTCATGGAGCCGTTGGAGATTATCCCGTTTGTCAACGAACTGGAAAACCTGACCGCCGAGGAGAAAGCCGAAGAGATCCGGATACTGCGACAACTGTCAGCATGGCTGCGTGAAGATGCCGACAGTATTGCCGCCTGCTTTGAAACACTGCTGGAGCTGGATCTGCTGAACTGTATGGCCCGTTTTGCCTGCGAGTACGACCTTGAACCGGCTCTATTGAATGACCATGGCCAGCTGCGCCTGGTCGAGGCCCGTCACCCGCTGCTGCTGATGATGCGCAAACGGGGAGCACTGCGAACAGTGGAGCCGCTCGGGCTTGCCCTGGGCGGTGACGCTCCGGACTCCGCTTCCGTCATGGTCATTACCGGACCAAACGCCGGCGGCAAGACGATCGCGCTTAAAACCGCAGGAATGCTCGTACTGATGGCACTTGCCGGCATTCCGGTACCCGCCGGGCCACGTTCGACGTTTCCGTTAATTCATTCACTGTTGGTCGATATCGGTGACGACCAGTCCATTGAACAGAGTCACTCAACATTTTCCGCCCATGCGGCGCGGATTACCGCAATTCTCCAGCAGAGCGGTGCCCGCAGCCTGGTGCTACTCGACGAACTCGGGGCCGGAACCGAACCACTGCAGGGAGCGGCAATTGCCTGCGGCGTGCTGCATGAACTGCAGCAGCAGGGGAGCATGGTTATAGCAACTACCCACCTGAGCGATATTATCGGTTTTGTCCATCGCACTCCCCGTATGATTAACGCCGGGATGGCATTTGATGATGCCAGTTTCTCCCCGCTCTACCGTCTTGTTGTCGGAGAACCGGGGCAGTCGCACGCGGTTGAAATTGCCCGCCGATTTGGAATGCCGGATGGAGTTATCGCCTTTGCCCGCCAGATGCTCGGCAATGCCGGCAGTGAATTTGCGTCACTGCTGACCGAGCTGCGCCAGCGCCGCAACGAATATGAACAATTGCTCCGGTCGCTTGATGCGCGCGAGCGCTCGCTCCTGCAGAGAAGCGCCGAACTTGATGCCCGTGCGGATGAAGTGGCAGCCATTCGCAAAGAAGCTGCCGAAAAAGGATGGAACGACGCCCGGGAACTGATTTCCGCAACCAGGCGCCGCACAAACGCTCTACTCGATGAATTGAAGCGGGAGAAACGAACCGAAATCATCGAAGAATTGCGGCAGACTGAAACAGGTCTCGCAAACCAGCTAAAACCGAAGGCCGGGCTGCCGGAACGGCTACCGCTGACATCGGCCGTTCCGGGAGATGCGGTTCATATTGAGTCGCTTGGATATGACGGTGTTGTGGTCTCGTATGA
>Ga0118677_10016181_pt1 | contig 10259 bp, 9 predicted proteins | sample AliMusrvi5mmetaG_FD_86154 | JGI IMG/M metagenome (GOLD analysis project Ga0118677, IMG submission 86154)
TGGTCAATATCTTTGTCTTTAATCTTTATATTTAAAATTTCTGGACGCAAACGGCGACCGAGACATTTTGGACACTCACGAGCTTGCATGTATTGGCTAATCTTTTGATGAATATAGCCGGTTTCGTTTTCGGCAAAGCGACTTTCTAAATTATCAATAACCCCGCCGAAGCTTTTATCGCCATTTAGGATTATTTTAATTTGTTCAGCCGTCGTTTTTTTAAGCGGAGTCGAAATATCGAAGTTATGGCGGCTCCCTAGTTTTTCTAATTCATCTAATAATTTTTTTTGATTAAACGAGCTGTAATGAGTAAAAGGCTTAATTGCACCTTCGGCTAAGCTCAGGTTATAATTAATAACTAATTCTGGATCAACTTCTAATTTAGTCCCAAGTCCTCCACAGGCCGGACAAGCGCCAGCCGAGGAGTTGAAAGAAAAATCATTAGGGCGCAATTCTTCGCGTTGGAAGTGACCTTCGGGACAAATAAGTTTTTTCTTTTCTAACTTTAAACGTTTACCGCAAGTTGGGCAGCTAGCTACACCAACTTTAGCGAAAAGTAATCGGAGAAAATCGTAGACCTCACTAATCGTACCGACGGTTGAACGTGGATTATGCATAGTTCCACGTTGATCGATTGAAATTGCGGCTGGTAAGCCTTCAATCATTTCAACGTCTGGCTTTTCCATTAAACCAACGAATTGCCGAGCATAAGCCGAAAGAGATTCGACATAGCGTCTTTGGCCTTCGGCGTAAAGTGTATCGAAAGCTAAAGAAGATTTACCCGAACCAGATAAACCGGTAATTACTATAAAACGTTCACGGGGTAAGTCGAGACTAATATTTTTTAAATTATTAACTTTGGCGCCACGAATTTTTATAAAATTGTCGCTCATAATTAAAGTATAAAGAGAAAGAGGCGCAAGATAGCGATTTTAAGTCTATCGAGCCAATTCAATTTATTATTTAAAGTTTCAAAATTTTTAGATTTTTTTTGCCAATCGTCGAAAATTTTTACCAAATCTTCGACTAAGTTCTTTTGGCGGAAGAAAACACCGATTTCAAAGTTTTGTTCAAAAGATAAAGTATCGAAGTTTTGCGAGCCGATTAAGGCTTCAGCTTCGTCGATAATTAAAACTTTGCCGTGGTTCATTACTTCGCGGGCATATAAATTAATTCCGAGTCTCGTGGCCGCCGCGGCTGAGGAGTAATTAATTTTGTTTAAAATTTTAATATCGGTGTCGGCCGGAAAGATAATATCGACTTTTACGCCGCGGCGCACGGCATCGTCGAGCAGAGCCAAGAGCCAGCGGGGAGGTATAAAATAGGGAGTGATAATCTTAATTGATTTTTGAGCTTTTAGCAAGCGGTCTTGATAATAGCTTTTTAAAGCATAGTCGCCGTGCCCCGGCAGGTTTTGTAAAACTAAGGACTTAGCTTTTTTAAGCATACCTTCTTTATAATGATTAAGTATTGAATTCTTTTTGCCACCACACATTTTATAGATATGGGCGAAGGAGCGTAAAATTGCCAGGACTGTCGTTCGGCCTTCGAGCTTGATTTGAATATCGTCCCAATTAATAGTTTTCTTTTCAATATTAACTCCGCCGATAAAAGCAATTCGATTATCAATAATAACTATTTTGCGATGAGTTCGACGCCAAAAATCCGAAAAAAATAAAACTTCGACCCCAGCGGTTCGAAGTAATTCAATCGTTTCTTTTTTAAGAGTAAAACTGCCTAAGGCATCAGCGACAATAACTATTTCAACTCCGGCTTTAGCTTTGGCAATTAGTTTAGTGATAAAGTCATGGCTCTCAAAAGTGTCTTCCAGAAAAATATACATCTCAATATAAATCGAGCTTTGAGCCTTAGTAATCGCCTTTAAGAGGGCGTCCCAAGTTTTGCGCGAGTTGGTGTATAAATGGTATTTCATTGCGGGTAGTATAACACGGAATTAAGATCTTGGGTAGTACTTGGGCAAGGTCAAAGTTTCTGTCCAAAGTTTGTTCTTGACAAAAAGCACAGAAATGTTAATCTAAAATATTAGTAAAAAGGTCTTTAAAAAATTATAAACCAAAATAATAAACTAACAATGAAAGCAAAAATTTCAGCCGTATCATATTTCTTGCCCCCTGACGTTATTGATAATATTCAATTGTCAGCTAAATATCCGGACGCCGGTGACCCGGACAGGATCTTTAAAGCTACTGGTATTCGAACCAGAAAATATTCTCAAATAACTACCGTCGAGATGGCCAAGATAGCCGTCGAAGATTTATTTAATCGAGCTAATGTCCGAAGGGAGGACATAGACTGTGTGATTTTCAGCACGGTGACTGCCGATCATTTCTTTCCGGCCTCAGCCAATTCACTTATTTATAAGATTGGCACCACTAAGGCTTTTGGCGTTGACGTGGGGACTGCTTGTCCGGGATTCCTTTATGCTCTTCAAATTGGTCGTATGTTTATTCAAACCAATGTAGCCAAGAAAGTGCTGGTTGTCGGGTCCGAACGTTTAAGTAAAATTATTAATGATGAGGATTATAAAACTGGAATTCTTTTTGGCGATGGGACTGGCGTAATTTTACTCGAACCAGTTGCCGACGGCGAGTTGGGCATTAATGATGTTCTTCTAAAAACTAGCGCCGAAGATATCGATGATATTTACATGAAAACCCCGTTTAATACCGAAGATTGGAGTCAGGAAAGATTTCAATTAGCTGGTAAACGAGTTTTACGGCATGGCATAAATTTGACCAGGGATATAATTCTGGAATATTTACAGAAACATTCCTTGAGTTTAAATGACTTTGATTTTGTTTTGTCACACCAAGCCAATGTTCGTCTAGTTGATGGTTTGATAGAACAATTATCGGTGCCTCCGGAAAAATTTTTGATGAATATCGCCGAAGTTGGCAATACGGCTTCAGCTTCAATTCCGATTTTGTTAGCGCAAAAAATTGATGCCGGTATAATCCACGCCGGTCAACGTTTGTTAATGGTATCTTTCGGCTCAGGTTACTCTCTGGCTGTAGTCGATACTTATATTTGACAACCAGACAACATTTTTAAAAGCCAATTAATCATTGGCTTTTTTTATTGGTTATTTTAATTATTGCCTGTTAAGGTTGACAATAAATGTTTACCGTGCTAATTAATTGTTAAGGTTCTTTAAAATTATTAACTTAAATCCATAGATGATTATGAAAAATCACAGAAAACGGGAATATGTAGCAACGGCCATACTACGGTTGGCTTTAATCTTTGTAGTTATTATCTTTCTTGCCATTATATTTAATAAAATAAATGTTGTGGGATTTTCTTATTTTGCGGCTGTCTTTTGTTTATTTACGGCCTGGGCTATTCAGCCCTTACATATATTTACGGTCGATGAGATAACTAAGAAAGCCGGCGAATTAAGTAAAGAGCGTTTTAAATTTTTAGACTTTAAAGAATTTGATTCTGGCTTCTTACTTTCTTTGTCATTTTTTGCTGAGAGGGAGCATATTATTAAAATTTTTCTTGATCAGCCGTTGGCAGAAATTAATTTGCCCTTAAAAATAGTTTGGGATTAACAAGATTCGAACCAAAAAAACAAAAGAAGCCTGATATCTCAAGCTTCTTTTTTGTTTAGTAGTCCCTAGGAGAGTCGAACTCCTAAACGTTGACTTTGCTTTGAATTTATGGTAATATTATATATTAAGTTTTGATTTAAAATGATATAATAAAGGCATTAAAATTAAATTTTAAATTTATGAGAGAAAAGAACCCTAATGCTAGCGCCTCCTCCGATGTTTTAGAGGAGGTTCTGGCAAAACCTAAGAAAATTGGGAATTCCGAGGTATTATCCGAGTTACTGAACGCTGGACAAATTCGGGAGGGCCTAGACAAGATAATTGAAGAGGCTAAGGCCAATAGTCAGGGAATTGATTGGGTTATCCCAGCGGGTTTTGATGTTCCTGGGAGTGATTTAAAAATGGCCGGTAAAACTATAGAGCAGGTTTTGCAGGAAATTAAAGATTTAACTTATACCTACGAGCCTGATTTAGGTGAGTCAATTTCGGCGCTTGAGTTAGAAAAATCAGCTGTTATGCCCGAATGGCTCAAGGACCACGAGGCCTTGATGTGGAGTGGGGCAAGCGATAACCCGCTTTGGTTGCCGGCAGTTGAGCAGAAAAAAGATGAAATTATTATTAGCTATCGTCGGCGTGATTCGGTTTTACGTCCGGGTAAAGACGCGGAGAGTCAAGAACGAAAAGTTGAGCCGCTTAACAATCGTTTAAGTTTGGCAGAATGGAAGTTCATCGGGAAGGTTTTGGATAATTATTTAAATATGGAGGAAGAAATGCAAAATCCGGAAATTGATCCTCAAAAAAGATCGGAAAGCAAAGCCAAATTTTTAGCGATAATTAGCGAAGAAAATAAATACCGCCATGGCCGTTTGAAAAATGATAAAGATGCGGAACCTCAATTATTAAAGAATGAGCTTCAAGAAGCGATTGATTTTGTAAAGAAATCTAACCGGACCTATAAAAATGAAGATTATAATTTAGATGATTTAACGCAGAAAGCGGCTGATTTATTGAGCCAATTGGTAGTTTTAAATAGAACTCGAGGCGATGGCCGAGAAAATATTCCGACGGCCAAGAAACTGAAAGATATTAGGGAATTTCCGAGTTTTTTCAAAACTCTAAAAGACTTGGCAAATAGTTTTGATAAACAGGCCAAAGAAGATAAGGGTATTAGTTATTTAATTGGTGAAGCGGGGGTCGGTAAAAATATTGCCGCCGAATATTTCGCTTATAAAACTAATCGGCCTTATTTTTGGTTTCCTTGCGGTCGCGGTATGGAATCGATGGACTTGGTGCATCATTATGAATTTGATTCCGAGGAAGGCACCAAGAGGTTTATGACCGACTTGGCCCGCGGTATTCAAACTCCGGGAGCAGTAGTTTTGGTTGATGAAGTTAATGCTTTAAAGATGGAAGTCCAGGCGATGCTTCATGGTTTGGGCGATTCTAACCGAACTTTGAAATACGACGGGGTTAATGTGCCGGTAGCTGAGAACGTTTTAATTTTGTTAGCCTCTAATCCGTCGACCTACGGTTCGGCCGGGAATATCGGTGAAGCTTTAATTAACAGAATCGGAGAAAAAGGTATTGTCGTTAATTATCCGGCCTTGCTTAAAGGCGAAATGGAGGCCGAGAAGAATGGTTGGAGCCAGGAACTTTTAGAAGAAAAAGAAAAAGAAGACAATAGTTTAAGGGAATATGCCTGTAATGAAATTTTAGGTTTTTATGATTTATTACCGGAGTTCAAAAATATTTCTCAAGGGAAGTTTGCCGAACTTTGGGAAGTTTATGTTAACGATCATAGTGAGAAAAATTCAGTTTTGCAAAAAGAGTCGGAAAGCGAGCCGGCGTTAAAAGAATTATTAGATAAAAAAGAATTAGTTGAGAAGAGTCTTAAGGATTTGAAGTCGATTCTGGAAATCGGTGATATTTGGCGCAAAAATTACAGTCAGAAAGATAATGGGTTCAATATAGTCGGTTTTTCACTGCGAGATTTTATTTCGGTGATTAAGACTTATGCGGATTGTCGAGATGTTAAAAAAAGCTTTTTGCAGGTTTATCATTATTTTGCCAAGAATCCGATTGAAGGTTTAGATCTTCAATTGGTGGCGATTGAAGAATTGCTAGATAAGCAATTGGTCTAATTATTTTAAACTATGCCCGACAAAATCAATGAACAATTAAATATCGCTGATACTACAGGAAAAAATAAAGCTGGGGATAGGGAAAATTCTTCACTCAAACTCGAAGTCTCTTCGGCTAGCTCTGAATTACCCGAAACTACTAATCAACTAAATGACCTCTATACTAATATAGCTAGTGACAAGGGAATCGACGTCGAAACTTTAAATAAAATTAGAGAGCAGATTTTAAAGATGCAGAAAATAGAAGCAGAATCACCATTACCTAGCCAAATAGCTGAACAAATTAAAACTGCCGAGGAGATTATGGGTGAAGAGAATGTTTTGGGCATTGATGCTATCGAAGCTACTTTCGACTTTAAACCTCTACCCAGAGAAATACCGAACATTCCTTTTAGTCGAGTCGAATTAATACGTGCCAAAGAACTTCATCAATTCCTAGTTCTCCGAGTCAACAAGGATAAAGACGGCAAACCCCTGACTATGGAAAAGATGAATGAGCTGAAAGGCGGGAAGACCAAGGATGAGAGCAAAATTTTATACAGTGCTGACGATAAAGGTAAGTTAAAAGACGATACTTGGTATAAAGCCGAAGATTTTTTTAGCAAGGAAGCTCCGACTCTGGGTTGGGCTCTAGTTTCCAAAGAAGTTATCCCTAATTCCACGAGTCAGAACTATCTGGATCAAACCGAAACTCTGGTTGACTATCTGAAAAACCAAGTTTTTAAAGGCCAGAAGCTAGATAAGGCATATCAAGAAGCCATTGCTGAATTCAACAAGGAAAAAGACAGTATCAAAAAATTAATGGACTCTGATTGGAAAACCGCTGCTGAAAAATTGGAGAAACTGAAAATAAATAATCTTTGTCGTCAAACTCCGGCCGATGCTTTATATGATATTCTTTTAATGAAAGAGAAAAATGACGAATATATCCTGTCTGACAAATATACTTGGACTAATCGTCGGGACTCCGGTGGCAAGTTGGTGAGCGTTGGCGATGCCGCTTCTGATGGGGTGGGTGTCAATAGTGACCTGCCTGATAATTCCCATGCCAATCTGGGTGTGGCTTTTTCCCGCACCAAATAATTTATATAAAGAATAAGTTTATAATATGCCTGACAAAATCAAGGAACAATTAAATATTGCCGATATCAAGGGAAAAAATAAAGCTGGGGATAGGGAAAATTCTTCGCCAAAACTCGAAGTCTCTTCGGCTAACTCTGAATTACCTCAAACCGCCGATCAACTAAATGACTTCTATACTAATATAGCTAGTGACAAAACTATTAACGTCGAAACTCTCAATAAAATCAGAGAACAGATTTTAAAGATGCAGAAAATAGAAATAGAATCGCCATTGTCTAGTCAAATAGCTGAGCAAATTAAAACTGCCGAGGAGATTATGGGCGAGAAAAATGTATTAGGAATTGACGCCATCGAAGCTACTTTCGACTTTAAACCTCTAGCTAGAGAAATTCCTAATATTCCCTTCAGCGAAGCTGAATTAAAACGAGCTAAAGAACTCAATCAACTTCTAATCCTCCGAGTCAACAAGGCTAAAGACGGCCAACCCCTGACCATGAAAAAGATGAATGAGTTTAAGAAAGGTAAAACTAAAGATGAGAGTAAGGTTTTATACAGCACTGATGACAAGGGTAAACTAAAAGACGACGTCTGGTACAAAAACGAAGATTTTTTCACTAAAGAAGCTCCGACTCTGGGTTGGGCCCTGGTTTCCAAAGAAGTTATTTCTAATTCCACGGATAAGAATTATTTAGACCAAACTGAAACTCTAGTTGATTATCTAAAAAACCAAGTATTTAAAGGCCAGAAGTTAGACAAAGCATATCAAGAAGCTATCGATGAATTTAATAAGGAAAAAGACAGTATCAAAAAGTTAATGGACCCTGATTGGAAAACCGCTGCTGAAAAATTGGAGAAACTAAAAATCAATCAGCTTTGTCGTCAAACTCCGGCCGATGCTTTATATGACATCTTACTCATGAAAGAGAAAAATGATGAGTATATCCTGCCCGACAAATATACTTGGACTAATCGCCGGGGCTCCGATGGCGAGTTGGTGGACGTTGGCAATGCCGCTTCTAATGGTGTGTACGTCCATGGCCGCCGGCCTGATACTTCCGCTGGCGGTCTGGGCGTTTCTTTTTCCCGCACCATATAATTTGAATAATTTATAATATATGAAAACCGAATTTTTTAGCCAAGAATTTAAAACTATAAAAGACGAAAAACCTTTGGCCGACCCCAAGGAGTTTATGGCGCTCATGGCTAAAAATTCCGCTGAGATAACGCCCGACCAAATTGAGAAAAATTTAAATAAGGTTGAAGGCTGGGTAAAAAATCCTGATCGTTTGCTCGAATGTTATACTGACCCAACTCTCGACACTTTTTGTTGTGCTAGTATTCCGGCTAGGGTCGTTAATGAAAAAGGCGAGATTGTCGAAGATCCTAAAAAGCGCAAAACTTATTTAATCGGCGTGCCCTTTATTTATGTCGCCGGTAATGCTCCGGAGCAATTTATGCGGGGCGAGGTTTATCACGAAGTCGGGCACTCTCTATTTACCGACTTTTCTATAATTGGTGAAGCAGCTAGACGCGCCGAAGCCGACGGTTACGATGCTAATGCTGCGAGTGGTCTTTTAAATTGTTTGGAGGATCCACGAATGGAAAGAATCGTTGGTGGCCCTATGAATCCCGGTCCACACTTGGATTTGTTTGAGAAAAATAAATTATTAATTATCCCCTCAATCGGCAATCATTTGAAAGAAGCTGATCCGGCTAGCCAATTTCAATTTTTATTAAAAGTTGACAGTTTATGGCGAATTTTTGCCAATGAATTAAAAGATTATAAAAAACCCTGGAAGTTAGAAGAACTTAATCCGGACGTGCAAGCGGCTTATGAAAAAATTAAAGATACTTTATTTAGAATTACCGGCGATAACAAAACTCCGGCTTTAAAAATCAGCGCTACTTTTAAAACTTTATTTTTTAAAGAAATCTGGCCGGTTTATAAAGAATTATTGGATAAATATCCGCCCTCTAAATCGGAACAATCAGAAGCAGATAATTCGGACAAGAAAGATTCTGGGGGCAAAGAAGGTGATAAGCCCGGCAAGGAAGGCTCGGGAGGGCAGCCAGGTGATTTCGATCCCGAGGCGCCAATTCTTGACCCAGAAGATACTGATAATTGGCCACCGCATTTAAAAAAGTTTTTACAATATATGCAGCAAAAACATGATAAACGTTTGCTGCGAAAACAAGTCGAAGTCAAACAGCAATTACAAAAACAGACTGAAAAAGGCAACGAGTATGATAAGGCCAAGCATGAAATATTAAAGCATCGTGACGGTTTTAGTGATCCCGAAGTTCGCAAGGAATATGATAAACTATCAATCGAACTCGGTCCGATTATTTCTCAAGTTGGATTATTGTTTAAACAATATTTTCCGAGAAATGATGAGCTGGAGCAAGAATGGAAGCGTCGAGGTAAAAATTTTGACGTTAGACGCTTGGTCAAGAGCTATGGCTCTGGTTTAGAAAAACCTTTAGGCAAAAGAGAAAATCCAAGAGAAAAACATTTCCTTTTGCAAATTATAGTTGATGTTAGCGGCTCAATGGAAGGGGAAAGAATCGAGAATGCCGTTAAGGCTTGTATCTCCTTGGCGGAAGCGGCTAAGAAAAATAATGTTTCAGTTGAAGTTTTAGCCAGTGACGACAGCAATGTTAAAGAAGATGAAAATTATTTAATTAAATCTTTTGATGAAGATTTTTACGGACCGGTTAAAGAACGTATGATTTCGATGCTGACCGCTTTGGCGGTCAAAATCGCGATGCCGAATCGGTTGAGGCCGCCATGGAACGTCTAAATAAACAAAAGAGTATCGACAAGGCGCAGTTTGATCAAGTCGGCAGTTTGGTAATTTTTATTACCGATAGTACTACTCAGGAAGATTCGACCCGGAAAGCGGTTTTGGAGGCTAGAAAGAAAACTCCGTTTGAGGGCTTAGCAATCAGTAGTGACTCAGAGATTAAAAATTGTGTTAAATATCATTTCGGCGAAGATAGTGTCATCCCGGACACGATTAAAGACCTGCCCAAAGCTTTGGTTAAGATTTTACAAAGAAATGTAACTCGTTTTAAAACAGAATAATTATAATAACCAAACCTAAACTATGCCTGACAAAATCAAGGAACAATTAAATATTGCCGATACCAAGGGAAAAAATAACGGCAAGACCGAAAAAAGTTCTCTGCTAAAGCTTGAAGTCTCTTCGGCTAATTCCGAATTACCCCAAACCGCCGGTCAACTAAACGATCTTTATACTAATATAGCCAGCGACAAAAATATTAGTGCTGAGACTCTAAATAAAATCAGAGAGCAGATTTTAAAGATGCAGAAAACAGAAATAGAATCACCATTGTCTAGTCAAATAGCTGAGCAAATTAAAACTGCCGAGGAGATTATGGGCGAGAAAAATGTATTAGGACTGTCTCTTATACACATCTGACGCTGCCGACGATCTAC
>Ga0118677_10016183_pt1 | contig 10258 bp, 10 predicted proteins | sample AliMusrvi5mmetaG_FD_86154 | JGI IMG/M metagenome (GOLD analysis project Ga0118677, IMG submission 86154)
ACTCTTCGGTGTGGCAGCCTTTCCCGGGCACGGTGAGGCTTTCCATCTTGAAGCCGGCCACGCCAAGTTTTTTGATTGCTATTCCCGCGGCACGGTGATCCGCAAGGACGGCGACGATTGATTCAGCTCCGACCTTTTGATTCCCGCTTGGATCGAGGTGATAGTCGGCAGCGTTCCCTGTGTTCCAAGTCTTCAAATGCGGGTTCCGCGGACGCCAGCATGAAGGCATACGATTTGTGTCCTTATATCTGACAATTCGATGCTATCCGGCGGTCAACCTCGTCGGTAGCTTCGGAAAATACCCATCTCATTTTCAGCAATGCCAAATAAGAACCTGGACACGGCATGATTTCATAAGTGCCGTCATTTCCGCCGATGTCCGATTGCTCGACGGTGCCGTTCTCGTCGACCACTTGACACTCAGCGGCGAATCCGTGCCGATCAAAGCCAGACCCGGCTCAAAGAGCGGTCGTCGGCCGATCGGCAAGGACCCCGCCGAGCCTCCATCGGTCTTGTCGTTGTGGAACGGCAGAAAGCCGCAATCGTTGCCTCGGAGAGCGATCTGGACGGCTACCTGGGAATGCGGACTGAGTAGTTTCCGACCCTCCCCCGTCCCGGGGCAACCTGTTACGGTGGCGCCATCAGGGTGATAGTGAGGCACAGCGGCCAGTGTGTCCAAAACTTTGCGCCCCGGGCGCATTTTTGGGCCCCGCAAGTTCCCGCCTCGGCTTGCCAGGAGTGTAACACTTTGCCGACGCCCACGACGCATCACAGGTGCCCGATGAAGAAGATCATTGCCAAGTGCCTTCCGCCGATCGCCAAAGCACCTACCGGCATCGAGGGACTCGACGAAATTACGGGCGGTGGGCTACCCGCGGGGCGGCCGACCCTGGTGTCGGGCGCCGCTGGCTGCGGCAAGACGTTGTTGGCCGTGGAATTCCTCGTGCGCGGCGCAACGCAGTTTGGCGAGCCCGGCGTGTTCATGATGTTCGAGGAAAACGCGGCCGAACTTACCGCCAATGTCCGCTCGCTGGGTTTCGATCTGGAGGCGCTCTCGGCGCAGAAGAAGGTCGTGCTCGACTACGTGCACATCGAGCGCAGCGAAATCGAGGAGACTGGCGAATACGATCTCGAAGGGCTGTTCATCCGGCTCGGGCATGCCATCGATTCCATCGGTGCCAAGCGTGTCGTTCTCGACACCGTCGAGGCGTTGTTCGCCGGCCTGCCCAATCACGCCATTCTTCGCGCGGAACTGCGCCGCCTGTTCCGCTGGCTGAAGGACCGCGGCATCACCGCGATCATCACCGGCGAAAAGGGCGAAGGCAATTCGGTCACCCGCTACGGCCTGGAGGAATACGTGGCGGACTGCGTGATCATCCTTGACCAGCGTCTCCAGGACCAGCTTTCCACCCGGCGGCTGCGTGTGCTGAAATATCGCGGCACCGCACACGGCACGAACGAATACCCATTTCTCATTGGCTATAACGGCATTTCGGTGCTGCCCATTACCTCGGTGATGCTAACCAACAAGGCGCCCAGGGAAAGAGTCTCCACCGGTGTTCCGGAATTGGATGGGATGTTCGAGGGCGAAGGCTATTACAGGGGAAGCAGCATCCTGGTTTCCGGAAGCCCCGGCACCGGAAAGACCAGCATGGCGGCGGCGTTCCTGGATGCAAGCTGCCGGAGGAAAGAGCGCTGTCTATTCTTTTCCTACGAGGAATCCCCGGATCAACTGGTTCGCAACATGGAGTCCATCGGCCTGAACTTGAGCCAGTGGAGGCGCGAGGGGTTGCTGCAAATAGGGCGAGGCGAACGTGTTATCCACCAGCGTCGCGGCGCCCACCTCGGCGGCGACCCGGCTGATCCCCGCGATGTCCACGATCTTCAGCAGCGGGTTGGTGGGGCTTTCCAGCCAAACCAGCGTGGGGCGGCTGCGGCGGATTTCCTCCCAGTTCTCCTCGCAGCTCAAGTCCACATAGCGCGCCTGCACGCCGAATTTGCCAAAAACGCGCTCAAAAAGCCGGTAGGTACAGCCGTAAAGATTCTCCTCCGCCAGCACCAGATCGCCGCTCTTGAGGCTCGAAACCACCGCAGTGATGGCCGAAACGCCGCTGGCAAAAACGGTCGCAAATTGCGCCCCCTCCATCGCGGCGATTGCCTCCTGGAGCATCCGGAAGTTTGGGTTCCCCGAGCGGGTGTAATCAAAGCCATCCGCATTCCCCTGTTCAAACGTCGAGGTCAGGTATACGGGCGGCATGACCGCTCCCGTGGAGCCGGTATATCCGCGCCCGGTGTGGACGGCCTGCGTGTTAAATCCAGGGATGTTCTCGGAGTTCATAGGCGGTTAAATAACGTAATCCAAGACAGACGGACCGCCACGCAGATTCCGCGCCCGCTCGCAAAGATCGGCCAGCGTGACGTGCTCCAGGACGCCTAAGATAGCCACGCGCACCTCTTTCAAGACGCTACGGATGGCAAGCTGCACTTCGTCGGGGGGCAGCACGCCCCGGCCCGTGGGTTCCGTGTCGGGCGGCAACGCCACCAGCGAACCTTCCACATAGCGAATCAAGTCCGCCAGCGTAATCTGCTCTGGCGGACGCGCGAGCTGATACCCACCCGCGATGCCTCTGCGGCTTTCCACAAATCCACCCGACTTCACATCATTGAGAATTTGCTCCAGGAACCGTTTGGGGATGGACTGCTGCTCGGAAATCGTCTGAATGCGAACGATCCCCTGGCCATAGTGCTCCGCAAGCACCATTAAGGCGCGCAAGGCATAATCTCCACGAAGCGAAAGTTTCATAAAATAGCATCATCGGAATCTACATCGAGAAAATCAAGATCAAGGCGTCGTTTTTCAGCCCGCCCTAAAAAGAATTTCACACCAAGCGCGCAAATTGTCTACACAAACCCGATTGACATGACGTAGTTTTAACCCTATTCTCGCTCGCACGTCCACCGACGACGGCTTGAAACACTCAACCTAGAAAAAAACCAATCTATGCCTCGCATCTTTAACGACATCAGCGAAACCATTGGCAACACTCCGTTGGTCCGGCTCAACCGAACCGCCAAGAAACACGGGGCGAATGCGGAAATCCTGCTTAAGCTGGAGTTTTTCAACCCGCTCTCCAGTGTCAAGGACCGCATCGGCGTGGCCATGATCGACGCCGCCGTGCGCGAGGGCAAAATCAAAGAGGGCACCGTGCTCATCGAACCGACGAGCGGCAACACCGGCATCGCGCTGGCGTTCATCGCAGCGGCCCGGGGGCTCAGCCTGATCCTCACGATGCCGGAGACGATGTCTCTGGAGCGCCGCAAACTGCTCAAAATCCTCGGGGCCAAACTGGTGCTCACCGAAGGGCCCAAGGGGATGAAGGGAGCCATCGCCAAGGCCGAGGAACTCCACGCGAAGATCCCCAACAGCATCATTCTCCAGCAATTCGCCAACCCGGCCAACCCGGAAGCCCACCGCCGCACCACCGCCGAGGAAATCTGGCGCGACACCGAGGGCAAGGCCGACTTCATCGTCGCGGGCATCGGCACCGGCGGCACGCTCACCGGCATCGCGGAGGTCATCAAGGCGCGCAAGCCCAGCTTCAAGGCCGTGGCCGTGGAGCCTGCCCGCTCGCCGGTCCTTTCCGGCGGCCAGCCCGCGCCCCACAAGTTGCAGGGCATCGGCGCCGGGTTTGTCCCCGCCGTTTTCAACACGAAGATCGTGGACGAGATCATCCCGGTGCTCGAAGAGAACTCCGGCCCGATCTCCAAGGAAGTCAACCAGCTCGACGGCATCCCCGTGGGCATCTCCAGCGGCGCGGCCATCTGGGCGGCGTTGGAACTGGCCAAGCGGCCCGAAAACGCGGGCAAGCAGATCGTGGTCATCGTCCCCTCCTCCACGGAGCGGTACCTCTCCTCGTGGCTCTTTGCCGACATCAACGCCGAAAGCGACAACGTGGATGATTTGATCCCCGCATAGCGCATATCTGTCGTTCGAGGAAATCGCTGATTAAATGGAGCATGACGAAAGCGCAGGCAGTTTGGATGGATTTCCAAGTCGATTTTCCGCAGCCTGTCTAAAGACAGGTGAGGAAAAATCGGGTTGGAAAGACGCCAAAATGGCAAGCTTGCGGCCGTAGCTCGCTTTAATCAGCGGTTCCCTAGGTTTGTTCCGGCCCGCAGGAGACGCCTTTCTCCTGCGGGCTTTTTGCTGTCCGGGCATCTTCGGATGGACTTTCCCCGATGCCTCGGGCAGCATGTCCGCTGCTATGTCGATTCTCTCCAAGCTCAAGGGCTGCACTGTCTTCGTCGGGTGCGGTTTCGCCGCCAAATACCTCCTGGGAGGTGGCAATTTCTCGGTGCCGCTGCAATGGATGCTGGGCCTGCGAAGGCTCGGCATTGACGCCATCTGGCTGGAACTCCTCCCCGCCACGGATGACCCGGAAAGCGACGCCAAGCACATCCGCGCATTCCAGGAACGGCTGGAACAGCACGGCCTGGGCAAGCGGTACTGCCTGCTGCATCACCTCCACCCCGGCGAGGACCAGGACCTCGGCGAGATGGAAGCGCACGGGCTCTCGAAGTCCGACCTGGAAACGCGGCTGGCCGGGCCGAACATCCTCCTCAACCTCAGCTACTCGATCCACAACCCTTTCCTCCAACGCTTTGAACGGCGCGTCCTGTGCGACCTGGACCCGGGCGAAATCTCCTACTGGATGGCGCGGCTTGAAATGGGGCAGTCGTTCCACGATGTCCTCTGGACCATCGGCCTGAACCTGAACGCGCCCGACTGCACCGCCGCCGCGGCCGTCATGCCCCGGCACACGTTCTACCCCATTGTTGACACGCAGCTTTTCCAACCGGTCCCCCGGCCCGCCCGGAACCGGTTTACCACCGTCACCCAGTGGTATTGGGGTAAATATATGGAGGTCAATGGCCAATACCCGGAGCTCTCCAAACAGGCCGCCTTCCAGCAATACATGACGCTCCCCAGCCGCGTGCCGGGGGCGGAAATGGAGCTGGCCGTGAACCTGAACCCGGACGACCCGGAGCGCGACCGCATCCGCGGCTTCGGCTGGAACCTGGTACATCCGCACGAGATCGCCCCTGGACCCGCGGAATACCGCGCCTACATCGCCGGTTCGCTGGCCGAATTCACGCCCGTCAAGCAAGCCGACGCCCTCTGGCGCACCGGGTGGTTCAGTGACCGCGCCGCTGCCTACCTGGCCTCCGGGCGGCCCGAGATCACCGAAGACACGACGGCCTCGCGCTACCTGCCCGAGGATTCCGGCGTGTTGATCGTCTCCAACCTGGAAGAAGCCGTGGAGGCCGTCCAGCGCGTGCTCAAAGATTGGGACCACCTCTCCAAGCGCGCCCGCCAGACTGCCGTGGAATACTTCGACTCCGCCAAAAACCTGGAACACATTCTGGCCAGCGTGGTGTAGAGCGGGGGCAATGCGGTCCTTTGGGCCGCGTGTTGCGAACCCCTTCATAGAACCCGGCAGTGCATGCCGTTTCCTATGAACACCTATCGCAACATCCTACATGTGGGAGCCGCCATGCTCCTGAGCTCCGGCGCGCTGACCACCGCCTCGGCCTATCGCGCCTATCCCGGTTATTACTGCCACCACCGCTATCATGGGCACCATCGCGCCAGAGTCGTTATCGTCAACCCCGCGCCGGTGTATGAATACCGGCCCTATCGGTATAACCTCCCTGATGATTACGGCTTCTCCGCCGACCCCCTCCGGAATAATATGGTCATCCGAGGCGGAGCCCATCACTACCACTAGCGAGCGATAAAGGCGGGCATTTTTGCCGTTTTGTGCAATATTTCTCCTATAGTTCGGCACGCATTGCCGTTTTCTTATGAAAACTTATCGCAACATCCTGCTTTTGGGGGCTGCCATTTTCCTGAGCCTCGGAGCGCTCACCACCGCCTCGGCCGGGCACCATCACCATGGCTACTACCGCTATCACCGCGGTGGAGTCGTCATCATCAACCCCGCGCCGGTGTATGCCTACAGCCCGTATTACTATAATTACCCGTATTACTCCGGCTATCCCTACTATGGGGGAGGTATCTACTTCGGCGGTGGATGGGGGCACGGCCACTGGGGAGGCCATGGCCACTGGCACCACCGCTAAGACTCGCCGTTCCTAGAACGTGTGGATGAAGAGGCCGGAGCGGAGCTTCGGCTCAAACCACGTGCTCTTGGGCGGCATGATCTGGTTGGCATCGGCGATGTCCATCAACTGATCCACGGTGGTCGGGAACATGGAGAACGCCACAGCCCCGCGACCGTCGTCCACGCGCGCGGCCAGTTCGCCTGTACCCCGGATGCCGCCGATGAAGTCCACGCGATGGCTGGTGCGCGGGTCGTCGATGCCGAGGAGCGGCCCGAGGATGCGCTCTTGGAGCACCGTGACGTCGAGGCGCGCTATCGGGTCCGCATCGGGTTGCGGAGCCCAGGATAGCCCGAACCACTTGCCTGCCAAATACATGCGGACTTCGCCCGGACGCTCCGGGGTGTCTGACGCGTTTTCCGTGATCGTGAACCCGGCCTCGCGGACAGCTTCCAGGAACGCTTCCGGCGTCCGCCCGTTCAGATCGTGGACGCAGCGGTTATAGGAGAGAATCCGCAACTGGCTGGCGGGAAATAGGACGCACAGGAACCAGTTGTAGGGCTCGTCGCCCGTGTGGTTCGGGTTCGCGGCGCGGCGTTCCTTGCCGACGCGCACGGCGCTGGCCGTCCGATGGTGACCATCAGCCACGTAGGAGCAAGGGACTTGCGCAAAGGCGTTGACGTAGAAACCCCCGAGGCGCGTCCCCGGCACCCGCCAAACCGTGTGGCCGATGCCATCGGGAGCGGTGAAGTCGAACAACGGCGGCGTCTCCAGAACTTCCGCCACCAGTGCGTTGAGGTCGGGCGTGTCGCGGTAGGTCAGGAAAACGGGGCCGGTGTTGGCGCTCAACGAGCCGATGAGGCGCGTCCGGTCGTCCTCCTTGTCGCGGCGGGTTTTCTCGTGCTTCTTGATGATGTCGTTCTCGTAGTCCTCGATGTGGCACGTCAGGGCGATGCCCGTTTGCACGTGCTGCCCCATCCGCTGCTGGTAGAGGTAGATGCACGGCTCGCTCTCGCGCACGAGCACCTCGTGCTGCTGGAAGGTCTGGAACGTCTCGCGCGCCTTCTCATACACCGCCGCCGAGTAAGGGTCGGTCCCGGCGGGGAGGTCGATTTCCGCGCGGTCCACATGCATCAGGCTATACGGGTTGTCCTGCGTCAGAGCGGCGGCTTCCTTGGCGTCCACGACGTCGTAGGGAACGCATGCGACTTGGGCGACGAGATCATCGGCGGGCCGGAGCCCTTGGAAAGGTTTTACGCGAAGCATAGGAGACGGAGAGGAGAACCCGGCGGCGGCGAAATTTCGAGGAAAAAGGGAGGAAAGTTGCGGGCTCTGCGTCCACACCTCTCCTCCCCTGGTATTGATTCTGAACGACTCCTTACAGATTAGCGCCGTGGGAGCGGATCACTTCGCGGTACCAATAGGCGGAGTCTTTCAATGTCCGCTTTTGCGTCGGGTAATCGACATGGGTCATTCCAAACCGGGGACGGTAGCCTTCCGCCCATTCGAAATTGTCCATGATGGACCAATAGAAGTAGCCGCCCAGGGGAATCCCTTCCGCAGCCGCTCGCTTAAGCCCCTTGAGGTAGCGGTGCATGCAGTCGATGCGTTGCGGGTCATGCACTTTGCCGTCCAGGCTCACCGAATCGAGCCCGCACAGGCCGTTCTCGGTGACGACAACGGGCAGGCGGCCATAGCGTTCGCTCAGGAAACGGGCCGACCAGTAGAGCGCGTCCGGCAGGACATTCAGCCAGGGAAGGGTGCCGCAGGGATTCCCCATTTCAAAGGGGACCACGACCGGTTGCCCGTCCTCGCCTGCCCGGACGATGTCGCCCGTGTAGCAGTTCAGACCGATGAAATCGAGCGGTTGCGCCATGAGCTGCATATCCTCGGGGGATGGCTCCTCCCAATCCTCGCCAAAAGCCTTGGGGGCATCCTCGGGGTATTTGCCCAAATAGATGGGATCAGCCCAGAGCGCCGCGTTGAAAAGGTTACTCCCAGGCACCCTGGAATAATCGCACCGTGCCGCCTCGATATCCGCAGCGGATTCCGTTGCGGGAACCTTCGCGTTGCAGGCTGGCGCAAAGCCGATTTTCGCCGGTTGCGGCGAGACGGCCCGGATCGTTTGCACCGCGCGGCCATGCGCCATCAAAACATGGTGCATCATGCGCACCAGCTCGCGTTTGGGCACGCTGATTCCCGGCGCGTGTATCCCTTGGTCATACCCCAACCCGATAAAACACTGCGGCTCGTTGAGCGTCATCCAGTGCGAGACGCGGTCGCCCAGCGCCTTGACCACGATCTCCGTGTAATCGGCGAACCACTCAACGCTCTCGCGGTTCATCCAGCCGCCCCGCCGATGCAGCGCCAGCGGGTAATCCCAATGGAACAAGGTCACCCACGGCGTGACGCCCGCTTCGAGCAGAGTGTCAACCAGGCGATTGTAAAAATCGAGCCCCTTCGCGTTCACCTTACCCGTGCCTTCGGGCAAAATGCGCGCCCAGGAAAGCGACAGCCGGTAAGCCTGCAGCTCGATCTCTTTCATCAACGCCACATCCCCGGCGTAGCGGTGGTAGTGATCGCAAGCCACGTCGCCCGACTCTCCCCGCAGCACTTTGCCCGGCACGCGACACATCATGTCCCAGACCGAAGGGCCTTTGCCGTCTTCGTTCCAAGCGCCTTCGATCTGGTATGCCGCCGCAGCAGCGCCCCAGGTAAAATCAGGAGGAAAAGGTGAACTCATAGGTCCGGCTATGTAGAAGGAAAAGCGGCAGGGATTCCAGTATTTTTTAAGAAATGGTTTCCATGAGCTTCGTGTAGAGGGCGTCGAGCGATTCCGCCATCACGCGGGTATTGCCCAGCACCGCCATGAAATTGTTATCCCCCTCCCAGCGCGGGACGATGTGCAGGTGCAAATGATCGGCCACCCCGGCTCCGCCCGCTTTGCCCAGGTTGAGCCCCACGTTGAACCCCTCGGCATGGACGACTTCGCGCAAGATCTTCTCCGCAAACGCCGCCTGGTCCCACAGCTCCGCCTGCTCGCCCGCCGTCAGGTCGGCGATGTCCGCGACTTTCCGGTACGGCACCGCCATCAAATGCCCGACGGTATAGGGGTAGCGGTTCATGATGAGAAACGTCTCTTTGAGCCGCCGGACAACGAGGTGGGAGCGGTCGTCACTGGATTGCGCCGCTTCCTTGAGGAAGTCGTGCGATTTATCGATGGAAAAATACTCCACGCGCCAGGGCGCCCAGACGGCTTGCAAAGATTCGGGGAATGCCATGGGGGCGATTAAACCTTCGCGCGGGGAGAAAGGCAAAAACGAATCGCGCGCCTCCGATCCGCCGCCAGCGAACGAATAGAGCGTATCATGAGCACCGAATTCCAATACCGCCGGATTTCCAAGGACGATGCCGTCGCTCTCTTCGTGGACCATCAATCGGGCCTGATCTCGCTCGTCCAGGATTTCTCGCCCGCCGAATTCAAGAACAGCGTCCTCGCCCTCGGGAACATCGCCAAATATTACAAGCTGCCGACAATCCTCACCACGAGCTTTGAGGACGGCCCGAACGGCCCGATTGTGCCCGAACTGAAGGCGCTATTCCCCGACGCCCCCCACATCGCCCGCCCCGGCCAGATCAACGCCTGGGATAACGAGGACTTTGTGCGGGCGATCCAGGCAACCGGACGCAGGCAACTCATTATCGCGGGCGTCGTGACGGATGTTTGCGTTGCGTTTCCGACGCTTTCGGCCTTGGAGGCGGGCTACGAGGTCTTCGTCGTCACCGACGCATCCGGCACGTTCAACGACGTGATGCGGCACGCGGCCTGGGCACGCATGGCCGCCGCCGGGGCGCAGTTGATGAGTTGGTTTAGCGTGGCAAGCGAACTCCACCGCGACTGGCGCAATGACGTGGAGGGTCTCGGAAATCTGCTCTCGGAACACGTCCCGAACTACCGCAACCTGATGACAAGTTACGCGGCCAGAAAAGGGAACGGGTAGGCTATTTTGTCTCACGCAAAGACGCTAAGGCGCAAAGGAGGAGAAGAGTTATCCGCAGATGACCGCAGATTTGGCACTCGTTCCCAAGTTGCACTTGGGAACGAGGGGCGCCCGCCAGCGAAATCCCCCTCTTT
>Ga0118677_10016184_pt1 | contig 10257 bp, 7 predicted proteins | sample AliMusrvi5mmetaG_FD_86154 | JGI IMG/M metagenome (GOLD analysis project Ga0118677, IMG submission 86154)
TTTCTGTGGTGCTGAAGGAATAGAAAATGTAATTACTGCATCTGATTTCCGTTACAACAGTTTTGCTACCGATTATGGAGTCCTTCTGACTGATGGTCCTCTTAAAGGCTTAATGTCACGCTCGGTAGTTGCTATCGACGAAAACGGTAAAGTGCTTTACACCGAACTGGTTTCAGAAATAGTTAACGAACCAAGCTACGATATTAATGTTTTTTAATTCATAGCGTCTACCTTTCTCATGGTAAATGCTTTAGTGTGAGTAAATTAAGTAAACATTAGTTGACGACCTCCTTCTGCTGTGAAGCTCAGGGAGGTCATTTTTTTATACTCTTTTCAGACTAATACCCGATTTAAGGAAGTGGTTTTTTAGCTATATTAAAGCAACCTTTCAAAATATGAGTTCCCCAAAGTATTCCGGGCAATGAAAATCAGGTTGATCAGTAGCTATCGGGCTCCAGCTCACATAATGCGGACTTGAAGAGCCATCGGCACATTTATAAAAATTCCCCAACAATTTTTCAGGCAAATTGGCGGAATCTATTCCGAGTAATTCAAACGGTATTCGAACTGTCAGTTCCCAATAGCCCGGACCTTCTTTTTCCTTAAAAGTCTGTCGATACAATATCGAAAAGCGGTCAATTTGTTTCATTTGACTTTCGGAGAATGGCACAACATCCTTATCACGACCACGGCGAGTAGTCGCTACACAAGTTCTGATACAGTTGAATTCAAAATTCATATAACTGTTACTTTCCGGCTTTTTGCAGAAAAACTCCGCGCAACTGTCTTCCCACACAGGATCTTGGTCATTTAAATACAAAGCCCTGAGGTTGAATTCGCTAATCTTAAACTTTAAATACAACGAATCGTCTGAACGAGCAATTTGAAACTCTGATTCAGGACAATACGGATATTGAGCCGGCCAGTTTACACTTTTGATAAAATGTTTTTGGGTTTCAGCATTCAGAATCTGAGAAGCTATTTTGGCATCAGCATCGTTTAAGGCACTTAGAAACGCAACTTTAATCGTATTCATATTATTTCTTACTAAATAGCTTTTATAATATCAATTAGTTGCTGAGCCAGTTCATTAGCCAATTTCTGACTTTTTGCTTCAGCGTAAATTCGGATAATTGGTTCGGTATTTGATTTGCGTAAATGCACCCATTTCTCAGGCCAATCAATTTTCACACCGTCATTGGTATTGACATCCAAATCTCTGAATTTGTTGACTATCTTATCAAGAATAGCATCAATATTTGATTGAGGTGTTAGCTCTATTTTTTGCATTATCATAATTGCTTTCAATAATATATACTGAATATTTAATTTAAAATTCAGCAATAATTTAATAAATCAGATATTTTTATACTCCACAAAAGCCTCAATGGCTTCATAGGAAGCAAGGCCTAACTTGTTGTATAAATTGGCAGTAGCCTGATTACGTTCTTCGGCACGTTGCCAAAACAGGCGTTCATCATTTCCCATGAACGGCGCACTTTCCATTTGCGACTGATGTTTCAGAATGGCGTTCCGTTTGCGGCGTAATTGCTCCGGGCTAATCGGCACTGCCATTTCTATATGGTCAATTTCCCATTCAGCCCATGCACCGCGGTACATCCAGATTCGGCATTCTTTCATCCATTCTTTCGCTTTGAGTTCGTGTATTGCTCCCAGAGCAGCATTTAAACAAACCTTATGCGTTCCGTGCGGGTCAGCCAGGTCACCGGCAACAAATATCTGATGCGGTTGAACCTTATCCAGTAATTCAATAATTTTCAGAATATCAGCATCTTTCAGTTTCCCTTTCTGCACTTTGCCGGTTTCGTAAAACGGAAGATCCAGAAAATGCACGTTCTCCGGTCTTAATCCTACAAACCGACACGCCGAACGGGCTTCTTCCCTTCGAATCTGCGCTTTTATATAGAGTACATCAGCAGTATCTGGTTCACCTGCTTGTTTTTCCTGAGTCAGGAAATGAAGTATCTGAGCATATTTTGCCCGAATAGCATCATTTTGGGTATCAAAACGATCAATTACGTTTTGCATCAGCGAGATGTAACGAATCACTTCTTCATCACCAACGGCTATATTGCCGGAAGTCTGATAAGCGATATGCACCTCATGATTCTGATCCACCAGCCGTTGAAACGTTCCGCCCATCGAAATGACATCGTCATCGGGATGAGGACTAAATATCACAACACGTTTGGGATAAGGGTTAGCCCGTTCGGGACGGTTTGAATCATCCGCATTGGGTTTGCCACCCGGCCATCCGGTGATGGTGTGCTGTAAGTCGTTGAATATCTTGATATTTACATTGTATGCCGAACCAAAAAGCGCAAGCAATTCATCCAGTCCATGATGGTTATAATCTTTGTTGGTTAGTTTAAGAATAGGTTTGTCGGTTTCGTTACAAAGCCAAACAATAGCACGACGAATAAGCATATCGGTCCACTCGCACGGACCTACCAGCCAGGGATGACTGATGCGGGTCAACTGTTGCGCGGCACTCAAATCAATGGCAGCCATCGCGTTTTTATGCAATTGCAGAAACGATGCCGGTACATTGTCATCGGTTTTTCCCTCAATTACTTCTTTTAGAATGGCTGACTTATTTTCTCCCCAGGCGAGCAAAATAAGCTGTTTGGCATTCAGTAAAGTTGAAAGTCCCATGGTGATGGCACTCGACGGAATTTCGGACACCGAACTGTAAAACCGTTTCAAATTCCGTTGCGATTCAACATCCAGCAACATTAGACGCGTGAGTGTGCTTATTTGTGAGCCGGGTTCATTGTAGGCAATATTCCCTACCAAGCCCACACTTACCAGTACCAGATCCAGTCCTTCGTATTGTTCAATCAGTTCTTCGTAATGACGACAAAAGTCGTACACGTTTGAACGATTTACGGTTGCATCGGGCGTATAAAAGTTGTCCAGATTGAAATCAACTTTGTCCAGCAAGTTGGTTCTGATTAGTTTTGCATTGGAGTGTCGTTCACCGGGGTTTACAGGAAAAAACTCAGAAACATTGAACACAACGACATCAGCGAAACTCAGATCTTCCTCTTCGTGCATTCTCACCAGTTCTTCGTAAATGCCCAGGGGAGAAAAACCTCCCGAAAGACCCAAAATACAGCGTTCGCCCTGCTTTTCCTTTTCGCGGATAAGGGTGGCAACTTTCTGGGCAATGGAACGGGCTCCTTCATTTGTATCGGCATAAATGCTGGTTCGCAGTTTTTCGTAGCGTGTCTGACGCAGACTTTCTATCATATCTCCGGGACGGAAATACCTTTCAGGGGTACGTTCCAGCGTAATTTTTGAGCTTAAGTCGTATTGCATGGTAGTTAATTAATAATTCACAATTAATAATTGGAAATTGGTAATTGAATTTCTCACAATCCTTCAATTTCTTTAAAATAACGATACGTTCCCACTTTTAATTCTTCGGTTGCAGATTCGTCGCACACAATAATTCCTTTCGGGTGAAGTTGCAGGGCAGAGATGGTCCACATGTGATTTACCGAACCTTCTACGGCTTGATACAAAGCGCGTGCTTTATTATGACCATTGACCATAATCAGCACTTCTTTAGCGTCCATAACTGTGCCAACACCGACTGTCAGAGCATGTTTCGGTACGAGATTGGTATCATTTTTAAAGAATCGCGAATTGGCAATAATGGTGTCCTGAGTCAGGGTTTTCGTGCGGGTACGTGAATGTAATGACGAACCGGGTTCATTGAAAGCAATATGGCCATCGGCACCTATACCACCTAAAAATAAGTGAATACCGCCAACTGATTTTATCTTTTCCTCATATTGCTGACATTCAGCATCCAAATCCGTAGCATTACCGTTCAGTATGTTCACATTCTCTGGTTGTATATCAATGTGACTGAAGAAGTTGTCCCACATAAAGCTGTGATAGCTTTGAGGGTGTTCTTTTGGAATTCCCACATATTCATCCATATTGAATGTAACCACATGTTTAAACGAAACATAGCCTTTTTTGTGGAACTCGATTAGTTTTTGATAAGTACCCAATGGCGTGGAACCGGTGGGTAAGCCCAGTACAAAAGGGCGGTCAACAGCAGGTGAAAAATTCCGTATTTCGGTCATCACATAGCTTGCCACCCACTCCGAAATGCCTGAAACATCAGGTTGAATTATTAAGCGCATAGGTTGAGGTTTTATTGTTTTATAAAATTACTTTTTGCAGTCGAACACAATTTGCTGCATGGTTTCAAAATGTTCTTCCTGGCTTTGCAATAACTTGAATTGTGCCAGTGAACGTTGCCAGTTATGATGCTCATATTCAATTTTATAATAAGTGTCACCATTCAGGTAGTCACCAAAGAAGCGTACAGTTTGCATATAACTCAACAACTTAGCTCCAAAAGCCAGATTACCAAGTTCGACCGGTGTAAGGAACGTGGCTTTTTTCAGGTAGCCACGCGTATAGGCTTCAAAAATAGCAAGATTGACTCCGATATTGTCAAGATTTTCATCATCTTCAGCACCGGTATTAGCCGCCGAGCGCATAAAATCGCCAAAATCGGAGAGCACAAAACCCGGCATCACCGTATCCAGATCTACAATACAAACCGGCTCATCATTTGCATCGAAAAGCATATTGTTTACCTTTGTATCGCAATGATTGATGCGTTTTGGAAGCTTCCCTTCGCGAAACAGGCGCTCGGGCATACACATTTCTTCAGCACGACTTTCTATTTCATCTACCAGCCACTGTGTCTGATCCAATCGACCAGCAGCATTAGCTTTTACGGCATCTCTGAACTGCTCCAACCGGAATTCGATGTTGTGGAAATTAGGAATGGTTTCAATCAGTTCGTTGTGCGGAATATCTGACAACATACATTGAAAATTCCCGAAAGCTTCACCCGCTTTATAAGCCAGTTCCGGTGTGATTGCATCGTAACTGTGGGTGTTTTGGATATTTACATACATACGCCAATAAGCACCATCAGCATCCTGATAAAACAGTCGTCCTTCTTTTGTTGGAACTAACTGAAGCACTTTTTGCTCAATATTCGTCTCACCGGCTTCTATTAGTTTTGTTCGCAAATGGTCGGTTACAAGCTGGATATTCCGCTGCAGACCTTCCACATTTTTAAAAATATGGTGGTTAATCTTTTGCAGAAAATAAGATTCTCCATTCGGCGATTTACTATCTACAATAAATGAATCGTTGATATGGCCAATTTTCAACGGACGAATCTCGCCTGTTTCATTTCGGGTTGCAAATTGTTGAACGATGTTTAGCATAAGGTTATTTTTAATGTCGTTGATATTTATTTTTTTCTTTCCAATGAGAGTAAACGGGCTAATTTCCGAACGATTTTGGCATTATTTTTAGCTACATTTTTAGTCTCCTTTGGATTTGTTTTGATATTATAAAGTTGAACCTGAGGCAAATTTCCCAATTCTGTATTCGTACCTTTGTTTATTACTGCGGCATGACTTGGTTCAATATATTTCCAGTCACCGGAAACCACCGACAAAGTATTGTGTAAATTTTGCTCCACTAAATAATTTCTTGCTGATTGAGTCTTTCCAAGCAATGCATTCAGCTCATTTTGACTGTCGGTAGCAGCGTTTGCCGGAATTTTACTCTTAATCAGTGTTGAAAGTGATGCATAAAAATCGAGTTGAGATACCAAGGCATTTGAAATGGCAGGTTTAGTAATTCCTTTTTTCCACCACACAATGCATGGAACACGTGTTCCGGCCTCGAAAATACTATATTTTCCACCACGATAGATTCCACCTGGTTTATGATTGCCTAACAACTCAACCGCTTTATCCTGATACCCGTCGTCGAGTACAGGACCGTTGTCGCTGCTTAGAATAATAAGCGTATTATCGGAAATTCCGAGACTGTCCAATGCATGCATAACACGTCCCACACAATAGTCGAACGACAAAATAGCATCACCGCGTGGTCCCATGCCACTTTTCCCAACAAATCGCTCGTTAGGAACACGGGGTACGTGAATGTCATTGGTTCCAAAATAAAGGAAAAACGGTTTTTTATTGTTGGAAGCTATAAACTGAATGGCTTTATCGGTTATGCGGTCTGCAATATCTTCGTCGTGCCAAAGAGCAGACTTGCCTCCACGCATATAGCCAATACGCGGTACACCATCCACAATGGCCATATTGTGTCCATCGGACGGAAGCATACGCATGAGCTCGGGATGAGTCGTCGCTGTCGGTTCACCGGGGAAAGGCGTTGTATAATTCACTTCAATCGGATCGTTTTTATCCAGATTGACAGCCCGTCCATTTTCAATAAACACACATGGAACACGATCGGCAGTGGCAGCCATGATAAATGAATAATCGAACCCGATATCTTTCAATCCGGGAGTTACCTCACCGTTCCAGTCTTGTTTTCCTGCTTTATCGCCAAGTCCGAGATGCCATTTCCCAATCGCAGCTGTGGCATATCCGGCAGCTTTAAACATATCGGCCATCGTGTATTGCTCCGGCTTAATAATCATGGCTGCATCGCCGGGAGCAATGCCTGTATCATTGCGTCGCCACGGATACAGGCCGGTGAGCAATCCGTAGCGCGACGGCGTGCTGGTAGCGGAAGTAGCATGGCAATTGCTAAAACGAATTCCTTCGTTTCCCAAACGGTTGACATTCGGGGTTTCGATGGTTTTTGCACCCATCCAACCTAAATCACCATAGCCAATATCATCGGCCAGAATAATCACCACGTTCGGGCGTGTTTCCTGTTGTTGCGCAAAACCTATAACAGGTAAAGCGACCAATCCGGATAGTGATAAAATTGAAATTCCTGAGTTCATATTTACGTGATTTACTATGCAAATATAGGTCAATTTCAAACAGCTTATTCGTCGATACACACCTTGAATGCAAGTATGTACAATGTTATACCTATTTCAGGACGATATTGCACTATTGATGCTCAGACCGAATTTCTCGTGCAAAGAAAAAGAAGAACGAAAATTACGCAAATACCGCAAATTTTCGCAAACTACAATTATTTAATATTATTGCATTTGCTAAAATTTGCGGTATTTGCGTTCAGACAAGATATATTCAATCCCGCTTTTGTATTACTGTTTCTCTAAAACCGCCTCCCGACTAAAGCCATGCTGGCATTTAACGGTTAATGTGGTATTGTCTTTTCCAATGTTTTTCACCTGAATATAATCCGACTTACCAACAACCTTCCATTTTCCGGTTAGTTGCACATCGATTGTTGAGACCGCCGAAGCATTATTAATCCACGACATGGATTGAATACTTCTTTCTATTGGTTTACCTTCCGAGTCATATTTCACGTCTGCATTTCCGGCATAAAGATGCAAATCCGGATCACAAATGCTTATGGCTAATTGATTTGATTTCGGTTTAGAAGTCATAATCATGCAAGGCATGCTTGCAAACAAAACGTCAGACTTCACTTTTACTTTTCCGGCTTCAAACAGCGCGTAACCAGTTGTACTTGTTGCTTTATCGGAAACAATGTGCGCCAAAGAATCCTGCTCCAGAACCGTATAAAGCATTTGAGATTTTGAAGAAGGTGCTTTAGAAGCTAACTTCACTTCATTCTCAGTTGGTTGTACCAACACCATGTACTCGTACGATGCATTTCGGGGAGCAGCGCCGTGATCAATGGCAGCCAGCGCAAAATTATTCTGTGTGGGTTTATCTGTTTCGTGATCAAGCGACTGTTGCAATGATTTTGTAACCTGCACATTGCCCTGTTTTACAAAGAAATAGTTATTCAATCCATCGGAAATAGAATTCGGCCCTTTCTCCAACCGTTTTGAATAAGGGAATGCTGAAATCATCTCTCCATTTACACCTACCGGTGCATCAGTCTTTGGTAAATACACCTGAAACAAGGTGGTATTCACAGGTTTTCCTGGTAACGTAGAACAAATGTTTGAGCCTAATGCCACCACCCGATTATCGAAAAAGAAATACGATTTGCGGGCACGAAGCGAACCGTTGTATTTCTGATTTTCGTGGAGTTTCATGGCAAAAATACCCTGTTTATTTTGGAAAGAAAGACTTCCTGCATAGGTTTCATCCGAAAGCAACATTTCTTCATAACCCGATTCTGCATCCAGATTCTTCACATTGGCACGTAACTCCTTCATGGGCAAAACAGCTGCCGTTGTTCCCGGAAAATGATTCCAGTCCCAGCCTTCCTGATTATATCCCGAACCATTATTTGAAACAGGACTGCCACTGGCCAAAATTTGCAAATTACCAAAATTGAGGTAGCGACCATATAAATTTGCTCCAACATAAATTTCGGAGGACCACAAATAGCGGCTGAATCCCATGGCTGTAACCAACCAGTTAGCACGACGATGCACATTCATGCATGAATAATTGTAACTCCAGTTGCCTGTTGGCGCATTTTCAGCTTCGATACCTTCTGCTTTAAACTTTTTCTTGTACTTCGTCATTGGTTTTGTTTCCAATCGTAAATAAGCCGCAGCCAAATCGCGGTCAATTTTTTCGGAATAATCGGTTGAACCGGACAATGCCATAAGGGCATAATGCTCAGGAATAAGATGAGCAGTTCCGTCGGGATGACGACCTGAAAGTGACAATGGCCAGGTTTGCAGATTGCAATAATTGCGCATAGCAAGCAGTGCGGCTTTCAGGTGCTCACGACCCAGTGTGTTGGGCTGAAAATCGGTATTACACAATAAATAATTAGCGGTTACAGCTCCCTCCAAGCCTCCAATGGCATAGGCAGGATAATTTCCGCGATGATGAAAAATAGAGCCATCAGGCTTAAAAGCTTCTTCGGTTCCTTCTGTGAACAAAAATCCATTATCCACCCATCGGGTAAAAGCATGCATGTATCGTGCTTTTTCAGGCGAGTCTTCCATAATCAGAATACTGGCCAGACGGGCAATAAGATTGGTGTTATAAGTGTCGACATCCGTTCCCGGTTTAGTCGGTTTTGTTTTAAACTCTCCGGCTCCAGAAAACCATTCCATCGACTGCTGAACCTGCTGATCCAAACGGGCATTCATAAGAGGATATTTCATCAGGAAAGCTGCGGTATAAAAATCCCTCATACTATACCCCAAATGGTGTAATGTGCCGAGAGCACTCCCAGCTTGAAAGCCCTGATCGAGTAAATGACGCATCAACAACACGTACATAGCTGCTATTTTTTCTTTTTCACTCGAATCAGTGTTTTTTTGATAAGACACAGCCATTTTGAGAAGGAACTTGCTGCAATTGCTCAGGCCCATAGGATTATTATACAGCACTTTGTAATCATCAGCACCCAAATGCTCGTATGTTTCACCAAAACGGTCGGGAAAAACGGGCAAGCCACACAACGAACCATCAGCATTTTTTCGGATTGAATAAGCATCCATTGCATTGGCAAGTTCCTGTAAAGGAGTGGCTTTCTTGCCTTCCAGCAAAAATTCAGTCAAACGATTTTGAATTTCAGAAATACTTTTCTTTTCGGAAGGTGAAACTTCTGTTTTTGTGGCTAAATCAAAAGATTGCTGCCACGACCGAAGTAAAATCAACCAATGATTATCAGTACCGGGATTGATATATGGTGCCTGAAAATCGGCTGTATGTTGACGTACATCCTGAAGCGAGGATAACATAATATGATCAAACAACAATTCACCGGTACTAACGGCAGGCGCTGTAACCCGCATTTCATCCATTCCTTCCTCCGGTTTTCCCTGCATATCGCGGTCGAAGGCAATCCAGGAGCCACGCCAACCGGTGAAATTCAGTCCGTATTCAAAAAATGAACAAACACGACCATTTTTTAGAAACTCTACTTTGAGTTTAGCCTCTTTAAGCGGTGTCTTCGAATACACAAAAAACACAAAAGTTGCTACCGCATTGTCCTTACTTTTGGGGTTATGTGGTTTATATCCAATATCTTGTTTGATGCTCCATTGAGCCGATGGTGCAGCCCATTTCCAATCAAGACTACTGCTAAGATGCTTAAAGTGCTCTGTATTTACGGATAATTTTGAATGACTATCACCCACAGCCGGCGAAATGCCATTTTCAAACGAAAGGATGGACGGATCGGTGAATTGATTAGGTTGCGCGTTCAATACAGTCGATAATAAAGTTAATGACGCGACAATAAATAATGAGATGTTGATTTTCATTTTAAAAGACAATTAAGTTTTGTAAAAAATCCTCATAATTCCAATATAAAGTCCTATAAGGGTTTCTGTGATAATAT
>Ga0118677_10016185_pt1 | contig 10257 bp, 7 predicted proteins | sample AliMusrvi5mmetaG_FD_86154 | JGI IMG/M metagenome (GOLD analysis project Ga0118677, IMG submission 86154)
GGAAAATACCGGTTCTTGTGCTCCCGGAAGGGCGGGGGGCAAGATGTGGTCACTGGCGATGAGACAGACGAATTAGCGAGTGTATGCAATAACAACGAAGGAATAATATGAAACTAGATGCGATTTACGATAGAGTTGGCTTTTCCAGATGTTCCGGATCCCATCTATAGCCTGTTGGCCAGGAGAATTTCGATGGAAAGAGCGGCGCGGACCATGGTTGCAGCTCTACTGGCAGTCCTGATGCTGAGTGTCACGGGGCAACGGCTCCTGGCTCAGGCGGCGGCTACTCGGCCGGGGGATGCCGTGCAGGTGTGGACAAGCGACGTCTGCACCGACAACCCTGCGATGGTGGCCGACCATGTTTTGAAACCGATCATGCTGGTGGGAGCCCGTAACGGCTCGTTTTCCGGCAAGCTCATGGTGGAGTCCGGCCGCGCCATCAAGGGCCTTAAAGCGATCGTGGGCGTCATCTCCGGCCCCGGCGGCGCCATTCCCGCCGAGAACTTTCGCGTCAGGTACGGCGTAGACCCGGACACCCCCGGCAACAACTCCCCAGGTCGCTGGGATGTGCTCCTCGAGGCCCCTCCGGCGGAGGTGCCGTTAACCGACAATGTGGGCCGGTTGTCGTCTGCCGGCCGGGCCGTGATACCCGTCTGGATTACCGTGAAAGTTCCCAAGACGGCCCAGGCGGGAACCTATAGCGGCGAAGTGACGGTCCAGATTCAGGGCGTGAGCGCCGTGAAGACGCCGCTGAAACTGGAGGTGACGGACTGGACGTTGCCTGATCCGCAGGATTTCCGCACCTGGATGGACTTCGTCGAATCGCCCGACACCCTAGCCCTGGAGTACAATGTGCCGTTCTGGTCGAAGAAGCACTGGGATCTGATCGACCGCTCCTTCAGGCTGCTCGGACCCACCGGCGGCCGCGTGGTCTACGTGCCGCTGATCTGTCGGACGAACCTGGGCAACGAACACTCGATGGTCCGCTGGATTCCCAAGGGCGACGGCCAATACGATTACGATTTCACCGTCTTGGATCAGTACCTTGATTCGGCTGAGAAGAACCTGGGCCGGCCCAAAATCGTCGTCTTCCAGGTCTGGGACATCAGCATGTCGGCTGAGGCGGTAAAGCCGCGGTACGGCACCGGGGACAATTCGGTGCTAGCGGCCCGCGAAGCGCTATTGGGCAAAGGGCCCCGCGTGACGGCTCTGGACCCCAAGACGCAGGAGGCGACCATCCTGACTCTGCCGCGCTACGAAGATCCGGCGAGCAAGGCCCTGTGGCAGCCGCTGTACGCTCAACTCCGCCAGCGGATGGAGAAGCGCGGCCTGGAAAAGACGATGATGCTCGGATTGATGTGCGATATCTGGCCGAGCAAGGAGGAAGTGACGTTCTGGAAAGACGTTTCGGGTGGGCGGCCCTGGGTCATCCACGGCCATGCCGGCCAGGTAGAGATGGTCGACCCGGACAAGAACGGCCTCTACGGCATCTCTCCGATCGGGTATTCCGCCTTCGTCTATAACATCATCTACAACCTCAACCCGGAGAAAGGCCGGATGTATGGCTGGCAGAATAAGGCCGTGCTGAGCACCTACTGGCGCGGAGGGGCGCTGAACCAGGCTTCGTCGATGGACGTGCGGGAGTTTCCGGTCTTCAACATTACGGGCAATCAGCGCGGCGGCGGCCGGATGGGCGGGGACCTCTGGCCCGTCCTGCGAAACAAGGCCGGGGCGCGCTCGGGGCAGGTCTGGACCCGCTATCCGGAAAACAACTGGCGCAATCTCAACCTCCTCGACTGGTGTCTGGCCCCGGGACCCGACGGCGCCGTCGCGACTAAACGCCTGGAGAGCCTGATTGAGGGGATCCAGGAATGTGAGGCCCGCATCCTCCTCGAAGACGCCCTGCTGGACGCCGGCAAGAAAGCCACGCTTGGCGCAGACCTGGCCAAGCGTTGCCAGGACGCCCTCGACGAGCACCACCACGCCATGTGGAAGTCGGTCTGGAACGACGACGATGACCTCAAGAAGTTCGGCCGGATCGAGGGTGGTCGCTGGCCGGTGGAATCGCTATATACGAACCTGGAAAAGGTCGACAAGACCCTGCCGAAGTTCTGGTCCTCACCGTTCTTCACCAGGTGGAAAGAAGAAACCTACAAAGGCCAGACCTGGTTCCTGCAGGGCTGGCAGGAGCGGGAAAAGAAACTCTTCGTTCTTGCGGGCGAGGTTGCCGCCAAACTCGGCCCGAAGTAGCATGGCCATCAAGCTGATTGCCGGTTGAAGGCTCAATCGGGACGGATCGAGATCGGTTTTACCGAAGCTGAAAGAAGAACCATGATAAGACCCAGGATCGTAGCGCTGTGTATCGGACTGGCCGTATTCCTGAGCCTCGCCCCGGGTGCCCTGGCCATGACGGCCAGTGAATTCCGCACGAACCTCATGCGGAACCCGAACATCGCGAAGTCCTCGGGTGAAGCGTTCTCGTGGCACGCCACGTCGGGCGTCAACGGGTTCATTCAGGGTTACCACGTGAACGACAAGGACAAGTCCTGGCTGGAGGAGGCCAGCACCTATTACGATTTTCTGATCAGCAAGATGGAGAAGGAGCCGGACGGTTACATGGGGTGGGTCGGACCGTATTTTGGTCTGGAACCCGAAGTCGGCGCGGTGGTGATTGGCGACGCCAACCTGTGCGACGCGATGCTGGAGTTCTGCGAGATCGTCATGAGGGATCCCGCGTTGAAGGCTTCGCCGCTGGGGAAGAAGGCGGAGGGGTATATCGCGCTGGCTCGAAAGACGCTGGTGGAGAAGTGGGACAAACGCGGGGGCTATTACGAAGACGGGATGTTCGCGTCCTATCTGAGTACGGGCATCGTGATTGACAAGGACACGCACCAACTCAAGGCTCTGCCGGGCAAGAAGTGGAGCGAGAACCTCAACAAACATGCTCGGATGGGGGCCTGTTTCCTGAAGTTGTACCGGATTACAGGCGAAGCGCTGTTCAAGGAGCGGGCGGAGAAGATCTTTGGGCATTACAAGGCGATCATGCGCTACCCCAAAGAGGAAGACCGGTATTTCTGGAACTTCTGGGAGCCGCTGGGGCCGTTTGATCTCAAACCCGACGGCGTGAGTGCGGCCTCGTGGGTGGCGGTGCATCACTCTAACCCGGGTTACCAAGCGATAGAGTGTTCCCTGCTGGTCGAAGCCTATCACACCGGCGTGGTGTTCAGCGAAGAGGACCTGAAGAAGATCATCCACACCAACCTCTGGATGTGGAATCAATCGCTGACGGATATCCATTTCAAGGCGTCAGATGGTGTGCCGAAGACCCCGGCTTACGCCAAGCCGCCGGGTGTGGATGCGGGTTGCCTGTGGGCCTCTTTGGCGGACTTTGACCCGAAGATCCGGGAAATCTATGCGGCGCAGCTAAAGAGCAGCAAGGACGAATTGGAGCGGGAGTATTTTGAGAAGATCACGTGCAAAGACCCTCCTTCGTTCAAGCGGAAGTATGTGACGGGGGAGGTGAAGTTGCCGGACATCCAGGTGTATCCGAACACGGAGATTGTGATGGCGGTGGCGATTCCCGCGCATATTTCCGTGAGCAAGGGGGAGAAGACGCGACTGGTCTGCAAAGTGAACGTCCAGGGGCCGGTGACGGTCAACTTGCTGAGCGAGGACGGCAAGACCACCCTGTTTGAGATCGGGAAGATCGAAATCAAGCCGTACAAGGACATGTATGGGGTCAGTTCCATGGAATGGGACGGCAAAGACCAATCCGGGAAAGCCCTGAAGGGAAACTACCGGGTGCGCTTCACCTTAAACGACAGCACGCGGGAGTGGCGCGTTAAGCTGGAAGAATGAGTAGTTAGGGGCAGAACGCCGCGATGTTGCCTTCCGGCGTCTGCGGCGGGACCTCGCACCCCGGCTGCAGCAGGAAGCGGCCGCCGCGGGGCCCCGGCACGGTGCCGTCCAAGATGCACTGCTGCGCCGCGGCGCGGACTTTTTCGGGGGTGGAAAACAGCAGCGCTGCGGTCGGGTCGAAAGAGCCCGGGTGCAGCTTAAAACAGTAGCGGGGTATGGCTGGCCGTCACGAGACATGCAAGTCACTGCCGAACTGGACGAGTCCCAGCTTTTGGGCCAGGGACTGCGAGGCCAGATTCCGCCAAGAAGTGCTGTACAACGGGATCCTCCCCGCGCGGCGGACGGCACTCGCCCAGGCCGTGACGGTCTGCCTCGCATAACCGCGACCGCGAAATTCGGGTGCGGTCTCAACTCCCGCTTCATGGGCGGCATCGGTGATCCGAACACTGCAGCATATGGACACGGCGTGACCTCCGATGACGCAAGCAAAGGCCACGAACGGTTGGCGGACCGTAACGTCCGGAAGCCACGGTTCAAGATGGGCACGCAGCAGGTCGGAGTTCTTGTCCGTAACCTGGATTGCGCCAGTCGAGGCAGGAAGATCGTCTGGGAAGCAGTAGGCCGGGCCGGCCTCTTTACTGTGGCTTGGGCCACAGCGCGCGAGGATCTCCTCATACCCGCGCGACCCATAGGGCGGGAGCAGGAGGTGTTCGCCAGGGCACTCGGCCAGGCAGGCCCGTTCCAACTCCTGCTGAATGTCGCCCGGGACATCGTGACGGAACGCCCATTCGTTTCCATGCGATGTCCTGCCTAGGAAGAAACGCGGAGCATCTCCTCCTCCTGGTTCGTTCACCCGGATCATCCTTCCCCGAGCATCGTGGGTGAACAGCGCCTCTATGTGGATTCGCATCAGCCGGCAGGTCAGCATAGGGACATCCTACCAGCCCCACCTTCGGAGCCAAAACAGCATGAATGCCAGGGACCGCTACAACTTTGAGTTGCACTCGGGTCGAAGTTCCCGGCCAGCGTCACGGTGGCCCCAACGGCCTGCCGCGCCCTCATGGGTAAACCCTCCTCTACCCCGATTTCTATCAAGGACCTCTAGCCCGGCGACCGGGTCGAACTGACATGGTACAACAAAGTCTAGGACACCCCGATCTGACCCGGTAGAATCTCCGTGCCATCGAGAAGCTTGTAGCGCTGCCATTGGTTTTCCCAGGCGGAGGCTGTTGATGAAACGCTGGACTCGGGTCGCGACACCTATCCTCGCGGGTTTCAGTATCCGCAAGAGCTACTTCCGCGAGGCGGTGGTACAGCATCAGGAACATGAGATCAACGTGGCTCTGTCGGGCGAAGGCGTCTACCGCGTGGGCTGCCGTGAACCGTTAACGCTGGCGGCGGGGGAGATCCTGCTGTTGCCCGCCGGGCTGCGGCACGGTATTGAGGTCCCAGATCGCCTGCGGATGGCCGTGATCCACTTTCACCCCAGTGTTTTCGATGGCTTCCCATCCGTGGACGGTCCGAGCAAGCGGCTGTTGGCCAGATTGCGCACTTGGGAGGTCGGGTTGTCGGCGCGGAAGCTCATCGCCTCCGAGGCCCATTCCGCCCTCGAACGTCTGACGGAAGATGTGGTGGTGGAACAGAACCGGCAGGGACTCGGTCGCGAGCCCATCCTGCGGGCGCTCGCCAGCCAGGCCGCGGTCCATTTCCTGCGTCTGATGGCGATGGCAGCGCCGCTGGAAGGGCCGGGCCAGACGACGCAGCGCATTTTGACGGTGCGCCATTGGCTGGATCGCCACTTCGCCGAGCCGTGCGGCGTGAACAGTCTGGCGGAGATGGCACACCTGGCACCCACGTACTTTGCCGCCGAGTTCCGGCGCGTGGTTGGCCAACCGCCCATGACCTATGTGCGGGATCGCCGACTGGAACAAGCCCGTATGCTGTTAGAGCGAACAGACGAACCGGTCAAGGTGGTCGCGTGGAGCGTGGGGTATTCCCAAGCGGGCCACTTCAATCACGCCTTCAAGCAAGCCACGGGCCTGACGCCGCTGGCGTACCGCAAGCAAGCCGCGGGGCGCCATCAGCCCGCGTAGTGGTTCTAACCCGGGGCTCCCTTCTCGCCTTAAGATTCCGCAATCGATTGTTAAGGACTGACAATTGCCGCCAGGGTGCGCGGTCCGTAAGCTCATTGTGCCAACGTGTTCCTTGGCGTGCGGCCACTTGCAGTTGGTGTAAGGCCAAGAGAAAGGATGAATCCACCATGAGCCAATTGGCCCTTTTGGGTGGGCGACCGGTGCGGACTGAACCGTGGCCGGCGTATCCGCAGTACGGCCTCGAGGTGCAGGAGGCGATCGCGCGCGTGGGCCGCAGCCAGTGCTACCACCCGCAGTTCGGGCAGGAGACGGCGGCCTTCGAGAAGGCCTTTGCCGCCTATCACGGCGTCCAGCACGCGGTGGCGGTGGCCAACGGCACGTTGGCCATCCAATCGGCTCTGGCGGCGGCGGGCGTCGGCTGCGGCGACGAGGTCATCGTGCCGGCGTACACTTACGTGGCCTCAGCCTCGGCGGCGGTGGAGCAGAACGCCATCCCCGTCTTTGCGGACAGCGAACCGCAGAGTCAGGGCGTAGATCCAGAGGAAGTGCGGCGGAAGATCACCCCGAGAACGAAGGCCATCGTGGTGGTGCACACGAACGGCTATCCGTGTGACATGGATGCCGTGATGCAGATCGCACGCGAACACAACCTGACGGTGATCGAAGACTGCTCCCACGCCCACGGCGCGGAGTACAAGGGACGCAAGGTCGGCACGATCAGCCAGATTGGCGCCTTTAGCCTGCAGCACAAGAAGAATCTGTCGGCCGGAGTGGGCGGGATCGCTGTCTCTAACGACGATACCCTCGCCCAGCGGATGCGCGACGGTCGGACGTTCGGCTGGACGCGGGTGGGGCACAATTGGATGATCAGCGAGTTCCACGCGGCCATCGCCCATGCCCAGTTGCCACGGCTTGAACTGGCCGCAAGCCCCGGTGCCCGAGGGAACCTTTGACTGGCAGAAGGTGGCGTTGGCAGCGCGGATTCCGGCGGATGCCAAGAGCGTCACGCTGTGTTTGGGCTTGGAGGAGGTCAGCGGCCAGGTGTGGTTCGACGACATCAAGATCGTAGTCGGCAAACCGCCGATGCCGACGACGGCGATCAAGAACACCGGCCCGGTGTTTACGGGGCATGAGGTGCCGCGCCTGCGCGGGGCCATGGTCACGCCGGGCCTCGACGAGAATGGCCTGCGCGCCCTGGCCCAGAACTGGGGAGCCAACCTGATCCGCTGGCAGTTGACCCGTTCGGGCCCAGCGGCCAGGTTCGCCAAGGTTGAAGAGTACGACGCGTGGCTGGAGGGCCAACTCAAACGCGTCGACGCGGTGCTGCCATTGTGCCGCAAGTATGGCCTATACGTGGCGCTGGACCTGCACTCGCCCTGGGGCGGTCAGGCCACAGCCGGGGGTTACGCCGGCTCCGACGGGAAGTTGTTCACCGATCAAGCCTGCCAGGACCACTTCGTGACCGGATGGAAGAAGATTGCCGCCCGCTACAAGGACGCCCGGGAGATCTGGGGGTACGATCTGGCCAACGAGCCGATCGAAGGGGTCGTAGCGGAGGACTGCGACGATTGGCATGACTTGGCCACCCGGGCAGCCAAGGCCATACGCGAAGTAGACGCCAAACGAGCGATCATCGTCGAGCCGCCGGCGGGGGGCGCCCCGGAAGCCCTGGCGGAGTTCCCGCCACTGGACGTGCCCAACGTGGTTTACAGCGTGCACATGTACCTGCCGCACGCGTTTACCCACCAGGGCGTCTTTGACTCGAAGGGCCCGACGTACCGTTACCCGGGCAAGATTGCCGGGCAGGACTGGGACAAGGCGGCACTGCAAAAGGCGCTCGCGCCGGTCGTGGATTACCAGAAGAAGTATCACGTGGCGATCTACATCGGGGAGTTCTCCGCCATCCGCTAGGCCCCGGACCAAAGCGCTCTGCACTACCTCTCGGACGTAATTGATATCTTTGAGGCCAACGGCTGGGACTGGTCCTACCATGCGTTTCGGGAGTGGCAGGGATGGAGCGTGGAATACACGGAGGACCGGGCCGACACCCAGCCCGCCAAGAGTCCCACCGAACGGCAGAAACTGCTGATGCGGTGGTATGGCCAAAGCAGGAAGCCCACGTGGTGAGGAGAACCTAACTCAGATGGACCTGACGGCGGGCCAGCGCCGGCGGGATGCCATAGAACTTCTTGAACTGCCGATTGAAGAACGGTTGCGAGGAAAACCCGCACGCGACGGAGATCTCCTTGAGGCTCAGCGGCCCTGCCGGACCTCGGGAACGCAGCAACTCCAAGGCGGACTGCATGCGGACTTCGCCGATGTGGCTCTTGAGGCTCTTGCCCAAGGTGGCCTGGCACAGTTCGTGCAGGTAACCGGCCGACAACCCGAGCGAATGCGCAATCGTCCCGATCTTCCAGCGGAACGCGGGGTTCTTCCGGATCTGCGCGCAGATCTCCACGAGGCGCGGATCCAGACAGCTCACCGCGGCCATCAGGCGCGGATCATCCGGCGCGTAGCCGCACCGGTAAGCAAACCTGGTCAGGTCGGAGACCAGCCGAATCCCGGCGCATTCCAGCCGCCACAGACGGGCCGCGGGGTGCGGAGCCCGTGTGTCGGCCAGCAGATCGCGCAAGGCCCGCCAGACTCCTGGCGCTTCCCGGCGCGAAAAACGCAACGGCACGACGATGGTACGGCCGGGCGCCGCATGGCTTTCATCGAGCACGCCCTCGGTCATCCGCACCGGGATCGTCCGCGCCGGGATCGGCCGAAAACTGAAATGGCAGAACCAGTCCCGGACCGGCGCACGCAGGGTGCGGCACCGGGTGAACGTGAGGGGCGGCAACAACAGGAAATCATCCGGGCCCGCCTGCAGGGCCCGCCCGTCCTTGAACTCCCAAACCACCTGCCCGGATTCGATGAACCACAAGTTCCAATCGTCAAAAAGCCGGGGCCACACCTGGCGGGCTGGCAGCGTACCCCGGCCTAGCAGCCCCGTCAGGGTGGGGACGCCGACCGGGAATGCCGCGAGCGGGACAGGACTGCTCATCGCCGGATCATATCTGAGATTTGTGCAAAAGAAAGGAGGTTTTGCCCTGCAAATCCGCTCGTGAATATGCAATCATGGCCCGCAGCGGTTGTTAGCTTAATATGGAGAAGGAATCGCGAAGCGTGGTTCATCCTCGACTGGCTGGCGCGGGAGGTGAAACTCTTCGGGTTGGCAAGCAGTTGATAGCTTCGCTTGGAAGGAATCGGTCTGGATCGTTCTTGGAGGCAACCCAATGAAAATCTCGTTCAGGTCCCTGTTTCTGGGCGTGGCCCTGGCCTTGCTGGCGATTTCGGCCCGGGCGCAACAGGCCGCACCGCCCGCGGCTCCAGCGCCGGCAGTCTCGCCCGCGGCCGGCGGCGCCGACCTGAAGGCCGGCACCACCAAGACATTTACCGTCAAAGGCGTCGCCTTCACCATGGTCTGGTGCCCCCCCGGCACCTTCCAGATGGGCTCCACCAAGGAGCAGCAGGAAGACGCCTTGAAAAAAGGCGCGTGGCCGTGGGCCGTGAAAGACGAAACCCTGCACAAGGTCACCCTCACCAAGGGCTTCTGGATGCTCGACACCCAGGTGAGCCAGGAACTGTACAAGGCCGTGTCCGGGGCGCTGCCCGATTTAATCGTCAACCCGGGCAAAAACCTCGTGGCCGTCGGCCCGGACGATCCGCTTCCTGATCGCACGAAAGACAAGCGGACGGCCGTTTTCCCGGGCGACAAGATCCCCGTCCACATGGTCAATTTTGCGGACGTGACCAATTTCTGTCAGTTGTTGTCCAAAGATCAAGGCGTGAACTTCCGCCTCCCCACCGAGGCCGAATGGGAATACGCCGCGCGCGCCGGCACCCACACCATCTACCCCAATGGCGATACGCTCGATGGCACGCAAGCCAATTACAACTACGGACCGGCTGCCCACCATCGACTCATTGCGGGGAAGTCTTACAAGCCCAATGCCTGGAACATCTATGACATCCCCGGGCAACACCATGAATGGTGCCTCGACCACTGCAAACGGGAACTCGGTCCCGACGGAAAAACCAACTTGACGATGGTGGTGACCGACACCTACGTGGATGGCATCGTCGATCCGTTCTGCAAAGTTGGCGACGATAAGCACGAACGCGTCTGCCGCAACGAGGGCTTCGAATTTGGCGCCATCTTCTGCCGGGTCGCTTTCCGAGAAGTTTTTGTGGAAAGAGCCCGAATTCCCAACCTCGGCTTCCGTTTTGTCCAGGCCGACCCCATCGAAGACATCACCACGCC
>Ga0118677_10016187_pt1 | contig 10256 bp, 3 predicted proteins | sample AliMusrvi5mmetaG_FD_86154 | JGI IMG/M metagenome (GOLD analysis project Ga0118677, IMG submission 86154)
GTTCGTGGGGCCGCCCAGAAAACGCCGACAAGAATGTCAGCGCTCCGACGGATCCCCAGCAACTCGCGACGGCGCACCTGGTTGTCAGGAAGGAGCGTTCGGCACGGGGTGGGCGCTTCCATCGGGATTGTAGAACACGCCCTTTAAGCCCGGGCGGGCTTACGGCGGCGAAGCCAAATCACCCCAATGGCAGGCAGGCTCACGATCAGCATCATCACCGGCGCGGAAACCTCTGGCACGGCGGTCACCGGGTCATTGAGCTGCGAGATGGCACCTCCGAAGGTCGTGCCGATGACCAGCTCGTCAATCCGGTCGCCGTATCCGGCGGCTGAAAACAGGGCGAGGAAGTCATCGCCGCCCTCCAGGATGTTCGCGCTGATGCTGGCAGTCGCTGTGGGCTCTAATGGCTCAGTGGTGGTCGTCGGGTCCAGCCACATTGACAGCGTCTCGTTCTGGTCTGTGAGCTGATCGATGTCGAGTTTGAATAACAACATGTGCGTGCCAAGGCCCATATCGAAAGTAGCATGGTCTGCGTTGACACCGCTCATGTTCAAAGTGAATGCCATGTCACCAACGCCACCTCCGGCGTCCACGGTGCGCTCGATATCGCTGAAGACCACGGAAATGCGGGTCTTGGCGTCCAGGAACAACTGGCTGCCATCGTCCAGGACGACATGCTTCTGTTCGCCGACATCGGTCTCGAACACCTTGGCCTGGGCGCTTTTCCAGAACGCCGTGCTGGCGCCCGCGACGGCGAACAATCCCACCCCCGCCATCACGGCGCGACGGCTGGCCAGGGATTTCTTCTGCGGCTCGCCATAGGTGCCGGGCCGGCGCAGGTCGCGCAGTTCGCTGAGCCCGCCGACCTCGCTCCACACCCGGTCCACCGCCTCGAAGGCAGCGGCATGGCCGGGGCTTTCCGCGAGCCAGGCCTGGAAAGCGGCCTCGTCGCGCTGGTCGCGGTCGTCGGCGCGCAGGCGGGCCAGCCAAGCTGCCGCTTCCGCCCTGATCTGGGGTGTGGGGATGCGGCCCGACATGCTCACCAGCCCTCCGTCCACGCGGTGAGGAACAGGGCCGCCTTGGCGATGTGCTTTTCGACCGCGCTCTGGCTTATGCCCAGGCGCTCGGCGATCTCGCGGTACTTCAGGTCGTCCAGACGGTGCATCAAAAACACTTCACGGGTGCGTGGCGTCAGGCGAGACAGACCCTCCCTGACCCTGTCTAGACGTGCACGGGAGGCCAATACCTCATCCTGCAACGGCGAATTTTCGCAGATTCCGGTATTTTCCGGCGCCACATCGGCGATGAAACGGTCATGGCGATAGTTGTCGATGCCGATGTTAACAGCGGTGCGCACCAGGAAAGCCCCAACGTTATCAACTGTCTGCTGGGCGCGGTAGCGCAGCAGGCGCAGGTATGCGGCATGCAGCAATTCTTCGGCATCGCTGCGCCCGCGGGTGCGGATGCGCACTTCTTTAATCAGGCGATTCCACAGTTCGCGGCTTACCGGAACATCCGTCATCTGCTCCCCCGAGCTTGGCCGCACTATAGCGCGTGATGGCCGGGCGCACAGGGGATTGTTGCGTTAAGGACGTTTTGTATTGAACACGCTATCGGGCAGCCAGTCGGGGCGCGCGGCATTGTTGGCGACCCGCGCGGCCAGGGCGGCGACATATTCATCCAGCCTCACCGCCTCGTCCTTCATCACCGGCTGCTGCAGATCGTCGGACGGGGCGTGGTAGCGGTTGGCGCGCCAGTCATGTTCGATGGCGAATTCCGGCGTATCCCGGGCAAAACCGAACTTGAAGGCCAGGGCTGGAATGCCTTCGCGCACAAAGCTGAACTGGTCGGTGCGGATGAAGACATTGCGGTCGGGCAAGGGATCTGGCGCCATCTTCAGTCCCTGCTGCGCCGCGATGGCGCGGGCGTCGGCGCCAAGCGTGGATTCATTCTCGCCCGGCGCGAACACGCTGGTCAGTTTCCACAAGGGAAGCGGCATGTCGAAATTCAGGTCGGCGACGAGCGCCGCCTTCGGCACTGTGGGCCGCAGCGCGAAGTAATGCGAACCCAAAAGGCCCTTTTCCTCTGCGGTCACGATCACGAACAGGATGGAGCGCCTGGGACGCGGGCCGTTCTTCAGCGGCAGGAAGACCAGCAGCGCCGGCAGGTCGAGCAAGGTGCCCAACAGGCGCCCGGTGAGGAATTCGCGGATCTGCGAACCTTGCTGCATGTGCTTGGTCACAACGCCGGCGCGGCTTTGGTCAAAGAAGCTGATGGGCAGGCGCATCAGGTGGCGGAAGGTGGTCTGGGCCAGGCGGATATCGATGCGGCTGGCGGTCTTGAGCACAAAATAGCCGCGCAGCCAGTTGAAACAGGAATCGAACAGGATGGCCGCCACCACGCCCACCCCGATCACCACCAGAGTGGAGATGCTGAGATAGACCAGCACGCGGTCGATCACGGTCTGGAAGAAGATGGGCACCGCCAGCGCCAGCACATGCATGGCCAAAGCGGCGATCACCACATTGCGCAGCAGCGCGCGCTGGCGCCAGAATTCGGGCACGAACCAGGACAGACCGAACTTCCGGGTTTCATCCTGCAGCTTGTAGGGACGCTTGAGGAACACCACCTCGCCGGTCCAGTGGCCGCAGAATTTTTCCTTTTCAATGGGAAAAAGATTTGCCGCCGGCACCTTGGGATTGAACAGCACCACCTGTTCGGGTCCGACGGACTTGCCATCGGTACCCCGCAGGCGCGCGTCCTGGCCCACTTTCAGCACCACAAACCAGGCGCCGCTGTCCAACCGCACCAGGAAGGGCGTCAGCTTCTGAAGCTTCTGCAGCTTGTTCCAGTCCAGCTCGAACGGCTCGCTGGGCAGCCCCAGCAGCGACATGCGGCCGCCCATGCGCAGCGCGGCGAGACCGTCGCGCATCGCGGCGGGCTTGCCCGACATCTCGAGCACGCCGTCGAGCCCGCGCCCCGCGGTCAGCTCGCGCACGCGCCCGCGCACCTTGGCGATGGCCTCCACATTCTTAATGTCCAGCATCACCTCGCTGATCATGTCCGCGATTGCGGCCATCTCCACCTCTGCCATCCCGCGCGTGGTCATCGCCGGGGTGCCCAGTCGGATGCCGCTCGCCTGGAACGGCGACCGCGTTTCGAAGGGAATGGTATTTTTGTTGACCGTAATGCCTGCCTGGTCCAGCGCCGCCTGGCATTCCTTGCCCGTCACGCCGCGCGCGCCCACATCCACGAGCATCAAATGATTATCCGTGCCGCCGCTCACCAGCCGGAACCCGTTCCGCTTCATCCCCTCCGCCAGCGCCGCGGCATTCGTTACAATTTGCTTCTGGTACACTTTGAAGGCCGGCGCCATCGCTTCATGCAGGCAAACCGCCTTGGCCGCGATCACATGCATCAAGGGCCCCCCTTGAATGCCCGGGAAGGTCTGCGAATCAATCTCCTTTGCGTATTTCTCTTTGCACAGCACCAGCCCACCCCGCGGCCCGCGCAGTGTCTTGTGGGTGGTCGTCGTCACGAAGTCGGCGTGCGGCACCGGGCTTGGGTGTAAGCCTGTTGCCACCAATCCCGCGATGTGCGCGATATCCGCCAGCAGGTACGCCCCCGTCTCACGCGCGATCTCCCCCAGCCGCTGAAAGTCTATGATGCGCGGGTAGGCGCTCGCCCCCACCGTGATCATCTTTGGCTGATGCTCGCGCGCCATTTCCGCCAGTTGGTCGTAATCGATCCGCTCATCCTCCTGGCGCACGCCGTAGTGAACGATTTCAAAGAACTTCCCGGAGAAGTTCGCCTTGTTCCCGTGCGTCAGGTGCCCCCCGTGCGACAGGTCCATAGTCAGCATCTTGTCCCCCGGCTTGAGGAAAGCGAAATAGACCGCCATGTTCGCCCCGCTGCCGGAGTGCGGTTGCACGTTGGCGTGCTCGGCACCGAAGATTTGTTTCGCGCGGTCGATGGCGAGTTGTTCGACGACATCGACATTCTCACAGCCGCCGTACCACCGTTTGCCCGGATAACCCTCGGCGTATTTGTTAGTCAGCACCGACCCCTGCGCCTCCATCACGGCGGGCGATGCGAAGTTTTCCGAGGCGATCAGCTCGATGTTGTTGCGCTGGCGGTGTTCCTCGGCGGTGATGGCGGCATAGACCGCCGGGTCCACCTGTTCGATGCGGCTGCCGGACGACTTGCACACCCGCTGCACATGCCGCCCGCTCTCGAAGGCGGTGGTCAGGAACGCGTCCACCATGGCGAGGGCGGTATGGGTGTCGGTGTATTTGCCGCTCAGGCAGAGCACGTTCGCGTCGTTGTGCCGCCGGCTGATTGTGGTCTCCTCCACCGTGCGGACGTTGGCCGCGCGCACATGGCGGTGGCGGTTGGCGGCGATGCACATGCCCACTCCGGACGTGCAACACAGAATTCCGAAATCGAAGCTGCCGTCTGCCACATTGCGGGCCACCAGATTCGCATATTCGGGGTAATCGACCGCATCGTGCGTGTGGGTTCCGAAGTCGCGGATTTTGTAACCGCCTGCTTCCAAGTGTGCGGCGAGTGCGGTTTTGAGATCGACGGCGCCATGATCGGCGCCAAGGGCGATACGGATGGTGGATGGACTCATGGCGGCACCGCTATTGAAGCCCGTGATCGCCCGATTGGAAACCGGAAAGTTTCATCAATCGCCCAATCAGGCGAGGGATCCGTGATGGTCGTGCTTGACTTGGTTGGCGGAGCGAGGCATGGATTGCGGCGTGAATATCAGGTTGTGCCTATCTCTGTGTCTTGCCATGGCGATGGCTTGTGCCCACGGCCTGGCGTTCGCCGCCGATCGATACTGGGATGCTAATAGCAGCGTGGCAGGTGTTCAAGCGGGTGATGGGAATTGGACGAATGCTAATTGGAATGCTTCTGTAGGTGGACCTGGTGCTACTAACATGTGGACTTTCTTCAGTGCTGATGCTGCCAATTTTGTTGCTCGGGGCGACTCGATCGTGACCATTTCCGGCTCCCGAACCGTTTCGAGCAATGTGACTGTCGGTTATATTTCTGATGGCACAATTTCCAACAATACCAGTATGGCGGTGACCTTAACCAACGGGGCATTAAACATTACCGGCCGGTAATGTTTAATGCCCCGTTGGTTAAGGTCACCGCCATACTGGTATTGTTGGAAATTGTGCCATCAGAAATATAACCGACAGTCACATTGCTCGAAACGGTTCGGGAGCCGGAAATGGTCACGATCGAGTCGCCCCGAGCAACAAAATTGGCAGCATCAGCACTGAAGAAAGTCCACATGTTAGTAGCACCAGGTCCACCTACAGAAGCATTCCAATTAGCATTCGTCCAATTCCCATCACCCGCTTGAACACCTGCCACGCTGCTATTAGCATCCCAGTATCGATCGGCGGCGAACGCCAGGCCGTGGGCACAAGCCATCGCCATGGCAAGACACAGAGATAGGCACAACCTGATATTCACGCCGCAATCCATGCCTCGCTCCGCCAACCAAGTCAAGCACGACCATCACGGATCCCTCGCCTGATTGGGCGATTGATGAAACTTTCCGGTTTCCAATCGGGCGATCACGGGCTTCAATAGCGGTGCCGCCATGAGTCCATCCACCATCCGTATCGCCCTTGGCGCCGATCATGGCGCCGTCGATCTCAAAACCGCACTCGCCGCACACTTGGAAGCAGGCGGTTACAAAATCCGCGACTTCGGAACCCACACGCACGATGCGGTCGATTACCCCGAATATGCGAATCTGGTGGCCCGCAATGTGGCAGACGGCAGCTTCGATTTCGGAATTCTGTGTTGCACGTCCGGAGTGGGCATGTGCATCGCCGCCAACCGCCACCGCCATGTGCGCGCGGCCAACGTCCGCACGGTGGAGGAGACCACAATCAGCCGGCGGCACAACGACGCGAACGTGCTCTGCCTGAGCGGCAAATACACCGACACCCATACCGCCCTCGCCATGGTGGACGCGTTCCTGACCACCGCCTTCGAGAGCGGGCGGCATGTGCAGCGGGTGTGCAAGTCGTCCGGCAGCCGCATCGAACAGGTGGACCCGGCGGTCTATGCCGCCATCACCGCCGAGGAACACCGCCAGCGCAACAACATCGAGCTGATCGCCTCGGAAAACTTCGCATCGCCCGCCGTGATGGAGGCGCAGGGGTCGGTGCTGACTAACAAATACGCCGAGGGTTATCCGGGCAAACGGTGGTACGGCGGCTGTGAGAATGTCGATGTCGTCGAACAACTCGCCATCGACCGCGCGAAACAAATCTTCGGTGCCGAGCACGCCAACGTGCAACCGCACTCCGGCAGCGGGGCGAACATGGCGGTCTATTTCGCTTTCCTCAAGCCGGGGGACAAGATGCTGACTATGGACCTGTCGCACGGGGGGCACCTGACGCACGGGAACAAGGCGAACTTCTCCGGGAAGTTCTTTGAAATCGTTCACTACGGCGTGCGCCAGGAGGATGAGCGGATCGATTACGACCAACTGGCGGAAATGGCGCGCGAGCATCAGCCAAAGATGATCACGGTGGGGGCGAGCGCCTACCCGCGCATCATAGACTTTCAGCGGCTGGGGGAGATCGCGCGTGAGACGGGGGCGTACCTGCTGGCGGATATCGCGCACATCGCGGGATTGGTGGCAACAGGCTTACACCCAAGCCCGGTGCCGCACGCCGACTTCGTGACGACGACCACCCACAAGACACTGCGCGGGCCGCGGGGTGGGCTGGTGCTGTGCAAAGAGAAATACGCAAAGGAGATTGATTCGCAGACCTTCCCGGGCATTCAAGGGGGGCCCTTGATGCATGTGATCGCGGCCAAGGCGGTTTGCCTGCATGAAGCGATGGCGCCGGCCTTCAAAGTGTACCAGAAGCAAATTGTAACGAATGCCGCGGCGCTGGCGGAGGGGATGAAGCGGAACGGGTTCCGGCTGGTGAGCGGCGGCACGGATAATCATTTGATGCTCGTGGATGTGGGCGCGCGCGGCGTGACGGGCAAGGAATGCCAGGCGGCGCTGGACCAGGCAGGCATTACGGTCAACAAAAATACCATTCCCTTCGAAACGCGGTCGCCGTTCCAGGCGAGCGGCATCCGACTGGGCACCCCGGCGATGACCACGCGCGGGATGGCAGAGGTGGAGATGGCCGCAATCGCGGACATGATCAGCGAGGTGATGCTGGACATTAAGAATGTGGAGGCCATCGCCAAGGTGCGCGGGCGCGTGCGCGAGCTGACCGCGGGGCGCGGGCTCGACGGCGTGCTCGAGATGTCGGGCAAGCCCGCCGCGATGCGCGACGGTCTCGCCGCGCTGCGCATGGGCGGCCGCATGTCGCTGCTGGGGCTGCCCAGCGAGCCGTTCGAGCTGGACTGGAACAAGCTGCAGAAGCTTCAGAAGCTGACGCCCTTCCTGGTGCGGTTGGACAGCGGCGCCTGGTTTGTGGTGCTGAAAGTGGGCCAGGACGCGCGCCTGCGGGGTACCGATGGCAAGTCCGTCGGACCCGAACAGGTGGTGCTGTTCAATCCCAAGGTGCCGGCGGCAAATCTTTTTCCCATTGAAAAGGAAAAATTCTGCGGCCACTGGACCGGCGAGGTGGTGTTCCTCAAGCGTCCCTACAAGCTGCAGGATGAAACCCGGAAGTTCGGTCTGTCCTGGTTCGTGCCCGAATTCTGGCGCCAGCGCGCGCTGCTGCGCAATGTGGTGATCGCCGCTTTGGCCATGCATGTGCTGGCGCTGGCGGTGCCCATCTTCTTCCAGACCGTGATCGACCGCGTGCTGGTCTATCTCAGCATCTCCACTCTGGTGGTGATCGGGGTGGGCGTGGTGGCGGCCATCCTGTTCGATTCCTGTTTCAACTGGCTGCGCGGCTATTTTGTGCTCAAGACCGCCAGCCGCATCGATATCCGCCTGGCCCAGACCACCTTCCGCCACCTGATGCGCCTGCCCATCAGCTTCTTTGACCAAAGCCGCGCCGGCGTTGTGACCAAGCACATGCAGCAAGGTTCGCAGATCCGCGAATTCCTCACCGGGCGCCTGTTGGGCACCTTGCTCGACCTGCCGGCGCTGCTGGTCTTCCTGCCGCTGCTGCTGTGGTACAGCGTCACGCTCACCATGGTGGTTCTGGCGGTGACGGCATCGGAAAAGGGCCTTTTGGGTTCGCATTACTTCGCGCTGCGGCCCACAGTGCCGAAGGCGGCGCTCGTCGCCGACCTGAATTTCGACATGCCGCTTCCCTTGTGGAAACTGACCAGCGTGTTCGCGCCGGGCGAGAATGAATCCACGCTTGGCGCCGACGCCCGCGCCATCGCGGCGCAGCAGGGACTGAAGATGGCGCCAGATCCCTTGCCCGACCGCAATGTCTTCATCCGCACCGACCAGTTCAGCTTTGTGCGCGAAGGCATTCCAGCCCTGGCCTTCAAGTTCGGTTTTGCCCGGGATACGCCGGAATTCGCCATCGAACATGACTGGCGCGCCAACCGCTACCACGCCCCGTCCGACGATCTGCAGCAGCCGGTGATGAAGGACGAGGCGGTGAGGCTGGATGAATATGTCGCCGCCCTGGCCGCGCGGGTCGCCAACAATGCCGCGCGCCCCGACTGGCTGCCCGATAGCGTGTTCAATACAAAACGTCCTTAACGCAACAATCCCCTGTGCGCCCGGCCATCACGCGCTATAGTGCGGCCAAGCTCGGGGGAGCAGATGACGGATGTTCCGGTAAGCCGCGAACTGTGGAATCGCCTGATTAAAGAAGTGCGCATCCGCACCCGCGGGCGCAGCGATGCCGAAGAATTGCTGCATGCCGCATACCTGCGCCTGCTGCGCTACCGCGCCCAGCAGACAGTTGATAACGTTGGGGCTTTCCTGGTGCGCACCGCTGTTAACATCGGCATCGACAACTATCGCCATGACCGTTTCATCGCCGATGTGGCGCCGGAAAATACCGGAATCTGCGAAAATTCGCCGTTGCAGGATGAGGTATTGGCCTCCCGTGCACGTCTAGACAGGGTCAGGGAGGGTCTGTCTCGCCTGACGCCACGCACCCGTGAAGTGTTTTTGATGCACCGTCTGGACGACCTGAAGTACCGCGAGATCGCCGAGCGCCTGGGCATAAGCCAGAGCGCGGTCGAAAAGCACATCGCCAAGGCGGCCCTGTTCCTCACCGCGTGGACGGAGGGCTGGTGAGCATGTCGGGCCGCATCCCCACACCCCAGATCAGGGCGGAAGCGGCAGCTTGGCTGGCCCGCCTGCGCGCCGACGACCGCGACCAGCGCGACGAGGCCGCTTTCCAGGCCTGGCTCGCGGAAAGCCCCGGCCATGCCGCTGCCTTCGAGGCGGTGGACCGGGTGTGGAGCGAGGTCGGCGGGCTCAGCGAACTGCGCGACCTGCGCCGGCCCGGCACCTATGGCGAGCCGCAGAAGAAATCCCTGGCCAGCCGTCGCGCCGTGATGGCGGGGGTGGGATTGTTCGCCGTCGCGGGCGCCAGCACGGCGTTCTGGAAAAGCGCCCAGGCCAAGGTGTTCGAGACCGATGTCGGCGAACAGAAGCATGTCGTCCTGGACGATGGCAGCCAGTTGTTCCTGGACGCCAAGACCCGCATTTCCGTGGTCTTCAGCGATATCGAGCGCACCGTGGACGCCGGAGGTGGCGTTGGTGACATGGCATTCACTTTGAACATGAGCGGTGTCAACGCAGACCATGCTACTTTCGATATGGGCCTTGGCACGCACATGTTGTTATTCAAACTCGACATCGATCAGCTCACAGACCAGAACGAGACGCTGTCAATGTGGCTGGACCCGACGACCACCACTGAGCCATTAGAGCCCACAGCGACTGCCAGCATCAGCGCGAACATCCTGGAGGGCGGCGATGACTTCCTCGCCCTGTTTTCAGCCGCCGGATACGGCGACCGGATTGACGAGCTGGTCATCGGCACGACCTTCGGAGGTGCCATCTCGCAGCTCAATGACCCGGTGACCGCCGTGCCAGAGGTTTCCGCGCCGGTGATGATGCTGATCGTGAGCCTGCCTGCCATTGGGGTGATTTGGCTTCGCCGCCGTAAGCCCGCCCGGGCTTAAAGGGCGTGTTCTACAATCCCGATGGAAGCGCCCACCCCGTGCCGAACGCTCCTTCCTGACAACCAGGTGCGCCGTCGCGAGTTGCTGGGGATCCGTCGGAGCGCTGACATTCTTGTCGGCGTTTTCTGGGCGGCCCCACGAAC
>Ga0118677_10011781_pt1 | contig 10255 bp, 6 predicted proteins | sample AliMusrvi5mmetaG_FD_86154 | JGI IMG/M metagenome (GOLD analysis project Ga0118677, IMG submission 86154)
GTCTTTTATAAAGGCGTTGCGTTCTTCGTCCATGGATACCTGGATATCCTTGACGGCTTTGCGTAGTTCTATAATCCTGGCCTGGTTTTCGGGCCCGAACATGCCGGCAAGTTTAGTGTCAATGCTATCCTGGATAAGATTAGCCTGGTCTCCGGCCTTCTGCATGATTTCATTTACTTTAATCTGCGCGTTCTCGAAGTCACCCCAGCCTGTCTCTGCCTGCTTCGCATAAATTTCGTTGCGCTGCTTGAAAGCCTCGCTCCATGCTGCGATTCGGTTTCCAATCAGGCCAATCATGCCCGGGTCATTCTTCAAAATACCGGCATAGATTTGTAATTCATGGTCCTGCACGACCTTCCAGCCGGCCTCGTCGTCGGTAAAGAATGTGCGCCAGGCTGCATTTCTCTGGTCTTTGGGAAGGGTCTTTACATAATCCCAGTGCTCGTTTAAGTTCTGGTAGTGCGTTTTCGAGTAGTCCCAGACGCGCTGCTGCATTTCGACAAACATATCAGCCACGGCCTGAAAGCCTTCTTTGCTAACAATTCCCTCGATTTCTTTACCCAGGGTGGCAGCCTTTTGAATGTTGGCCGTGTCAATCATATCCTTTACCTTGTATTGAACGGATTTCATAACCCGGTCAACGTCGGCGGCTGTCTTTACATTCTTGGCCTGGGCCCTTAGCTCGTCCATAACCCCGGTGGTCTCAAGTGTTTGTCTCAAAGACTCGGCCTGGTCTCCGCCGATTCGGTTTAGCCCGTCATTCACGGCTTTTTGAATGTTGACGTCAGTGACTTCACGCCATAGCGCGCCTTCAATCTGTGCCCTGTTCTTACTGCCCTGGATGGTGGAATAAATAAAATCTGGCAGGCTGGGATTGATTTGCCTTAACTGTGTTTCCAGGCTGGCAGGCATCCGGCGGAAGCCTTTATCTACTTGCCATAGGTTTTGCCATAACATCTTGGCGCCGATGGTGTACGCCTGCGCGCTTTCGCTGGTCTCTATTTGTCTACTGGCATTTGAGAATACACCCAGCTTGTTATTGACCTTGTTTATCTGCCTGGATAACTTTGTTAGGGCTCCGTCTCCACTTGTAACGTTGTTTATGTCGCGCATTGACTTTGCAAATGCGCTCACGCCTTCCGCTGCGCCTTCGCCCATGGGTGTAACGCCTTCATGTAACCTTGCCGGCACGAATCCCATTTCTTGCCACCACGAATCAATCTGGCCGGGTGTCATAAATCCAAATACGCCCTGGGCTGCGCGGGTAATAATGTTGTTTAGGGTGATGTTGACCAGGTAAGAAGGGGATAAACCCAGCAGCATGGTTGATTGCATGGCCTTAAGTGTGTTTGCCAGGCGATAAACCGTCGCGGATTCCTTAATATCGAACATTTTCAGGGTGTTTTGAACCCCAAAGTCATAAATAGAATTGACCATGCGCGTGCGGAAGTCATCAAAGTGCCATGGAATGGTAGGATTATCCTTTATCCCCTCAATTCCGCGCGTCCGGCCCGTGATTGCCTGGAATTGGTTGGCAAAATCTTCTGCGCTTTTGGCCGCCAGGTCCGCCATGGGGCTGGCTTCGCCTGGTTTAAGTTTTGTCTTTAGAATACCCTGGACCTGTTCAGGTTTGTTCTTTAAATCCTCTACCAGCCTGGCCGGGTCTCGATCAAGCAGCTTGGCCATGGTTTCCAGCCTGTCAATATTGTCCTGGTGCTCACCCTGCGAGAAAGCCGTTACTAAATCCCGCCAGCGCGTGTCCACCAGGATACCATTTAGCGCCGTAGATATTGGGCCGCCCAGTGAGCTGTGCATAATGGATTCCGTGGCCGTTCTCACCTGGGCCGGGTCCGCATTGGTCAGTTTTTGTAGCCAGTTTTCTACCAGGAGCGTTACCCGTTCAGTTCTTGATAGGCTCGGGTCATCCACTGACATGGCACTTGCGCCCAGGTTATCGAATAAGTTGTGCACGAAAATAGCGGCCTTGCTATCGTTCGTCATTTCTCCCAGTTTACGAACATAATCCAGCACGGGATTACCGAATTCCCTGAAATTCTTAAATCGGTTTTGCTCTCCGTCGTCGCCTATGCCTGCAATATGCTTATCCAGCCAATCCAGCTCTGACTTGGGCTTATATATCGGGACCCGTTCTGTCTTGGTGACGCTGGCCTGCGTTACTTTGTCGGCTGGTAAGTATTCGTCTTTGCCCTCAACCTTGTAAGTTACTTTACCGTCAACGGTTTGTATATCTTCCACTTTGGCCGGCGCGCCGTCTACGATAACATTACCGCCCTTTTGAATTGGCTCTGTATTGGGAACCTGTGTTTTTACATCGTCATACCCATTTAAAAGCGTATCGCCGGACCGAACCCTATCCGCATAATCCTTCATAATGGTATCAATCCCGCCGGCTGCGTGCTGCCCTGTGATTGCTTCAACAATCGGCTGCAACGGGAATGGCATGGCTGATACGAAGGGGTTGCCCTGGTGTTCGGCTGCTACTTGCGCCAGGGTATTCTTTCCAAACCTGGTAGCCAGGGCTTCAATTCCAACACTGGCGGCCATGTTGGCGTAGTTTATCGGGTCTAATAGAGACTGGTAGACCATATCTGCTACATTTCCGGTGTCTCCGGTTTGTTTGCTGATATCCGCCACCACGGTCTTGATATCTTCGCCGTGCATAATCCTGTTCATGCCTTCTTGAAGCAGCTCTTTTGTCTTAGCTGGGCCGCCCAAAGAGTTCACGACCTGAACCGGGTCAAGTTTTCCCTGAGAGAAAGCCCACACCTGGCCACTTCCAGCCTGGCCGCGACCTGCACCCTCGCCGGCTTTCCACCCTTCTGAGTCCGCTTTATTCATCAAGACGCCCCAGGCCATGGGATTTAAGCTGAATAGTGCTACTCCCGCCAGGTCCGGGCTGCTCTTACCGCGGTTATTGGCCACGGTGTCCTTTACGAACGCATCAGCAGCCGCCAGGGTATTCATAAAGCTGTTCATGCTGTCTGCGCCCTGGGTGTTATAGGCCATGCTTCCGGCGTTCCATGCGTTGGTCATAATCTTTCCGGCTTCTTCGTTGTTGCCTGCCATCAATGCGCTGATATAACCTGGAACCCATGAGTTTTTGGTAGGGTCGTCAACCAGTCCCTTGCCAGGGTTGGCCATAATCGCCGGCAAGTTCTTGAGTATTTCAACCGGGGTGGTGTTGTATGCGAGCTGTGCCATGCCTGCGGCGTTCTTCACGGCTTTAGCTGGCATGCTAAATACATCAAACACGCTCGCGCCTTCTTCTGTTCCGGGCATTTTCCAATTCGGGTCGAGCTGGGGCACGTTTACGCCTGCAATATTCCCATTCCACCCAAATTGTTGTTGAATATTCGCGCCGGCGTTCTCTACGTCACTGATAATTCCAGGCGCTTGCAGCAGCAGGCCACCAATCGAACCAACCGTTGCACCAATAGCCGCGCCAGGAGCAGCACCCGCACCCCCAAAGGGAAGCCCAGCCGCGCCGCCGATAAGTCCGCCAGATAAGGTGCCCATTCCAAACCCGCCCAAACCTTTCATAAACGCACTGACCAGGTGCCCGGCTGCTTTTTCAATCGGCGGCATATTTTCTGGGCCCTGACCGCTGTACAGCGCTGTATAAAGTCCTTGCTGCCAGGCTGGCATTTTAGTCCAGTCAATCGCCGGCTGTGCTTCTGGGGCTGCTGCTGGCGGTGGTTTCGATCAAGTACAAGGTCGACCAGATCATCGGCGGCACGGTGATCAATATTCTTGCCGTCGGCCTGACAGGTTACTTTTACCGCCAGTACCTTTCCCAGAACCTGCCCCCCGGTCCGGGAACTTTCCCCTTCTACCCCATTCCCGGCCTGGCAAACATCCCCGTGATCGGCCAGATTCTCTTCAACCAGAAACCGCTGACCTACATGATGCTGGTGCTGGTCTTTTTCATCCAGTATATGCTCTTTTTCACCCCCTGGGGCCTGCGCATGCGTTCGGTCGGCGAACACCCGCGTGCGGCTGACACCCTGGGCATCAACGTCTTTAAAACGCGCTATATCAGCGTGGTGCTCGGCAGTATCATGGCCGGGCTGGGCGGTGTGTGGTTCACCCTTGAAGCGGTGGACGTGTTTACGCCAATGATGACCAATGGTCTGGGCTTTATCGGCCTGGCAGCCATGATTTTCGGCAAGTGGAACCCCTTTGGCGCCCTGTTGGGAGCCCTGATCTTCGGCCTCGGCACGAGCGTGACGACCACGATCTCCATCTACCGGCCCGACATTCCATCCCAGCTGCCTCAGATGCTGCCTTACATCCTAACCATTATCGTCCTCACGGGTGTCATCGGCCGCTCTACGCCGCCGGCTGCTGAAAATACGCCCTACGAAAAGCAGTAAAATCCCAAAATCAGCGGATTAAAGGTATAATATTTCTGCCAGCCCTCGTAGCTCAATGGACAGAGCGCCTGACTTCGAATCAGTAGGTTTAGGGTTCGAATCCCTACGGGGGCGCTAGTACAGGTGGGGGTTCGGGTAACACCGACCCCCACATTTGCTATCTCTAGACTGAAATTTCGTACCATTTTCATCCTCTGCCTGCAATTTGCCTGCAATTAATTTATAGGTCGATTACATCTGATTTAGAAACAGATACAGAATGTGAAGATCCCGTTGGAAGTAATGGATCAGATCCGATTAATCCCTCGATCATCGATGCAGCTTCACCCTGTAATGATGGGAGGGCATGGGAATACAATTGAAGGGTGATACGAATATCCGAGTGACCCAGTCGTTCACTCACCACCTTGGGGTGGACGTTCATTAACAACAAAAGTGTGGCGCAGGTATGGCGGATATCGTGAAAACGGATCGACGGAAGATTGGCCTGGGTCAGTAGTTTACGGAATTCCTTGATCAAGTTATTCGGGTCAATTGGGTTCCCCATCAAGTTAGGAAAAACCAGATCGTTTTCCTGCCATCTACTGGCATTAACCATTTTCTGCATCGCAACCTGGTTGCGCTGTTGGATCAGCCGTTCAATTGCCTGTTGACCAACTGGAATACGACGGATACCAGACTTGCTTTTGGGTGCCTTGAAAAAGAAACGCGGCGCTTCTTTATCGGTATGGTGATCAACTATCTGAACCTGGCGCTTGATCATAAGGGATTGGCTGGGCCAATCAATATCGGACCATTTCAAACCCAGGAGCTCACCTTCGCGCATGCCGGTCACAAAGGCCAAATAAAAAATGTTTTCATGTCGGTGGCCTTTACATCCTTCAAGAAATCGCTTTACCTGGTCCGTATTCAAAGTGACCATTTCAGGTGCTTTGTAGCGGATTGAGATACCATCGACCGGATTATACAGAATCAAACGTTTGAGTCTCAGATCGGCAAATATCGTATGCAGCGTCGAAAGGATATATTTTTGAGTGCGAACCCCTATCTTTCTCTCTTGGGCCGCAGCCAGGATAGACTGAATATGTTGCGGTTTAACATCCGCCAGTTTTAATCCTTTTCGGACATTAGGGGCAATATGAAGATTCATCACCTCACTATAACGCGAATAGGTTTTGGGCTGCCACTTCTTTTTGCCATCCTCTACCCAGGTATTAATCGCTTCCTGGAAGGTCAATTTTGCACCATTGGCAGAGAGACCAGCGTCAGTATTATTTTGCATTTCACGCACCCACTTAAGTGCATCAGTGCGCGTTTCAAAAGTTTTTGTCACACGTCTACCTTGAATGGATACCTGAGCTTCCCAATTGCCCCGGTCTATTCGTTCTCGGATGGAACCTTCACTATTACCACGTCTGGAATGTCTAGGTTGGTCAGTCATCTTTACTCCTCAAATGGTCAAAACCATTATAAAAAGTGTGTCTATTTAGGATTAATAACGAGTATATTTTATTCGGATAAGAGTGTCAAGCTATGCCACATATAAGTCGGAAACCATCGCCCAATCAGTCTGCCCCATTGAATAAAGTACTCAAAACTTATCTTGTAGATGAGGGTATATCCGTCCGAAAAGCAGCCGCCCAAATGGGTATTGGCGCATCGCACCTCTCGCATATCTTGAATGGAGAGAAATCTCCTGACGCCGGCGTATGCAATGCCATCGCTGATTTTATGGGAGTTTCGCGCGTCCAGGTGCTTGGTCTGGCAGGTTGGCTCGATCTCACAGAAATTGACGATGCCGAAATCACAAAAATCATCTTGTCAGTTGCAAACACCCCGGAACAAGCTGATGAGCTGAAAAGGGTATTTTACAACATTGGTGACTCGACGGCACGGGAGGATTTCTTGAAATGGCTTCAACACTCTGATGCCTCTAAAAAGTTGTAGTCAGGTTTGAGCGAATGAATTCTTCCAGGTCTTCTGGCCGGATACGTTTTGCCCGGCCAAATTGTACAGCTGGTAAAACACCTTCGCTGATCAAAGCATACAAATGAGATGTGGATATTTTGGTCAGCTCTGATACTTCTTCGACTTTCAACAGCCGCGTTATTTTAGGTTGTTGATTTTCCACCTGGGAACTCTAAGTTGTCACATACACCTCCAGCGTAATAATGAATTGATCCTGATCATATTCCTTTCGTTAAATATTAGTGCTATAATAGCATCAATTACGAAAGGAGTCAATACATTAGTGCCATTTCAGCACTAATTAAAAACCATATGGATTCTCCAATTGCAAAAGCAAAACGACAAGCCCAAACTTCAAACTATGACCACGAAGCTTTATCCGCTCGGGTTAATAATCTCTTAGAAACTCGCAACGAATCGCTACGCGAAGCCGCTCTAAAATCCGGGTTGGATCATCAAGCTCTGCGCCGTTTCTTAGGTGGCCAACGCCCCAACATGATCGCCTGTATTTTGCTGGCGGATCATTTTGGAATCAATCCCAACGAGTTCCTGCAGCTTGCTGGCTGGCCAGCGCTCAAGGCATTCGATATCCATGTATCCAGTGCCGAAAACCTGCCAACGGAAGCTGTGGAAGTGGCGCTTGATCTTGCCAGGATTAAGGAACCAGGCCAGCGGAAAGAAGTGGCAACAGCCATTCGCGTCTTGATAAAGAAATATTTTGATGCCTGAAAACTTAAGCGAGCGCTTATTGATCATATAATCTCATGATGGCAAATAAAATTATGTTATCCCAGGGGGAAATTAGAACATTTTTAGTAGATTCCCAATCGGTACGCGTTATGCCTGCGCGTCATCCAGGAAGAAGCTTTTCGAAGGGGACTGATTCCCTATATTCCAGATGAAAAAAAATAAAATTAAAAACTTGTCAGTTCAAGAAATTGATATTATACTAGTCATATAGCTAGTATGTTGTTTGACAAGGAGAGAACATGTTCGAGACAATTTATCCCGAGGAAGAACAGCGTTTTTTTACTGACCGGGAGCATTTATTAGCCCTGTTAAGCCTGAGCCGCGATTTATTACTCCAGGGTGTCCGCAAACACCTAGCATTGACTGGTTTTCGGCGTGTTGGTAAAACCCTGGCCATGAAAGAGTTTTTACGGAGATGCCAGTTGGACAAAAAATCGTCGGTCCAGGTGGCTTATATCGATCTCCCCCGCCTCTCCTTTACCCCCGAAACCTTTGCCATTCAATTCCTGGGTTACCAGCTTTACTGGTTCTGCAACCCCAGCCCCGAACAGCGTCCGGAGGCTTTTTTTGACCCATCGCTTCAATTAATCACGGTCGGTCAATTGGGAAACCAGGAGTTGATCACCTACTTTACCCGTTTTCACCATGAGCTGGAAAAAGAAAAACCGGACCAACATTTATTGTTGGAGATGGCTTTTAATGCCCCAGAAGTTTACGCCCGGGCAATGAACCGCAAGGTCATGCTGCTATTGGATGAATTTCCCGAAATTTTATCATTGAATAATTATCCCCAGATCCGTGACAGCCTGGGGCTCTTCCGCTCTGTGCTGCAAAGCCAGTCGCATGTGGGTTATGTCGTGGCAGGTTCGATGATCAGCCTTATGGAGCGAATTTTCCTGCAAGCCGACTCGCCTTTGTTTGTCCATTTTCAGATGGAAACTGTACCTCCTTTCGGACGCGGCGACAGTGACACCCTTGTGCAAAAACGACTGGAGCTGTTGGGCCAGCCTGTTCCTGGCGAGGTATTAGCTGCCGTTTACCAGGTAGCGCGCGGCCATCCTTTTTACACCTATGCTGTATGTATGCATGTAATCGAGTCGGTCTCCCTGTTACAGAAACCACTTGATGCAGCCACGGTTCAGGAAGCTTTCACACTGGAAACCCTGAGCACCAATGGGCGCATCTACAACCTGTGTCATTATTTCCTGGAACAATCGCTTAAAGATGTGCGCGGAGACACCATGCCGCAGGCGATTCTGCAGATCCTGGGAAAAGAGCCGGGGGGATTACCATTGTCTGAGATTGCCGCACGGCTCAAACGCCCCAGCGGGCCAATCCATCAGGTAATGAATTGGCTGCTGGATGTTGATTTGATCGACCAGCGTGAAGATAAAACTTATGTATTCCGTGACCCGGTATTACAAATATGGGTGGCATATTATTATTCCGGTGTCGAGCTGACCGGTTTGCCCAGCCAGAAAGTGCTCAGCAGCCTGGTAGCAGAATTGATGGAAAGATATGAGCGTACCGCCAACGAATTGGGCCTGGCCAAAGAAAGCCAGGTACGGGAGTTGCTGCAGCGTTTTGACAGGCAAGAAATCAGCGGCGAATTATTAGGGTTGGATGGGTCGTTTCAACTACCCACTTTCTCTCAGGTATTGCCTTATCTTTCCCCGGATGGGCAGGTAGAAGTAGACGCTTTGGCCGAAGGCAGCGAACGCTGGGTGGTTGAAATTAAATGGCGCAATAAACGGGTGGGAATCAAAGAGTTACACGTACTGATACAAAAAGCGCACGGCTTGAATGGACGTCCCTGGTACATTTCGCAGGGCGGGTTTACGCCGGAAGCTGAGACATTTGCACGTGAAAATCAGATTCTCTTTTCAAACCGGTCGCAGATTGAAGCTCTCGGAAAAGCGATCAGAGGATGAAAAATATTTGACAGTGTATTTTCTTTGAAAATTAACATTCATACCCTATAGCCTTATATCCTTTTTTTCGTTTTCCAAACATGCCAGCCAACACCGGCACCTGATCATCCACATAATCATAAATGATCACCTCACTTTTCCGGTCATAATTACGATGTAGGCGACCGGCATATTGGGAAACCGTTCCACGCCAAGCAATTGGCAAAGCCAGAAACAATGTATCCAGACGAGCATCATCAAACCCCTCACCCAGATATCGTCCAGTGGCAATAATCAAACGCTCCTCATTTTCTGGGATGTTTCTTAATTGTTCGACTGCCATTTTCCGTTGTTTACTTCCCATCCCCCCGGATAAAACAACAATATTTTTAACTTTTCCTTTGAATATATTTTCAAAATAAGTGAGGTGTTCTCGCCGCTCCGTTAGTAAAACTGGTGAGCGACCTGCCTGAATGGCTTCAATCACATCGTCTATGATCATTTGATTCCGTATTGAATCCAGTGTCAGCATTGCATAAATTTCCTGGATACCAGGTTCCAGCCTGTTCTCTGTTTGAGCCGGCAATGCAAAGCTGGTTCTGCGAACAATTACTTTATGGGTAAATGAGCGCGAGGCAGCTTGTTGGCGGTCATCGACACGATAGCGGACCGGGCCACATTGCATAAAAATAATTGGATGATGACCATCCTGCCGGGTGACTGTTGCGGATAAGCCCGTGATATACCTGGCTTTGGCTTGCCGAATCACCTGTTCAAAACTGGTGGCTGAAATGTGGTGACATTCGTCCATTATGATTTGACCATAATTACCCACCAGGTCGTTAACGGTCCCTTTATCTACCAGACTCTGGATCATCGCCACATCTACCATTCCTGTGATTTTGTGCTTGCCACCACCAATCCGCCCTACTTCCTTTTTCCCCAACCCCAAAAATGACTGCAAGCTCTCAACCCATTGGTCCATCAACTGACCGCGATGGACAATCACCAGGGTATTCACCTTTCTTTGGGCAATCAACCATGAGCCGATAACTGTCTTGCCAAAAGCGGTGGAAGCCGAAAGGACGCCTATATCGTGTTTGATGAGTTGATCGGCAGCAAGCTGCTGCTCAGGATGCAACGCTCCTTGAAAGTTTAAGGTTATCGGATTACCAATAACACGTTCATCTATTAAATCCGTTTTGATTTTTAAATCCCCGAGTACTTGTAACC
>Ga0118677_10016188_pt1 | contig 10255 bp, 11 predicted proteins | sample AliMusrvi5mmetaG_FD_86154 | JGI IMG/M metagenome (GOLD analysis project Ga0118677, IMG submission 86154)
CTGTTAGCCCCAGTCTGTCCCACCACGAAGTCACCGTTGTCATCCAACTCGCCACGGGCCGTTTTCAGAACACGCGCCACGTCGGCGTTGTCCTTCACCGCGTGTTTCTCCAGGGCGAGCAATTCCATTTCATCGAGCACATGGTTGATCGAGTGCTGCATCGTCGGATGCGAGCGCACGCCGCCGGCCCATTCGGGTTCGAACAGGTGAAGCAGTGAGGGTGCCGGGATGTCGCGGAACGTGCCGCCGTCTTCCAATACCCGATAGAACACCGGTGCACCCCAGGCGTCGAGTCCCACGCCGTCGATGGTGTCCTTCGATCCGAACTCGTCGCCGATGCGGTGGGATTCGATCAATTGGATGCGTGGCTCACCTTCGGCATCGCGGGTTTTGTGGACAAAATACTCGCCGTCGATGTCCATCCCGCGGCAGACAAGTGCCTGGCATTCCTCGAACGAAAACCGCCGGGTGATTTCACAGCGGGCCGACCATAGTGCGAAGTAATCCTCGGCGGCGCGGTTCCATGTCGGATTGCCGGATTGCGCCTGGACGCGGATGCCGTCGCCGGTCGAATAGATCGCCATGTTGGCGACCAGTTCCCTGACGAATCCGCTGTTCTTGTGGAGGTAGCGCGACTTGCGGACCAGCTCGGTGCGCACGCCGGGTGTGAGTTCATTACGGGCGTCGGTCGGATATGCCCCCGGCACCGTGCCACGACGCGGCGACCAGTTAGCCGCTTCATACGACGACCACCACGCTTTCGGAACGAGAATCGGAGGCAACCAGCGCAGGGCGATATTCTTGAAACTGATCATTTTGATAGGTATCCGTCGATGAATGAAGCGGCGACGTTGCGGGCTCTGCCGTAGGTTGCCGGATCAAGGATGCGCAACGCGTATGCGCATTCCTCAAGCACCTGGTCCACAGGCATGACGAACTGCTTGGAGACGGATGTTTCCGCATCGTTCCAGTTCATGACCGTCTTTCCCTCAAGAAGAATTTCCTTGGCGCGGCGCTGGATGCTAAGCACCTCGGCAACGGTGAATCCGGTGATGAAGAGTCCGCGTGCCATGACTCAGATCCGGTGTCAACGGTCCGATGGATTGTCGGACGGCTCACGGGGGAATCGCCCTGCGCCACACACTTCCCACAAAATTGCACCGGGCCTGCGCCGAGCGACGAGTGTCCCGGATCTCGTCAAGTAGTGGTTCAACCATCACTCCATAACTATGACAGGCTAAATTGTTAGAAACGTAGGCTAAAATCCTGTCGATTTCTTCCTGCGATGTGAGATTCGCGATGATTTGCCGCATGACATCCAAACTTCCAGTTCGCAAGAATCCAAGTGCACTGGCCTGTTCCAAGGCGATTTGGCGGTCGGTGCCTTTCACTCGCTCCGTCTTGTCAGGCGAGATGGCCAACATGAAGATACCATAAGTAGCCGGGATATATTCCTCTCCGTACTCGTTCTGGATGTAGGCAGGCTTCCATTTCGATTCACGCATGATCCGAAGCCCTTCCTGCCAATTGGTCGCGGCAATCCCTGCTCCCGCATAAAACCGACATTCCGCTTGATCTTTCGCGGATAGCGTTTGGATGAGAGCCTCACTTTCCTTGGGCCTGAACACGATGAGATCGGCAAAATCAGCTGGCCTAACAGGTATCTTGAGCACCGGGAAGTAGAAATTCGCGAGCCAATTCGCCCGCTCTTCCCAACTTTTGGCCTTCGCTGGTGGGACCCTCGGCGTGAAATTGTGTGAGTTTCGGATCTCATTCACCTGCCAAAGCTCACTAAGCCTTTCGGCGTCGCGCTTGGAGGCCCAGCCACGTCTGGAGAGTTCCCGTAGATAGAAATGTTCGTAAGGACTTTGTCGAGTGGCCTGAATCAGGTAGGCTTGCTGTTCTTGGAATGTCCCGATGTTGCGGAAGCAGGCGAGATAATGGCGTGGTGAAAGAACCATTAGATCGGAAGCGAAGCGCTCTGGCGATGAATCAGTATAACCCAACTCTGGATCCTGTTGGAGAAAATGCTCTTGTTTGAACAGGGTTTGGAGGACTTTAATTGTCTCCGTTGATGGTTCAGGGTCATGATCGTTGATAAGTAGACGGAACAGTTCCTCCCGCAGTAAGAAGATTTTGGGGTTTTTCGATTTCGGCCCTATCTGGCTTGCGACTTCGACGGCAAACGCAAGATTTCGATCTCGTAGTGTGCTAGACACTGATGAACAATTGCTTATAAAAGCCACCAGTAAATCAAACTGTCTTGGCTCTATCGGACAGCCTGCAAGTCCATCTGTGGCCTTCTTGATAAGTGGCAAGGACCGCTCCCCAAGGACAGTGACGGCCACGCTCGCGGCGGTGGTGATCAAATTGACGTCCTTGAGTTCAATGGCTTTGTTTAGTGCACGATCAAGGTGTTCTTCGGGTGCGGTGAGGAAGCCCTCGTTTACCGCAAGCACTGGACTTGCCAAGACTGCCATGAAACAGACGATCGTCTTCATAGCAAGAAATACGCAGATTGTCGGCTCGGCATTTCATCGACTGTTAAACCCACCAGGTTCCGGCCTTCACGCACTGCTGTGCTTCGGCCAGCGTGTGGCCGGTCTTGAGTTGGATGTGCGGCGTGTCCTGGAAGGTGGTCCAACTGCCGCCCCAGTCGAGGTCGAACGATTCGGCGATCTTCCCGCAGCGTTCCATGAGCGGGCTTTCCCACTGCGGTTCGCCGTTGGCGTCGAAGACGACGAAGTCCCACGCCACGCCGAAGTTGTGCCAAGAATAGCCGGCCGGGGCGTTGGTCACTCTCGGCCCCGGTGTGGATCGGCCCTGTGCATACAACGCGTCCTGCTCCTGATAGGTCCGGTTGCCGCAGATGATCTTCACGTTGATGCCCGCCTCAAGGCATTTGAGCAACCATTCGCGGGCCTTGCCTTGCGCGTCCTTCCTGAGTGTGGCGATGTTGCCTGCGGATCGGGAGTCGATGCCGCCGCCGGTCGGAGCCGGGGCGGCGGGCGTGGAGGCGGGAGTGGTGACAACAATCCCGAGTTTGGCGGCGACGGCCTGCGCGGTGCGGGGGCCGGGAATGCCATCGGCGGTGATTCCGAGGGATTGCTGGATCGCGACCCAAAGTGATGCGCTCATGATTGGCGGGGTGCTTTGGATTGCGGCTTACTTGCCGGTGCGGGGCTCAATGACGATTTCAACGCGGCCATCGGGCAGAAGTTTGAGCGTGCCCATCTTGTTGGAGATGCTGCCACTCACGGGAGGCGGCGTGGTGCAGGCGGAAAGCAGCAGGGACAACGTGGCGAGGAATATCAGGGTTTTCATGGTTCCCCGTCCGGGGTGTCAACCGAGGCAGCCGCCACCGACTCGCGTCCGATGATCTTGAGCATGGTGGCCGCCGTGGCCTGCATGGACTCGCAGTCAAAGTAATGGTTGGGCCGCGAGCCGATCTGTTTCCACATCCACTGGGCCTTTTCCTTCACCCGCTGCTCGCTTTCCATCTGGGCGAGATATTCGTCGTCGATATCGTCGGGCACCTCCCATGTCGGCCCGCGCGACGGGTCCTGGTTGCGGCGCAGACGGGCGAGCGTGTCCTTGATGTTGAGGTTGCTCCAGTAATGGACGAAACAACTTTGCTTCAGCGAGAGCACAACCTTGCGACGGGGTGAATAGAACCGCTGCACCGTCTTGCCGTCGCGCCCCTTGTGCGGATAGACCGGGCGGCGGTCGCCGATCAATGCCACCCACCCGCGCTTGGCGCATTCCCGATAGACATCATAGGTCGCATAGCCGGCGTCGAGAAACACAAGGCTCGGATGGACGCCGAAGCGTTCCCTCATCACGTCGATGTCGGTGAAGGTCAGGATGCGCTCGTTCCACATCAGGCGGCTCGATCCCTCGGCCGACCACGAGCGCACCACGAGAAACAGGTGGTCCATCTGGCAGTCCACCGTGATGAAACGCAGCGGGATCAATCCGTCCCGCTCGGGCAGCGGGGCGGCGAGGATGGCGCCTGTTTTGGGGTTGATGGCACCCTCTTCCTCCCATGTCTCGCCGCGCTTGTAGCCGGACTTGGTGATCTCCAGCTTGTAGTCCTCGACGTATTCGCGCCACGGCAGCCCGAGCCGCTTTTGATAGAACTGCTGGAGCAAGCTCACGTCACCCTTCCGTGCCGCCGCCTTGGCTCGCAGGTATAACTCGGCAAGCTGGCCCCAGCTCATCGCGCACAGCGCGTTCCAGTGGAATCCGACATTCTCCTTCGACGCTTTCGGATTCTTGGCGACAAACATGCCGGTGGCGTTGAGTTCCCGCCGTGTCCGGTCGCCATCATCGAAATAGCGGTTGCATGACTCGCACCGCAATGAGGTCGTGCGCCGGACCTCGTCAAAATCCCACTCGCCGAATTCATCCCTGGCTGACTTGCTCCACTCGACGCATTCCCACTTGAACGGCTGGCGGTGGCCGCATTGCGGACATGCGAATGTCCACTCGCGCTGGTCGGTGGTAAGGAATTTCCGGTGCGTGTCGTCATCCTCCTCGCCGCCCTAGCTCATGAAGATGCACTTGCCGAGCCAGCCGAAGGCGGTGACGCGGGCCTCCGCTTCCGCCATGTGCCCCTCGGGCCAGCGCCATGTCTCGTCACCGACAAGCCAGCGAATCGAGCGGCGCTGCAGGTTCGTCTTGTTGTGCGCCCCCAAAATCCAGAGCACCATGCCGTTGTTGAAGTGGATGGCGTTGTTCTTGCGCTTGTGCCGGTGGATGCCGGTGGGCATGAGCCGCGCCACCGGTTCGCACTGGTCGAAAAGCTTCTGCAACCGGGCCTCCGAGTAGTCACGGGCATCCTCGTCGGTTTGGTCTAACCACAGCGTTGGACCGGGCAGGTTGGTGATGATATAACAAAGCGTGAGTTCCGGAGCGGTGGTTTTCGACGACTGGACCGACGCGATGATGGACACCAGGCGGATGCGCGGATCAACCAATGCCTCCATAACCTCGCGGATCCAGGGCGAGTTTTCCGAACGGAAACGGCCGGGGTTGGGCGAATACGGGATGCCCTCGACATGATCCTCACACCATGCCCACGGCGGCCGCCGGTCGGGTGGCTGCCATGCCTCGCGCCAGATCGCGAGCAATTTCGGATTGCGGATTACGGATTGCGGAAAGTTATTCGTCGCGTTTGGCACGGGTGGTGCGGATGGATGAAACGACCATGGCGAGGATTTCGTTTCCTTCGGCCATCAGGTCTGCAAGACGTCCCCCGTCAACCAAGCCGGATTCCATGAGCAATTCCATCCAGTAGAGGGACTCGTCGCTCTCTTCCTCCACCGTGCCCATTTTCGACACAAAATCGGCCCGCGATTTGGCCCTTGCCGCCGCCCTGTAGTTTGCACCCACTGAAGTGCCACTGCGCAATAACTGATTGCCAATCACCCGGCCCGTTTGTGTGTTCGGCAGTGATTCCACCACATGGATTACCCGCAACGCGTAGGCTTTGGTCCGTTTCTTGAATAACTCCGCATTCATGGTTCCCGGCAATCTCCCATGCCAATCCGCAATCCACAATCCGTAATCCGCAATTCAGCATTCTCCCTGATGGAGAATAGACAGCACCTCATCTATCGCTTTCCGCACTCCTTTTGGATGCCGGTGGCGTCGAGACCTGATAGGATCGGCGGCAATTCGTTCTCGAATTTCGCCCGCAGGATGGAGGTGGCCTGGGCGACCAGTCCGATCCATTCGGTTCTGACCTGATGAATGGGAACATACTCGCCCTTTTTGACCGCGATCCTCAGTTCCCTCTCTTCCACCTCGGCCAACAACTTGCATGCCTTGAGCGCTTCCTCGTTACCCGTCGCCGTCTTGCCCGTCTTGAGTTCGCGGACCCGGACGAACTCGCGCCAGTCGGCAACCGGCCATAGTCCATTGGATAGCGCCTTGGGTGAACCATCCATCTTCTGCCATGCGTTCAGCGTCCGGCGGGTCACGCCCAGCACGGCGGCGAGTTCCACCAGGGTCTTGGCATACGCCAATGTCTCAACGCTGCCGGCCGCACGCGCTTCGATGCGTGATCGTTCGGCTACGGTGAGTGGCTTCCCTGCCGCGACTTTTCTAACGACGTTCTGAAAATCGGCGTCGAGGATTTTTTCCGCGACATCGGGTGGCAGTTCCTTTGGCTCCATGCCGCCGCAGGCATGTCAATCGCGGATCTGGGAAACCAGGTCGCTTCTGGCATGATGCGGGCGTGAAATTGGAGCATCCCTACGCATCGGATCTCACAACAAACCCTTGATGCGCTTGACAGGGACAAGACCATAGCGGCATCCACCGACGCATGAGCCTGCGTGACCTATGGCCGTTACTCAATCTCAGACTAAGCGGTGCTCCAGCCAGCGTGCGACCTTTTCGCCGCCGGACATTTTCAATTCTTCCATGGGCCAAACCTCGCGGAAATCGATGCCCCAGAGATTGGCTGCCTTTTCGGCTTTGGGGCTGCTGATAATAGCGAATGTCTCCTCCAAAACGTTGACCAGTGCGCGTCCGCTCGCTTTCCCCTCCCTAACAAAGCAGCAGAATTCCACGATGAACGCCCTCATGCAAAGAACCATCATCCTCACATGTTTCACGTCATTACGGCCTTCCTGGTCGATGTCGGCGGCATTCTCAATCTTTGCCTTGAGCACCAAATGGGGCAGCAGCACCCTGGCTTTCAGATCACCGACCACGAGATTCATGGTCCGGCCAAGCTCCTTCAGGTTGAGACCTTTCACTGTATGCAACACCTCGACCAAGAGAACTCCTCCTCCCGGACGGGGTAACTCAATCCTGCCCAGAACCGGACTCCTCGGCTCCGACCGTTTCAGATTGCCTTTGAGCTGCAGATGAAGTCGTTCCAACAAGCCCGCGGCACCTACCAAATCCAAATCCTTACTGCTGAAGGGAAGGTAGCGGCACAGCTCCGACATGCCCTTGTGCATGTAGTAGTGGCTCCACATGTTCACTGCATGCCCCCCCACCACAACCGGAGCATCGCAATCATCCCCAGAAACAAGAATGTCGGCAAAATCCGAGATGTCCGTCTCTACACGGGCACCTTTTCCGTCGGTATTCATTTGCCGTAATAGCGTTCCATGGTTTCGCAGAAATCCGGAATCGTGATCCTGGCACTGGCAGGAATAAGCGAATTTTCCTCTTGAAGCTGCTCCGGCGTCACCTCGCCACGGGCCAGACGACGCTCGTCCCGCAACCGCGCCCTGCGCTTGTCGCGTTGCAACTTCTCGAAGCTGACCGTCTTCACTTTCACACCGGAAACCTGCCATCCCGGGCATGCCCTGTCAAGCCCGCTCCTCCGGGCGGCAACGTCTTGGCACAGGTGGCGGTATCTTTGCTGCCTGTGGCAAGTGATTCAATACGAGTCCGCTAGGACTCCGCCATCATCGGCAACGTAGCATTCTTCACCAATTCCTGCAAGTCTACCTGTAAAGGCTTGCTCATGATTTCACGGCCACCCACCCGGCGAAGTTCAGGTGACGCCAGAAGCAATCAACCGAGGCGAAACCTTCCTCGCGCAACATCTCCTCGTTCCAGCGGGCAGTGACAGGGACAAGTACGCCTTCAAGCGACAGTCGCTTGCGATCAATCTGGCTTTGGGAATAACCGTTCTCCTTTTTGATCCTGAGGAAGAGATCGACAAACGCCTCATCGAGTTCGGCGGTGGCGCCTAGCACCTTTTCCACCAGGATGAAGGCGCCGCCGGGTGCCAGCGAATCGAACACGCGGCGGATGATGCGCTGGCGGTATTCGATGGGGGTGAATTGCAGCGTGAGGACGGAGAGCACGAGGCTGGATGTCACGCTGGGGAACTCGTGGCGAAGGTCGGCAGACTGGATGGTGACGCTGGCACCGTGCGGGTGCCTTGCGAAGTTCCCCTTGGCCGCCTCGATCATCGGTTCGCTGATTTCAAGGCCTACATAGGTGTTGGCGTCGCCAAAGTTGGATACGAAGGGCAGGAGCGCCTGACCGCGGGAGCAGCCCATGTCGATGATGGCGGTGCCGGGCTGCACGAATCTACGGCCCACCTCGTAGGTCACAACTCGCATCGCGTTGTATTGCGGGATGCACCGCTGAAGCATGTCGTCGAACACGGCGGTGACTTCCTGATCGAACTGCCAGGCACCACGGGGCATCACATCGTCGCGAGGGTCATCGCTCATGCCCGCGTGGCGGATGTCAACGCGGCAGACGTTTGACGATCCGCGTCCCCTCGGTTAGGCATGTGCCTTCTTCGGTCACCCAGAAGCACGGGATGTTGAATTTGGCATACATCTCCCGTGTTCTCGGGTTGCTTTCGATGGCGAGATAGCCGGTGTCCCTACCGTGGATCGGGAACACCGATTTCAGTAACAAACGCTCCTTGATCGCGGGCGGATTGAACCATCCGCGCGGGGCGAAACACGCGTCCTGCGGTCGCCACCCGGTCTGCTCCCCGATGCGGTCGAGAGTCCTGAGTTGCCATGCCTCGGGCCTTGCGGTGATGAGCACGACGGTATGGGGGCGCACAAGTTCCACCAGCCACTGGCGGTATTGCTCACCGGCGAGTCGCTTTTCCATGCGTTCGGGCGTGGTACCGTGCCTGGGCGAATTGGCCACCAGCGTGTAGTTGAGGTCCAGCAGGATGATCATTTTGATAGGGTAGTCTGAAGACGTTGGGAGAAAGAGTCCATGGCGCATTTCACGAGGTCCATCCGGGTGCCGTCCGGATAGGGAAGATCGAACTCGAATTCGATGGCCTCGCGCAGGCGGGCCGGGTCAACGGGGAGTGCCGAGGCGCAAGTCGCGTTGATGTTGTTGGAGAAGTCGCGCACCCTCACCGAACGGAAGAATGGGCCGAAGAGGTCGCGGAACTCGGCTTCGGTATGGTATTTCTGGACCTTCGGTTTGTCCTGGAAGTCGCCGATGCGGATGCCTGGCTCATAGTCTAACCTGAATGCGATGTTGCCCGCGTTGGATTCGTTCATGAACGCCTTGCCGGTGACCTGCCGCCAGCCGGACTCACCCGCTGACGACGCGCAGGCATAGACCTTGGTGTTAGGACGGCACAGGGCGGCACACAAAACGGCAATGTGTTCGCGGTCTTTGTGGAAAGGCACCGAGTTAAGGACACTGGCGATGAAGATGCTTGTCCAGTCCTTGCCCGCCGCCACCTGGGCCAGGAATTCGCGGGTGAGTTCTACGCTCTCGGCCTTGTTGATGCCGCCCGGGCCCAGCCGATAGGGCTCGAAGGGTGTGCAGTCGATGCCCTGCTGGCGAAGCAGGAAGGTTTCCGTCAGGTGGCCGGCCCCGAAATCGAGGATGGTGTTGCCGTGTTCCCTGGTCCAGCGGGCGCGGTCGGCGGGTTTCGATATGTCGAAATCCTTGCATGGCTTCGCGCCATGGACCTCGAAGAGGAATCCGTTGCCCAACTCGCGCCGGACACGGCGGGCGCGGCGGAACGAATTGAAGCGGAGCATATCGGCATAGCGGTTGTGGATGTCGAAGTCCATCGAGAGCAGGTTCATCATGGCCCGGGCGAACTCAGCCTCCTCATCGGTGACGAATACGACCGGCGCGAATGCAGCCCCCTTCTCGGCTAACATTTCCAGGCGGCCGATACCGTTGATGACAGATAGATCCTCGCGGCAGACGATGGGCATGAGGACGCCATGACGATGCAGCGTGCGGGCGAGGTTGCGGGCATACTGGATCCATCGCCCCGCGTTCGCCTTGCAGAGATCCTTCACGGCGACCTCCGCGGGCTTCACGCAACGCAGGAATGCGTCACTGCCGACCTGCTTGTCGGGGATGCGTGCGGCGAGCGCTTGGATGTCGAGCGCTTCAAGTTCGCGGGTGATCTTTTCCGGCGTGTGGTGGAAATCGAAATCATTGGTCGCCCTGTTGAACACGATGTTGAGCGCCTTGCGCTGGTCGAGGTCGAGCGCCTTGGTGCGGAAAACCGGGACATGCGTGGCACCCATGCGCGTCGCTACCAAATGCCGCTGGTGGCCGGAGAGTATTTCCCCGTCCGCGTCGGCAAAGATCGGGGCGATGAAGCCGAGTTTGCGGAGGGACAGCTCTATCAGGTCGAGCCGCGCCGGGTCCGCTGAACGTGGATTGTAAGTGGAGGGATTGACCGATTCTATCGGTTCGAGGGTGATTTTCATAGTCCGAGGCGGCTGCGGATTTCCTTAATGACCGATTCCTTGTCGTCATGGATGGCCAC
>Ga0118677_10016189_pt1 | contig 10255 bp, 10 predicted proteins | sample AliMusrvi5mmetaG_FD_86154 | JGI IMG/M metagenome (GOLD analysis project Ga0118677, IMG submission 86154)
GTTCGAATGCCTCGGCGGCCTGCGGGTAGCGCCCCTCCTTGCGCAGCGCCCGGGCCGACAGGCGCTGGGCCTCGGAGTCGCGGCCGAGATGCCGGTAGATCCGGGCCGCCTGGTCCAGGCGCCCGGCGGCGACCATTTCCTCGGCCGCCCCCCAGAGGTCACCCACCTGGGTCATCAGCTCGGCGGCACGATCGTGGTTGCCAGCGCGCGAAAACATCTCCGCGGCCCGGCGGATCTCGGGAACGCGCAGCAGCGCGTTCGCTGCGGACTCCAGGTCCCCGCCCCGTTCGAACAGCTCCGCGGCGCGGGCATACTTCTGCATTCGCATGGCGACGCGGGCCGCGCCCTTGTGGTCGCCCTGCCGCAGCAGCAGGTCCAGGGCCTCCTGCAATCGACCGGCGTTGATCAGGGGAGCGACGAAGGTCGACGGCGGGGCCTCCGACGAGGCGGGCGCGCTGTTCGTGGCACCGCGAACCGGGGGCGCATCGTCGTTCCCGCGGGCCCGGGCCGCCGCCAGCACGCGCACGCCGGCGTAGCCCAGCGCGAGCACGCCGGCGGTCAGGCCGACCAGGACGAGGATCGACGAACTCTCCACGCGTGTTCCGCCATGAACGGACTGCGCGACGATTATGCTGCGTGCGCGCACGCGGGGCCAAGCTGACGACGGAGGGCCCCGGTACGGCTTGCGATTGCGTGGCGCGTAGGGTATCTTCGGGGCCGCCCCACGGGGCGAGTCCTGCATGGCGAGGGGAACGATGGGACGGGTGGTCGAAGGCCAGATGAACGCGGCCGGCCTCCGGTTCGCGCTGGTGGTCAGCCGGTTCAACCACTTCATCACGGGACGCCTGGAGGAAGGCGCCATGGACGCCCTGGTGCGCCATGGGGCCGACCCGGCCGCGGTGGACGTGTTCCGCGTTCCCGGCGCGTTCGAAATGCCCCTCGCGGCCAAGAAGGTCGCTGCCTCGGGGAAGTACGACGCCGTGATCGCCATCGGTTGCGTGGTCCGCGGTTCGACGCCGCACTTCGACTACGTTGCCGGCGAAGCGACCAAGGGGCTGGCGCTGGCCGGCCTTGAAACCGGCGTTCCCGTGTCGTTCGGCCTGCTCACGACGGACAACCTGGAGCAGGCCATCGAACGTGCGGGTACGAAGGCCGGCAACAAGGGATGGGACGCGGCTCTCAGCGCGATCGAAATGGCCAACCTGCTCAAGGCGATGTAGTTCGCCCCGGCATGCCCCCACGGGGGGGGCGTGGGGCGAGGGTGCAGCAATGGGGACCCGGCGGCGGGCGCGGGAATGCGCGCTTCAGCTCCTGTACATGTGGGAGTTCCACAAGTCGTTGAGCCACTCGGGTACCCTCGCCTTCTGGGTCGATCGTCCCCAGGAAGAACTCGCCACCCGCGACTTTTCGAACATCCTGGTCGAAGGCGTGGTGCGGCGCCTGGAAGAAGTGGACGAACTGATCCGCAAGGCCTCCCTGAACTGGCGCATCGACCGAATGGCTACCGTCGACCGGAACATCTTGCGGCTGGCAACCTTCGAGCTGATGGAGGTCACCGACACGCCGCTGAAGGTGGTCTTGAACGAGGCGATCGAACTGTCCAAGCGGTATGGTTCCGAGGACTCCAGCGCGTTCGTCAACGGCGTGCTGGACAAGATCGGGTCGCTCCTCAGACCCGGGCAGAAGAAGTAGGCGTGCGGTCGCGGCCCGACGGGTCGCGACGGCCTGCGCAGGGGCGATTCCGGGCATGAAGATCCAGTTCGTCAAGCCCGACCTTCACCAGATCGACCACGTGGCGGCCGAAACGTTCGTCGTCACGCTGTTCGAGGACGAGCGCCCCCCCCGCGGCCTGGCCGGCCTTCTGGACTGGCGCCTCAGCGGCCGCCTGTCCAGCATGATGATGTCGAACCAGATGGCCGGGCGGTTCCGCGAGGCCGTGCTGTTCCCCGCCTACGGGCGCCTGCCGTCCGTGCGTGTCTGCGCCTACGGGCTGGGCCGGGTGGCGGACTTCTCGCCGGCCCGCGCCCGCGAGGCGTCGTGGTTCATCGCCGATTCGCTGCACAAGCTGCGCGCCGGGTCCTTCGTGACGTCCCTGCCGGGCTCGCCTTCGGCCGTGGTGCCGGTGCGGGTCCGCATGGAACTGTTCCTCGAGGAAATGGTGCGCGTGTTCGGCACCGACGACGCCTCGGCCGCGGTCGACGTCATCCTGGTGGAACCCCAGGAGTTCCACCGGGAACTGACCGAGGTCGTGTCGACGGCCATGCGCAAGCTGAGGGGGCTGTGGAAATGACCGGGTCCGACCTTCTGCCGATTCCCGCCGATCGCATCTGCATCGCCCTGGACGTCCCGGATGCCGACCAGGCCGCCGCCACGGCGCGCCTGCTGGCGCCGTACGTCGGCTGGTTCAAGGTGGGCGTGACGCTGTTCGCCGGCTCCGGCCTGCGGGCCGTGGAAGCCGTCGCGTCGGCGGGCGGTCGTGTGTTCCTGGACCTGAAGCTGCACGACATCCCGGCGCAGGTGAAGGGCGCGGTTTCCGCCGCGTCGGACCTGGGCGTGGGGCTGTTGACCGTCCACGCGGCGGGCGGCCCGTCGATGCTGGCCGCCGCGGCCGAGGGCCGGCGGAACGGGCTGGCCGTCGTGGCGGTGACGGTTCTGACGTCCCTCTCGGCGGAAGAATGGGCGCGCGTCTGCCCGGGCTCCTCCCCGGAGGAATCCGTGGCGCGCCTGACGGACCTTGCCGTGGCCGCGGGGCTGGACGGCGTCGTGCTGTCGCCGCGCGAGGTCGCCGCGACGCGCGCCCGGGTGCCGCGGGAGTTCCGGCTGGTCACTCCCGGCATCCGTCCCTTGGACTGCGCGGCCGACGACCAGGCGCGAACCGGCACTCCGCGCGGGGCGCTGGCCGACGGCGCGGACATCCTGGTCATCGGGCGCCCCATCACGCATGCCGCCGATCCGGTGGCGGCGATCCGGGCGATCCGGGGCCTTGCTTGAGATCCTGAGCCCCTCTCCCGCCCGCGAACTTGTGAGTTTGTGATTCCATCGCAAACCTGCTGCGCGGGCCGTTGCATCCCGTGGGGCGGCGTTGCCGGGACCCCAACAGGTAGTCACCTGTCGCCGGACAGGCTCAACCTGTTGTGCACCCCCGTGCCTTGCCCCCCGGGTGCACCGACCCGCTCGCCACGGTTTCCGATAGAATCACAAACTCCTGACCGGGGCTCCTCCCGGACCTTCGGAGGTGTTCGATGCCTGGACCGCGCCGGGATTCCCGTCCCCATCGACCGGACGACCGCATCCAGCGCCGGGATGGCCCCCCGAATCGCCCGTCCCACCGCGACGAGGGCCCGTCGATCGAGGACCTCGTGTACGGCCTGCATCCCGTCGAATCGTACCTGGCCGAGGCCCCGTCGCGCGTTCGCGAGCTGCTGGTGGACGCGTCCGCCGGTGCCGGTACCCGCAAGGCCACGGACCTGGCCCGCGAGGCCGGCGTGCCGGTGCGGGTGCTTCCCGCGGAGGCGTTCCGCGACCTGTCCCGGGGGCGCCTCTTCCAGGGCGTGGCCGCCCGGGTGAAGCCCCACGAGTACGCCGACGGCGACGAGCTGGCGGAAGGGTGCGTGTCGGACCCGACCGCGGTGCTGGTGGCGCTGGATTCCGTGCAGGACCCCCACAACCTGGGATCGATCCTGCGGTCGGCGGCGTTCTTCGGGGTGCGCGGCGTGGTGATCCCGAAGGATCGGGCCGTCGGCGTGACGCCGGTCGTCGTGAAGGCGTCGGCCGGCGCGGCGGCGCGGGTGCCGGTGGCGCAGGTCACCAACCTGGCGCGGTGGCTGCGCGCGTGCGCCGATGCCGGGTGGACCGTGGCGGGCGCCGTCGCGAAGGGCGGGGTCGCGCCGTCCGCGCTGGCGTCGGCACGCCCGCTGGTGCTGGTGCTGGGGTCGGAAGGCGAGGGGCTGAGGCGCCTGGTCGGCGAGTCCTGCCAGATGCACGTGACGATCCCCTCGCCGGGGGGATTCGAGTCCTTGAACGTCGGCGTGGCCGCGGGGATCCTGCTGGCCGCGGTGGCGGGCGCGGACGTCGCAGCGTCGAATCCGGGAGATGAATGATGACGGGGCCGCGCATGGTCTATTGCGACGATCGGGGGGAGCTGTACGACCACCCGTTTTACGGCATGACGGTGTTCGACGGCGTGCGCGTCCGGCCGCCCCGCGAGGACGAGCTGGTGACGCTGCCTCCGGGCAGCGACGCGTGGATGCTGCCCGGCCGCTCCCCCTACGGCTGGAATCACGAAACGGGCGGCCCCGAGATCGTCCGGTCGGTCAACGGCGCCTCGGCGTTCGCCAGCCCTGCGTGGCTGCGCCTGGCCCTGCCGGCCTACGTGAAGGAGGAGGGCGCGCCGGTGCTGCCGCTTTTCGCGTATGCGCCGCTGGGCTGGCTGCGCGGCCGGCTGGTGACCACGGCCCTGCGCGTGGACGGTTCAAACCGGCAGGACCCGGGGCGGTTCCACCTGCCCCAGATCCGGAAGGCGGCGCGTGCCCTGCGCAAGGCGATGCCTGCCAACCGGCTGGTCGAGCACCTGGAGCATTGCGCGCTGGTGTACTGCTGCCGCGCCGCGCAGAACTTCTTCCTGGCCCGCGAGGAGTGCCCGCTGCCCACCGCGCCCACCTGCAACTGCGCGTGTGCCGGCTGCCTGTCGCTGGACCCGGACCAGGGCGTCACCGCGCCGCACCAGCGCATCACGTTCGTGCCGACGCCGGAGGAAATCGCCGAGGTCGCCTGCCTGCACATCGGGCGGGTGCCGCGGGCGGTCGTGTCGTTCGGCCAGGGCTGCGAGGGCGAGCCGCTGATGGTGGCGCCGACGCTGATCGAGGCCGTCCGCCTGATCCGCGCGCGCACCGACGCCGGGACGATCAACCTGAACACCAACGGCAGCCGCCCGAAGGACGTCGCCGCGCTGTGCGACGCGGGCCTGGACGCCATCCGGCTGTCGGTCAATTCCTTCCGCGAGCCGGCGTACAAGGCGTATTACCGGCCCCGGGGCTTCCGGCTGGCCGACGTGATCGAAAGCGGCCGCATCGTCCGGGACTCGGGCGGCTGGGTGTCCGTGAACCTGCTGGTGTTTCCCGGCGTGTCGGATCTGCCGGCCGACGTCGATGCGTCGATCGCAGGTCTGCGGGCCTCGCAGGCCGACTTCGTGCAGATGCGGAACCTGAATATCGATCCCTCGGTGTACTATGCGACGATGGGAGCAGCGACGGAGGAACCGATCGGGATCGCTGCGACCATGGTCCGGTTCCGTGAAGCGATTCCGGCGATCCGGTTCGGGTACTTCAATCCGCCGGTCCGCAGCCTGGTGCGCCGGCGCAGGAGGAGCGCGCGAACATGAAGCTGTCGAAGCTGGCGGAGTCCCTGGCCGATCCGGCGACGCTGCGACTGAACGCGACGGCGGCCCGCCTGAAGGCGGAAGGCGAGCCGGTGATCCACCTGGGTGGCGGCGAGCCCGAATCCCCCGCGCCCCCGGCCGCGGTGCAGGCGGCCCGCGAGCTGCTGGAGCGCGGCGACGTCAAGTACACGCCCACGCCCGGCATCCCGCTGCTGCGCCAGACGGTGGCGTCCTACGTGGAATCGGAGTTCGGCCGGCCGACCCGGCAGGCCGAGGTGCTGATCACGGCGGGGGCCAAGCCGGCCATCTATGCCGCGCTGGTCGCGGTGCTGGACCCGGGCGACGAGGTCGTCTTCCCGGCGCCGTTCTGGGTGTCGTACCCGGAAATGGTGCGGCTGGCGGGCGGCGTCCCGGTGCCCGTGGCGTCCCCGGAGGGCAGCCACGAGCCGCGCCTGGCGGACTTCGAGGCGACCCTCACGTCCCGCACTCGGCTGGTGATCCTGAACAGCCCGAACAACCCGTCCGGGGCGGTGTACAGCGAGGCCTTCGTCGCGGGCGTCGTCGACCTCTGCGAGCGGCGCGGCCTGTTCCTGATCGCCGACGACATCTACCGGCGGTTGACGTTCGACGGGCTGACCGCGCCGTCGGCGGTGCGGCATGCCAAGGACCACGGTGACGAGGGCAAGATCATCCTGATCGACGGCGTGTCGAAGATGTTCGGCATGACGGGCTTCCGGATTGGCTGGGCCGTGGCGTCCCGGCGCATCATCGAGGTGATGGGGAACGTCCAGGGCCAGACCAATTCGTGCGCGTCGTCGCTGGGCCAGGTGGCGACGCTGGCGGCGCTGCGCGATGGAAAGGGGTACGTGGAAGACCTCCAGCGGGACCTGCAGGGGCGCCGGGACCTGGCGGTGCGCGAACTGGCGGCCATCCCCGGCGTGAAACTGGTCCCGCCCCGCGGGACCTTCTACTGCCTGCCGGACTTCCGTGCCTACGGGGCGGACAGCAACGCGCTGTCGGCGTTCCTGCTGGAAAAAACGCGGGTCGTCACCGTGCCCGGCGCCGATTTCGGCCGAGAGGGCCACCTGCGCATTTCGTACTGCGGACCCGCTGCCGGCGTCGAGGAAGGCATCCGCCGCATCCGCTGGGCGCTGGACCCGTCGACCCCCCGGGAACTCACGTTCGGCGGGGCCGTGCACGTCCGCGACTGGGACCCGCCGGGGGCCTAGGGCGGTTCGCCTGCCACGCCTGGATGCCCGCGGGTTCGCCGCAAGTTCCTACACCTTCAATTTGCGCGGAGGGGGCTTGCCTGCCTGCGTCCGAGGCTTCGCATCCTTCAGGGCGCGAAGGACGGCATGAACGGTCTTGGGATTCCTGGGGACCTCCGTGGGATCCGGGTCCACGACCACTACGTACCCCTCTACAGCGATACGGGCGGCGTAAGGGTTCCCTTGCGCCGTTCGGTAGTCGAACTCGTACTCCGGACGCAGCTCATCCTCAAGCACCGCGCTGCTGGTCGAAGAACCTTTCTTCATGATTTCTTCGCTCCCGCCGCGTTGCCGGACGGGCATTGATGAGCCGGATACAATCGTGCCTCTTTTCGGCGAAAGACACCAGCAACAGGCGTCCATGCGCCGAAAGGCCGACCAGGATTCGCCGCTTTTCGCCCACCGAATGTTCATCGTCCCGAAGGCAGGCGGCCAGCGGGTCGCGGAAGGCCGTGGCTGCCTCGTCGAACGTCACTCCATGCTTGATGGCATTGACGATGGCCTTCCGGGGATCCCACTCGAACCACATCGCCTTCCCCATGCAGCGGCGGAATTCGAAACTGCTGGTGGGAGATCGATTCGACGATGATCCTGTTTCACGTCGATGAAACCCGACCGCGGACACCCGTCGCGCCCTCCGCGATTCTTTGAGATCACAATCTGTGATCTCAAGTTTGCAAGCCGTTGTTCGGAAGGCAGTTCCGCGGATCGCTGATGCGAAGAGTGCCGCCTCCTTCGGAATGAACTAGAAGGAACGGCATCCGCCGCACATGGCGGGGCAGTCGGTCGTGGGGTATCCTCGCACGGCTCCAGTGTTCTTCCGGAGGTGTTCGTGAGGTCGCGTGTCGTCCTTCTGGTGCTGGCCAGCGGCTTCCTCGTGGCCTGCGGAGGCAGCCACGCGGGCGGGGATGCGGACGTGCCGCCCGGGGACGTTGCCTTGCCGGACGACGGCGTGGTCGTCGATGACGCGCCGGTCGGCGACGTTCCCTCCGAGGTTCCGTCGCCCGTGCTGCCTGACGGCTTCGCGGACATCGGCAGCAACGGGTTCGTCGGCGCCAACGTGCCGTTCGGGATGATCATGTGGGGGCCCAACTCGTCGCAGGGATATTCGCTGACGGACCTGAGCGGCGCGGAAATGGACGAGCGCTGGCAGCACTACGCGGCGATCCGCCCGTCGGCCAGCCCCATCGATGTCGCCACGTCGGAAACGGTGGACCACGCAAACGCCGGGACGCCGGGCGGATTCAAGGGCGCCGCGGGCAGCGTCGCCTTGCCCGTCGGCGTGGAACTGGCGGCCACCGCGCGGACCGGCATCGGCCGGTTCACGTTCCCGGCCGGGGCCGACGCCCGCGTGTTCTTCTACGCGACCGACTTCCAGCAGGACGACGCCACGCACGTCAGCGGGTCGCAGGATCGGCTGGGCGGCTTCAAGGTGTATTTCGTCGCGGCGTTCGAAACGCCGATGACCGGCAGCGAGGACTTCGGCGAGGGCCTGGCCGCGTCGTTCGGACCGCTGGCCGCGGAATCGACCGTCATCCAGATGAAGGTCGCGATGTCCTACGTCAGCATCGACAACGCCCGCGCGAACCTGGACGCCGAAAACCCCGACTGGGACTTCGACGGGGTGCGCGCCGCGGCGGGGCGGGCCTGGGACGACGCGCTGTCCCGCGTGGACGTGAAGGGCGCCACCGATGCCGAGCGCAAGGTGTTCTACACGTACCTCTATCACACGATGAACCAGCCGAACCTGGCCAGCGACGCGAACGGCCAGTACCTGGGCTTCGACGACCAGGTGCACACGGTCGCCGCGGGGCACGCGCACTACACCTCCTACTCGATCTGGGACACCTACCGCGGCGACGTGCAACTGCTGGCCTGGCTGTTCCCGGCGCGGACCGGCGACATCGTGCAGTCGCTGGTCGACGACGGGGTGCAGGGCGCCGACAGCCCGGGGGCCGCCGTGATGCCGCGGTGGGTGGTGGCCAACCGCGAGTCCGGCGTGATGGAAACCGGCAGCGCAACGCCGTACGTGGCGTCCGCATACGCGTTCGGCGCGACGGGCTTCGACACGAACGCCGCCTGGGACGCGATGTACCGGGTCGAAACGACGGACGGCATGACCAACCAGTACACGCTGGAGCACTACCGGCTGGGCGAGTTCCTGAAGGGCGGCTATGTGCCGTACTACGACGACTACCAGGGCAAGCAGTGCGTGTCGTTCACGCTGGAGTACTGCATCGGCGACTACGCGCTGGCGCAGTTCGCCGCGGCGCTGGGCAAGACGAAGGACCAAGGCGATTTCCTGAAGCTGTCGGGCAACTGGAAGAACCTGTTCAACGGCGACTCGAAGTACCTGCAGCCGAAGATGCCCGACGGGACCTGGCGCGCCGGCTTCGATCCGAACGCCGGCCACTTCCAGGGCTTCGTGGAGGGCTCGTCGGCGCAGTACACGTGGCTGGTGCCTCACGACTGGGAGGAGCTGTTCAAGATGATGGGCGGCAAGGACGCGGCGATCGCCCGGCTGGACGCGTACTTCACGAAGCTGAACGACGCCTACAACGTCTGGAACAGCGCGTACCACTGCGCCGGCAACGAGCCGGGCTTCTTCACGCCGTGGGCCTACGCGGCGGCCAATGCGCCCGCGAAGACCCAGGCGGTGGTGCGCCGCATCCTGACCGGGGTGTTCGACGTGAAGATGCCCGGCGCGGACGACCTGGGCGCCATGAGCGCCTGGTACGTGTGGGCGACGCTGGGCCTGTATCCCGTGCTGCCCGGCACCGACACGATGGCGCTGCACGGGCCGCGCTTCCCCGAGGTGGTGGTGCGGTACGCGGACGGCACCCGCACGCTGACGATCACCGGCGCGGGGGCGGCCGCCAACGCGGCCTACGTGCAGTCCGCCAGCATGGACGGCACGCCGGTGACAGTGCACCGCGTGACGATGCGCGACATCCTTGCGAAGCCGGACGGCACGCTGTCGTTCACGATGGGCGACACGTCTTCCACCTGGGGAGGCACGACGGCTTCCGCCGATACGACTCGGTAGGCAGGCGGTCGAGGCCTACTCCGACGAACACGCACTGCCCGTACCCAGCACGTCGAAGGTCCAGGTTTCGTTCGATCCCGCGGACGTTCCCGTGATCGTCAGCGTGCTGTTTGCGGCAGCGCAGTCGGTCGGCTGGTAGCGCATCGTCAGGCTGATCGATGCATTGTGGACCAGGCCCAGCGGCATCGAACCGTCATCCGGCAGCGCGATGTTCAGCAGCGCGAAAGCCGGGCTTCCGGCCAAGTCCAGGGACACGGCGTTGATCGTCCAGGTGGCACAGTCGAGGTTCTTCACGACGACGTCGAGGTCCCGGAATCCGCCGACCGCGACGACGCCGAAGTCGATGGGGTTCGGGGATAGCATCAGATTGGCCAGTTGCCCTTCGGACGCGACGACGGGGATGAGGGTCAGGTTCCCCATATCAACGATGTCATGCTCCAGGGCCAGGTTTCCCGATCGCGCATTCGCCGTCGCCTTGGGCGAATAGGTGACGGATGCCACTGCGGACTGCTCCGGGAGCAGCGTCACCGGCGTGAACGACAGCGTGAACTCGTCGCCGAGGCA
>Ga0118677_10016191_pt1 | contig 10254 bp, 7 predicted proteins | sample AliMusrvi5mmetaG_FD_86154 | JGI IMG/M metagenome (GOLD analysis project Ga0118677, IMG submission 86154)
CCAATGACCTGCGGCACGCCCTGGAACGCGGCGAACTTTATCTGCACTATCAACCGCAGATCGCGATCGGCAGCGGGGAGGTCGTCGGGTTTGAAGCGCTGCTCCGCTGGTACAACAAAGAACACGGCACGGTGCAGTGTCAGTGGGCCACGTCGTGGACGGCGAATCTCAAAGGGTGGCCACCAGGCTTTTACCTGTTCAAATTGACCTCGGCCAAGAACTGGCAACAGTGGATTCCCTTTTGTATTCGAGATGACGCTTCAAAGGCTGCGTTGGTCATCATGAGTGCGTCAACCACCTATCAGGCCTATAACTGGTGGGGCGGCTGGAGCCTCTACAAAGATGAATCGGGGGCGGCCTCAAAACGAGCGTCCGTCGTCTCCTTCGATCGCCCCTACCCCCAAGACTGGGAACAAGGAGCAGCTGACTTCTTTGGCAACGAGTTCCCCGTGCTCTATCAAATGGAACAGCTCGGCCTCGACATGACGTACTGGACCGACATCGACCTTGATTTGCGAGGAGAGACGCTCCCCTCCCACAAGGCACTCATCAGTCTCGGCCACGACGAGTACTGGTCCACTCCCATGCGCCAACACATGGACTCGTCGCTGAGCACGGGAGTGAACTTCGCGTTTCTTGGTGCCAACATGATCTATCGAAAGATCAGATTGGCCCCCACCGGCTACGGCCCTGCTCGCCTCATGACCTGTTACAAGTCTCCCGACGATCCACTGACCTCCACGAATCCTTCTGAGTCGACCGTGAACTGGGGATCTCCGCCGGTGAATCTGCCCGAGTCCTTGGTGACGGGTTCCACCTACATTTCAGTCAACGCTCACGACGGACTCGTCGTCTCTGACCCTGCGGGATGGTGGTGGAAGGGAACGGGTGTCAAAGAAGGCCAGAATCTGCCCCTCGTGGTCTCGGGTGAGTACAACCGATTCATCCCGGGCGGGCCCGGTCCTCAAAATATCCAGCTCTTCGGCCACTCTCCGGTGGTGGCCCAGAACGCGTACAGCGATATTACCTACATGACCAGGGAAAAGGGGGGTGGCGTACTTTCGACAGGGTCGGCGGCCTTCGTGAATTTCCTCTCGAATTCGAGCACGATTCCAAAGGAAATGGTCCCCGATCCGGTGCCTGGGGTGACCCCTATCCTCCTGCGAGCCATGCTGAACCTCTACGGTCTCTTTGGAGAAGGCCCCGCAGGGACACTCATGCCGAGCCAGACCAACTGGCAGCAGTATTACAAGTAACTGCAACAACAACTGAAGGAGAAGTTAGATCTCATGAAGCACTCAGCAACTCGAGCCCGTCTCATCGCCGCCACCACGCTCGTCGCCTCAGGGGCCCTTGTCTTGGGAGCCTGCTCAAGTTCAAAGACTGCAGCACCCACCACCACGACGACCACCACCGCGCCGGCGAAGTGTCCACTCTCCGGGGTTGACGCCCCAAGTGGTGGCGTCCCTGCGCGACCAGCGCTCCCCGTCAAGATCGATAACTACAACGCCGCTCGACCGCAAAGTGGTCTTGACTTCACCGACATTGTCTTTGAAGAGCCCGTTGAAGGTGGCATCACCAGATACGTGGCGGTCTTCCAATGTCAAAACGCGTCGTCGATTGGACCAGTGCGCTCGGCTCGAAACATTGACATCGGCATCGTGGGCCAACTCGGCACGGTGCCCTTGGGCCACGTTGGTGGCATCGACCCGGTGATTGCCAACATCAAGAGTGCGGGTATCACGGACCTCGACTTGGGCCATAACCCCCAAGCGGCCACCCATCCCGCCGGCCGCTATGCCCCTTACGACACCTACACCTCGACGGCTGCGCTCTACGCCTTGGTCCCGAATATGACCACGCCTCCGAAGCCCATCTACACCTTCACGACGCCAGTTCCCACGGGCACGGCGATCACCAGTGCGCACGTTCCCTTCTCAGGCCAGTCTGACGTGACGTGGAACTGGAATGCCAGCTCGGGTACGTGGTTGCGTTTCTACAACGGAACGCAACCTGACAACAACGCCGACGGCACCCAGAACCAAGCAGCCAACGTCATCGTCCAGACGGTCCACGTCACCTACGGCCCGTGGGTTGAGAATGCCGGCGGCGGCTTAGAGGTCCAAGCCCAGCTCTACGGAACCTCAGGGCCCGCCATGGTCTTGCGCAACGGCGTCCAGATCACGGGAACCTGGTCTCGAGACTCCGTGAGCTCGCCAACGATTTTCAAGACCTCGTCAGGAAAGACCATCACCATGGCACCAGGACGCACCTGGGTTGAGTTGCTCCCCGACACTCAGACCGCCACGGTGACGCCTGCTCCTGCGAGCTCAACGACCACCACAACGCTCAAGAAGTAGCGATCAGGGGACGTAGAGCCCCTGAAAGGTCAGGAACGCATAGCCACTCATCACAATGGCTGACGCACTGAGGACAATCACCGCGGTGTTCTTTGCGCGCAGCCAGCCCGCCGCCACGATGACGAGCGGGAAGGCACTCAGCAGGTAGCGCTCAAAGGAATCCAAGTTCGAACCCGAAAGTGCCACGAGCACGATCGCCAGCGAGAAGACCGCATAGGAAAGTGGCAGCCGACGAAACGCCACCACGATCAGAACAATCGCCAGGCAGATCCAGGGAAGATGCAAGGCCGTCCCAATATGGTGACCATGGAACAGATTGAAAACAGCGTGGTACAGCACCACGAGTGGATTCGTTAACGGTCCATGGTGAAGAGGACGCTGTTGAATCTTTATCGGGGCCCAGAAATCTCCAAAGGCAATCGCCACCCACGTCAAATAGCTCAGGGTTCCAATGATCGGCCCGAGAACTGCGGCGGCTCCTGCGAATGCTCGCCGTCTCGAGAGTTCCTTTCGAGACTGCACGACTTCAATGAGTGCGGGCGCCACGAGGAGAAGGCCCAGGGGTCGGGTCGTGGCGGCCAAGAGACCAAAGAGGCCCGCCCACCACCAGGCTTTTCGGCGGAGGAACAACAACGTCAAGATGGCAAAGACCAGCAGCATCGATTCGGCGTAACCAAACACCAGTGAAAACGAGATGGGAGCAAGGCACAGCAGCCAGACTGATCGCCGAGCTAACAGTGTGTCCTTGAGGTCAATCTTGACCAAGAGATAGAGCGCCATCCCCGCAATAAAGGCCATGGCATTGGCGAGCACCACAGTGATGAACGACCACCCAAAGGGAGTGAGGAGATGAAGTGACTTGATGAGAAGTGGGAAGAGTGGATAGAAGCGTTCTGATGAGTAGCCAGAGCCCCCGTATCCGTTTGCAGCGATGGACTGATACCACCCAGCGTCATAGCCCAAGAGCCCATTCCGAGAGAGTTCGACCGCTTTAGAGTTCAGTGGCGTGAAGTGAGTAACTTCGAACTTGCTGGCGATCAGCGCAAGAGTGACCGCTACTCGGGCCAGGAGCCACGGAAGCCACGTAACCAGTGCTGCCTCTTTGAGGAGGCTTTGAACCCGCCCCCCTGTAATCGATTTCCCCACGCAGTGAGCCTACGGCACCACTGATTACGTGAGCGTTGTCGTGCCTCCAACGCACAAGGCCCTCTCTCCTGAAGGAAAGAGGGCCAAGAGCGGCATTGAGGAAATGGACTACTCAGTCAAGCTGATGGGTACATCATCGGCATCGGCTGTCTCGACGTCCTCGCTGACATCGACTACCTCTTCTTCAACGACTTCGCTGGCCAGGTGCTCACGGACACGCTGGTCAATTTCAGCCATGAGTTGTGGATTCTCCCGCAGGAAGTTCTTCACGTTCTCTCGACCCTGTCCGAGTTGTTCACCTTCATAGGTGAACCAGGCGCCGGCCTTCTTCACGAATTCAAGTTCCACCGCTACGTCAAGCAGTGATCCTTCTCGGCTGATGCCCTGGCCATACATGATGTCGAACTCTGCCTGTTTGAATGGTGCGCCACACTTATTTTTTACAACTTTGGCACGAGTTCGGTTTCCAACAACTTCAGTTCCATCTTTAATCTGCTCGATTCGACGAATGTCGATTCGAATTGATGCATAGAACTTGAGTGCTCGACCACCCGGGGTGACTTCTGGGGATCCGTAGATCACGCCGATCTTCTCTCGCAACTGGTTGATGAAGATACAGATCGTGTCGGACTTCGACAAGTTTCCAGTGATCTTTCTCAGCGCTTGGGACATCAAACGAGCTTGGAGGCCAACGTGGGTGTCACCCATATCGCCTTCAATTTCAGCTCGGGGTGTCAGGGCTGCAACAGAGTCAATAACAAGAACGTCTAACGCTCCGGAGCGAATCAACATGTCGGTGATCTCTAACGCTTGTTCACCAGTGTCAGGTTGTGAGATCAAAAGATCATCAACGTTGACACCAATGGCTCGTGCGTAGACCGGGTCCATTGCGTGTTCGGCATCGATATAGGCACAGACGCCACCGTTTCGTTGCGCCTCGGCAACAACGTGCGTCGCAAGGGTCGTCTTTCCAGAAGACTCTGGGCCATAGATCTCAACGATTCGACCTCTTGGGAGTCCACCTATGCCAAGTGCTAAGTCCAAGGAGAGCGCCCCGGTTGGAATCGACTCAATGGCCATGTGGACGTTGTCGCCCATTCGCATGATGGAGCCTTTTCCAAACTGCTTCTCAATCTGGCCTAAGGCCATATCGAGTGACTTTCCCTTATCGTCTAACTGTGCCATTCCTGGTCTCCTTCACTTCGCTGTTCGGTTGGTTGGCACCCTAGAAAAGGGTTGTATCAACCCTTGTTTCTGGGGCTTCTCCGCCGTTCGAGATACCCTACACCGAACACCTGTTCGTGTGTTGGATCTTTCTGAACGTCTCCCCCAACGGTCCCGAATCTAGCGGAAACGATGCATTTTCAGGCTCTTTTCCACCACCAGGTCGCCGTGGCGACCAGGATCTAGGAGAGCGAACTGGCCTCTCGGCGCCGTCGAGCCACGAGTGCTGCCGTGCCACCCACCCCAACAAGCGCCAGAGCCGATCCCGAGATGCTCACCACGTCAAATCCAGTGGCCGCCAAAAGCGCACGTGGCGTCACGCTCACCGCAACCGAAGGAGCCGATGTCCCCGCTGCATTCGTTGCCGTCACCGTGACGCTATAGGTCTTGGTGTTCGTCAGTCCTGTGATCACACAGGTCGTTGCTGACGTCGTCGTGCACGTTGGATCGTTCGCAGCTTCAACGGCTGAGGCGCTGTAACTCGTCACTGGGCTGCTTCCGGTGTTTGCAGGTGCCGACCATGAAACGGTTGCTTGCCCGTCACCAGCGGTTGCGATGACCGCAGTTGGAGGTGTTGGAATGCCAACGATATTGCCACTCGCCACGATTGGCAATGTCCGACTCTCAGTTGTTGAGTAGGAGTAGCCAAACATCTGACACTCACCTTGTTGGGTGCACGTCCCTGAGTACAATTCACTCCCATCTCCACCGGGCGATGGCCCAGATCCCGCAGGCAGGGCCACAGGTTGTTGGGACCACACGCCGTTGGTTTCGACGCCAAGGAGCGGGAGTTCTCCGTCGCTGTTGTAGTACCCACCAAGTGCGAGGCAGTTATTCGCTGTCGAACAGCTGATGTCGTAGTACTGATTATCTTGGTTAGAAATCATGTCGGATGGTGTTGGTGCGACAACATTGGACCACACGCCATTCGTTTGCACAGTCAGAAGCGGTTGTGTTTCATTCGGTCCACTTGCGTAACTTCCAACTGCCGTGCAGTTCCCGACTGACGCACAGTGCACGGCGTTAATGGCACTCCCTGGGGTGTCAGCGGGAACAGCATCAGATGGCAGTGCCACTGCGCTCGCCGTCCATGTGCCACCATTCTGCGTCACCACAGCGGCTGTTTGCCCATTGCGGGTGTCGTACTCTCCTCCGGCCACACACGAACTGCTGCTTGGACATGAGACTCCATAGAGACCTGTATCGGTACCTACAACGGCATCAGACGGCAACGCCGCGGTTTGATTCGACCACACGCCGTTGACTGACGTATCGATCAAGAAGCCGTAGTCTGACGTGCTCGCGTTGTAGTACCAGCCAACTGCTGTGCAATTGCTGGGCGACGTGCAGGTCACACTTTGGAGGACATCTCTGTGGTTATCTTGCGGCCCGGCACCAGCGGGAAGAGGCGTTGGGTCAACTGCAGTCCAGACGCCATTGACTTCATTCACGATGAGGGCCTGTGCCCCGGTGGCGATTTGGTAGTAGCCAGTGGCAGTGCAGTTGTTGTCAGATGGACAGTTCACTGAGTACAACTCATTTTGATTACCTGCGACGATGTCACTTGGCAAGGTGGTTTCTCCCGCGCTCCAGACGCCATTGTTCTCAACAAGAATCAATGGCAGATAGTTCGAACCATCCGATGCCAGGTTGTAAAAGCCAACAGCCACACAGTTTCCAACGGAACTACAGGAAACTTGGTCAAGATAGTCATTGGGACTCGAGGTTGCCGCGTCGCTCGGCATGGGCGGTGTTACCGAAGCCCAGACGCCATTGGTTTCGGTCTCGATCAGCGCGTAGGTGTCACCAGTGGGATCGTAGGCCCCAACGGCTACACAGTTCCCGGCGCTCGCGCAGGAAATTGAGTTCGTCGATTCGTTAATGATATTGGTGAAGTTGCTCGGCACGGGAGGATTCACTGCGGTCCACGATGACGTCGCCCCTGCCGGCCGACTATGAAGCATCCCGATCCCAAGAGTCAAGACCATGGCCAACACGGTGAGAAGAACCAACAGTGAGAACCCTCGCACCTTCTGCTCTGTTGACAACTCCACCATGATTCCTCCTTTTCGTTTTCTCTCTCCAGAATACCGCTGTTTTCTCAGGGCTGCTCAGGAACGCAATCAAGCAACGATGCTTGCATAGACCAGTTGACTGAGTTCCTGACTCAGCGGATAGGTCCCCGATGGCAAGAGTTGGGTGTAAAACGCCACCTCAAGTTCTTCATAAGGGTCAATCCAAAAATCCGTCGATGCGGCACCGCCCCATCCATAGGTACCCGCTGACTGTGGGTTCCACGAGGGCCGGGGGTCAACCAACACCGAGAACCCCAGCCCAAAGCCAATTCCTGCGCCGATGGCCCCCGAGTAGGTCCCGACGGCCATCGCTTCAAAGTCTTCATTGTTGGGAATGGCGTTGCTGGCCATCATGGCCAGCGTGCCTGGAGCCACAAGACGAACTCCATCGAGTTCGCCCTCATGAGCCAGCATCGCCATAAAGCGTTGGTAATCATGCGGCGTCGACAGCAATCCTCCACCACCCGAAAATGCCGTGGGGGTAGCGAAAGGATTGGCCGCAAGTTCTGGCACGGGGACGACCTGGCGCGGCGAGTCGCCCGTTGGCACATAGAGCTGCATCAAGCGGTCAGCCTTGGCTTCATCAATGGAGAATCCTGTCTCGTCCATCCCTAAAGGATCAAGCACCAAGCGTCGCAGTGCCACATCGAGCGGCTCGCCCGTGATCACTTCGATGAGGCGACCAACCACGTCGGTGGCGACCGAATAGTTCCACGCACTTCCCGGTTCAAAGATCAAAGGAAGCGAAGCGTAGTGATCGACTTGGGCGGCCAAGTCCTCACCTTTCGGGGCACCCCAGTCAAAACCCTCTAAGCGGTAGATGGCATCGACCGGGTGATTCCATTGGAAGCCATAGGTCAAGCCAGCCATATGTGACAAGAGATGCCAAATCAAGATGGGTTCGTCAGCGGCCCGTGTCTCGGGACTCTCTGGCGTACCTCCAGTAAAAATTCTTGGCTCGGCGAACGAAGGGATGTAGCGCGCCACTCGATCAAGCAAGTGGAATTTTCCTTCTTCCCACAGTCGCATGGCAGCGATTGAGGTGATGGGCTTTGTCATCGAATAAATCCGAAAGATCGTGTCTGAGGTCATCGGGAGATTCTTCTCACGATCTCGTGATCCGCCCATCGAGACTGATGCCACTTGGCCATGACGAGAAACAACGGCGAGGTAGCCCGCTAAACGTCCTTGATCCACATAGCCATCAAAGTGACGCGTGATGGTGCCAAGGCGATCAGGGTCCAGACCGACCTCCTTCGGGTCACAGTTCACTTCGATTGCGCTCATGGTTTCGCTCGCTTTCATTGGCTTCTTGAGAGACTAGCCAAGAAGCCCTTCGTTCCTCGTGTCGACACCCAAGGTCCAGCCTTCTTCGTTGAGAATCGCGGCCCGACGCCTGGCCGACACCACGTCAAGGGCTACCGGATGAAAGAGGTCACTCATCGCTTGCGGCGACAGCGAAGAGAAGTGACGGTGAGTTCCTCGTACCTGTTGTTCGTCACGACACGACCCGCGACTCTTTTGCCAGGGGAACAAGCCAAACCATGTCTCGGCGACAACTATTTGGTGATCAAGATCCAGACCATCAAAGGGCCAGACCCCGACGTCGTTGCCGAAGGTGGTGCGCAGTCGCTCAAGATAGGGCAAACACGTCAAGACCTGTCCTCCAACCGAGCCTTGGCCAATCAACATCCAGTTTGAGATCACGCCAGGGCCGGCCAGTTCTTCACAAAAACGCAAACGAGGCAGTGGATTTGGGGCGAGGCCGGGCACGTCGACATTTTTGATGGGAAGTGCCGTGAAGTGATCAAAGTTCTTGGCGTACGGTCGACCCCAAAACAGCCGGGTGCCACAGTCCGTATTCAAGGCGTTCGCAACCTCAAAGCGGTTGTTCCTATTCTCCTCGTCATCGCCAATCAATCGCGCTAACCCGGACCACAACGCTCGCCACGCCGGCTTGCCCTCAAGCTGCAAGATCTTGACCGCTCCTGCAGGAAGACCAAACGAGACATCGACGAGCACGAGTGTTCTCCGTTTTGCGCTCAGGGATTTTTGAAGCGATGCCTCGATCGCTCCGGCCGCTTCTTGTCTCGTTGCGTAATTCGTGCTCGTAACCCGAGACCCGCGGTGCAGAGCCCCCCGAGCTATCCAGCAAGAATCAGGGCCGAGGCGACGAACCGCGGCGGCTGACCAGTCGACGACCACGAGATCGTCAAACGGGACTGATCCGCTCACCCGTCGTTGAGTGCTCGGCGCACGAGATCTAACGCAGAGATTGCTGAATACTGACGCACGCGTGGACGATCACCGGGAAGATGTAGTTCGGCCGAACGCACTGAACCGTCGGGCATCGCCAGGCCAACGAACACCGTGCCTGGCGCATGACCTTCTTGGGGGTCTGGGCCAGCGACGCCCGTAATCGCTAAGCCGATGTCGCTTTTCAATGTGCGCTTCGCTCCGCGGGCCATCGCTTCTGCAGCCTCGGGCGAGACCACCGGGCCTTCAGGAACAGCGAGAAGATCAAACTTCACCTCGCTGGCGTAACTGACAATGCCACCACGGAACCACTGTGACGCCCCGGGCACATCGACGAGGCGACTCGCAATCAGCCCTCCGGTCAGTGACTCCGCCAAGCCCAGTGTGAGTCCTTTTTGGAGGAGGAGTTCGGCGATGGTCTCTTCCATGTTCTGGTCGTGATCAGAAAAAATAATGTCGCCGTAGGCCGTGGTGATGGCGGCCACCACTTCGACAGCTTCTTCAGCAAGCAGCGCTTCGGCTTCGGCTTCGCTGGCAGCTTTTGCCGTGAGGCGCACCTTGATGCCCCGGCTATGCACCGGGGCTTTGGTGAGCAAATCTTTGACCACGCCCTGGGTGAGCGTCCCGGTGCGCTGATCTTTTTTAAGCACGATGGCCACGGTCAGTCCCGGCCGGATATCGGCGCGTTTGGTGGGATCAGACATAGCGTCAGGCGGGTGTGAAGCGCAGGAACTTGCGCGGCTTTTCATAGCCTTCGACCATGGGTGAGAGCGCCTCCATGCGCCAGCGCGGGGCAAAAAAGTCGCGCACGTAGTCGAGCAGCAGGAAATCGCCGCCGACAATATAACAGGCCGGGTACAGTTCCAGCATCCGTTCGGGTGTCGTGCCGAGTTCCTTTTTGATCCAATAGATCTTTTGCACCGACAAAATGAGTTCCCGGTCCGACAGGCGTTCCAGAAAGGCCAGGGCCGGGGCCACTCGGTTTTCCAGCACAAAGGTCTTGCCGATAAATTCCACCAGCATGGCGATATCGAAGCGTTGCGCCTGCAGCGGGCAAGCCGGGTCGTCGATGTTGTGGCAGGCAAAGTCCACGCCGTCGGCGTCGAAATGGCGTTTGAGCAGTTCGCAGCCGGCCAGCACCCGGGGTTCGCGATCAACGCCTACCACGGCGGCCGCACCGAGCCGTCTTGCCT
>Ga0118677_10016192_pt1 | contig 10253 bp, 9 predicted proteins | sample AliMusrvi5mmetaG_FD_86154 | JGI IMG/M metagenome (GOLD analysis project Ga0118677, IMG submission 86154)
ACCTACAACTCAAAAAGTAACTCTTCAGAAAACAAAATAAAACTTCAAGAAATTCAAGATATATTGGATTCGAAAGGGCAGACGAAAGTATTTGAATGTAATCATAAATTCTTTAATGCTGGCAAGACTGAATTTAATAACCACAAAGAGTTTCTGTTTATTACAAAAGTAGCAAAAAATGACAGGAAAGATTTAAACAGATCTCCTTTATTTTATGTTGGAGATAAATTTAAATTACTAAAACAAATTCAAAAATATTTTCCTCAGGATATAAGTAAATTTGTCGAACCATTCATGGGTGGAGGCTCTGTATTTCTTAACACGAACGCAAAGGAATACTACCTAAATGATATTGATCAACAGGTATATAAATTACATGGTTTTCTTAGAGAGAGTGCAAAAGATGAAAAGAAGTTTTTTGAATCTATAACTAAGACAATTAAAAAATATGGGCTTTCTAGATCATACGAAAAAGATATTATTCCAAATGATATAAAAATCTTAAACAAGAAAACATACTACGCAAAATTTAACAGAGAAGCATTCCACAAAATTAAAACTGATTTTAATAAAGACACTAACAATACCTTACTTCTGTATATTCTTTTGATTTATGGATTCAATAGAATGATCCGATTCAATTCTCAGGGTAAATATAATCTACCAGTTGGAAACGTTGATCTAAACAAAAATGTGATCAACGCATTGAATGCCTACTTCACCTCAACTAAAGATAAAAAGATTCAATTATTTAATCTTGATTACAAAGATTTCTTAAGACAAATCGAGCTTTCTAAAAAAGACTTTATTTATCTAGACCCCCCGTATCTGATCACTTTTAGTGAATATAACAAATTATGGAATAAAACGACCGAAACTGAACTACTCAAAACTCTTGATGATTTAGATAAAAAAGGTTTAAGATTTGCAATATCAAACGTGACCCATTATAAAGGAATGACCAACGATATCTTCATAAAATGGTCAAAGAAATATAAATCCCATCCCATTAATAGTAACTACATAAGCTATCACGACAACTCAATAAAAGATTTTCAAGAAGTCCTTATAACCAATTACGATGCCTAATTACAAATACAAACCATTATTATTTACCACGACAATGAGAAACCCTGAAAGATTAAAGGGTTTCTTGTCTGTGTTGAATGAATATGACGGTCAGATCCTAACAAACGAATTGATAAATAGTATATCAATAAGGCTCATAAAAGAGGGTTTGTACAAGCCAACAAAAGCTTCTACTCCAGTAAAAGACAAGTGGAAAAATGAAGTGGAACTAAGCGATGAAGAAGCAAAGATAGTTTTCAATGATAATCCTCAAAGTCATAAAGAGGCAGGGTTTGATCGTGGTTGGCCTTCACGTTTTGATACATGGTTTAAAATTGCAAAAGAGCTCGGCTTTGTTTGGTATAAACAAAACATACCGATAACTTTTTCAGATAGCGGGAAAATGCTTCTAGACAAAGAAAAGCCCGAAAATGAAACTATGGTTTTTGCAAACTCTTTTGCAAAATACCAAAGAAATAATCCATTCAGAAGAGTTTTGAATTTAAACACACCCCTAGTTCTTTTGTTTGAGGTTATTCAATTACTTAACAAAGACTCTAAATATAATGGTGCTGGTATTTCAAAGTCTGAGATACCAATATTGCTATGTTGGAAAGATAACAATGCACAATCTTTATATGAAGCGATCAAAATGCTTCGAGATGAACATGGATTCACTCCTAGCAATGAAACTATACTTGATCTTTGCTATAACCTCTTGGACGAAACAAAGAGAGATGATCAATCTATACTAACTGATTACCCCGATGACTTTATTAGAAAAATGAGACTTACTGGCTTGATTTCTTTGCGAGGTGGCGGAAGATTCATTGACATAAACACAAAAGAAATCAGTGCTATTGAATACATACTAAATATCTATAAAGAGATAAAAAATTTCAGTTCTGAAGAAGATTTTTTCAAATACATTGGGACTATAGACACCAACCTTATTTCCAAGTTGTCGGTATTCAGTGCTCCTATAAAAACAAGTAAAAAGGAACTCGTAAAATGGGTCGAATATTATGCTTGGGAATCAATAAAGACTGAACTATTGAATCTCGCGCAAAAGAAGTCATCTAAGGATGAGATCCTGAAAGTTATTGAACAGCCTCTGAGGCTAGAATTTCTTACTTCTCTTGCAATCATGAAAAAACTTCCGGAAGTATTAGTCAAACCAAACTTCATTTCTGACGACGAAGGTCTCCCTACAAGTTTTGCACCGGGAGGAAATCCTGATATTGAATGTATGGAAAATGCGGATACCGCTTTAATCGAGGTAACGTTACTTACAGGAACTCAACAGCATATACGAGAGTCTTTTTCGGTTCATAGACACCTAGAGCAATATATTAAAAATAGTATAAAGGCCTACTCTGTTTTTATCTCACCAAAAGTCTTTGTGGATACCGCAAGATACGCAAATTTTATTAAAAAAGATGGATTTGATGTTCGCATACTAGATATAGATCAGTTTGTAGATAATCTTGAAACATACAACTCTCTTCAAGAGGCAACTTATATCAGTGCATAAAAACTATGAAAGATGATATTCCTACACAAAATGAAATACCAAAAGAAGATATTGAGCTTTTAGAACTTACTGATCAAAATCTGATTTCAAAACTTGACTCTCTAAAGACCAAAAGCACTCTAAATAGAAAGTACTCGGAGATTTATAATGGCGGAGTATATGCACTTAGAGAACAAAATCGACATGAAAATCCAGATTGGATGGCACAATCTGCAAATTCCTTTAGAGAAATTCTTTTTATCCTCCAAAGAACGGAGTCAAAGGGATTTGAAATCCTCCTCAATGATCATCTTGCAAAATCTCTAACGCCACAAGAGGTAAATGAGCATCGCTCTTACATGACTGATTTGTACGGTCTTTTTAGTGATCTGACACACCATTTTTCGGATGTCCCCGATGTCACCACAAAAAAGTATCGCATTGATAAAGTGCTAGAAATTGGCATTAATCCTCTCTCAAAAGAAGACTATTTCAGTGCGATCAAGTTCTACAAAAAATATCTGAAGTTACTTGTAGTTACGGCACTCGATATGCACAAGAAGATCGATGAGTGTATCGCGCAAAAACACAAAGAAAAAGATCTAATTCGACTTTTCTTCGATAACAGTAGAGACTCAAAAATTTATTTTCTAACGCAAGCTGATGAGTCGTGGCTCCAATGGTTATGGACGAATGGTTTCTTTGTCGATCTTAAAAAACCAACTGAAGATATTACTCAATTCTCATATCGTCTTCCTGAACTTGATTATCTTGTTCGCATGGTAGAGAAGGAACCAAAAACAGTAGCAGACATAATTAATTCAGTTCCAATCTCAAAAGAAACTTTTAATCCTGAAGTAGTGGACAGGTTCTTTTGGATCACTGGCTTGTTGCCTATTGAACAAATTAAAAATCTGCTTCCTAAAATTTTGCAAGAAAATTGGATTCAGTTGATGTCTCCTTACAACAGGTCGGGATACGAATATAAAAAAATGGTTGAAAAGATAAATAATTCAAAAGATTTTGAGACGCTTAATAAACTTACGGAGATTATCCTAACAAATCGAACACAAGAAGAAATATTAAAGATAGAGCGATTTTCTATTTCGGATAAACTTTTTTATTTAAACGACATAAGCGAAACCGACATATTCGATGCGATCACTGATACCAGTAATAATAAAAAAGAAGAATCGTTACAGGTAATACTGGGTGTTCTCAGTAAAATAGTTAAGCTTGGTAGGGAAAAGGAGGACTATGATGTTTTCGCGGAATCAGAACCATTTTACTTATTGGATGTTGACCTTTTCAGCCTTGAGTTGGACGGTAGTAAAAGAACGCATCCAAGAGAGGATATTCAAAATCTTGTGGCAACTGCAAAGATCTTAGTCCAAGATATTTTTAGTTCTGCGTCTGGTAATAAATCTGAAATAGAACGATTATATAAAACACATATCGAACCTCTTCCTGATAGTCGTACCTTGTATCGCTTGAAACTATTCACTGCCACTCGATATCCAGATATCTTTAAGAAAGAAGTGCAGGAAAGCCTTTTCCGATTATTCAATGTTGGCGAAAGATATTCTGATATTGATGGGGGAGCTGAATATCATCAAGGTCTTATAGCAGGTTTTAGTGCTCTGGCACCTGAAACAAAAAGGGAATATGTCAGAAAAGTTTTTGAGTACCATGGTGCTTCTCTTGAAGACAAAAAAATGGAGGAATGGAGAAAAAGAGACGGTCTTGAAATACTCACCTATATCAAAAAGGAGTTGACCTCAGATGAAGTCGCGGAAGCCAAAAAAATATTTGGAGACTTTCCGACTGAAGAACCCGTTCCACACCCAAACATGTCACACTCAAGAAGTGGTGCAATATCGCCTAAGTCACCTGTTAATCTACCAGACTTTAGCGTTGAAGAAATAATAGAGCATCTAAGGACCGATTGGTCCCCAAAAGTTCTTAAAGAGCAGTTTGAACACGATGACTTCTTCAGCCCTCGAGGAACTGAGGGTCTGGGTGATGCGTTGAAAAACGATGTAAAAAATCGCATCGATGATTACTTTAAAAATCTCAACGGCTTCTTTGACAGAGAATCTATAGATCCTAGCTACATCTATTCTTTACTAAGAGAATTTGATGAGATGTTGAGAAATAAAAAATCTCTTACCGAGGAGCAATATATTTCATTAATAAACTTCTTCAACTTAATACGTCTATCGGGAGAGGCGAAGGAATTTGAAAAAAGCGATGAAAAATCGTGGCTTGCCGACTGGATTACTGTCCATAAAATGATAGCTGATGTTCTTTTGAATGCCTTGGCTAATATGAAAGACTCGAAAGAATTCAAGGATAACAGAGACATTATTTTTTTCCTAGTGAAATATCTCATGTCTATTAAAAGTAGCCCTGATGCTGAAGATGACAAAAGAGAGGCTAGTGAGCCAGCGCATGTTGCACTCAATTCCGTCAGAGGGCAAGCATTTAGAGCTTTCGTTCAATTTACTTACAATGAAGGAAATACTACCCTAGCAGATGATGTAAAAGTGCTTTATGAAGAAATTCTCGACAACGATTCATCGAATGCTGTTCGATTCACGATTGGTCAATTTTTTGCATCTTTTTATTTTAGAGATATTCCATTTATAACGGGACTCTTGCCGAAAATATTTCCAAGGAACGAGCCGGGAAAGGAGAAACTTTATTTTGCTACATGGGAAGGATACCTCGCCAGTTCCTTGTATAAAGAGCTTTTTGAAGGACTTAAAGACTACTATGCGTATGCGATCACCCTAAAGACCGAAGACTACCCTGATCGAAAATACTTGAAGGGTCTAGATGAAACCCTTGCAGGACATCTTGCTCTCGCGTATGCACACTTCGACCTTAAGCCGGGTGATCCACTGTTTGATTCTTTCTGGAGTACCCCGAGTGAGGTACGGCATTATGAATTTGCTTCGTTTCTAGGAAGGCATTACTTAACGCGAGACAGAGCTAGTGATGAATGGCTAGAAGAAAGCAAAGTAAGCAAACAAAAACTTATAGATTTTTGGGAATGGATCATAACAACAGATGTTCCAATTGAGCCGAAAGCCTTTTCTGGTTTTGGATTTTGGGTTAATCCAAATAAAGAAATTATTGATGATAAAATCATTGTTGAAAAAATGGCAATTACACTTAAAAAATCTAATGGCGAGATTGATTGGGACTATGGTCTTTTTCATCGCATTAAAATATTTGCAGAGATAAATCCTGAAAAAGCACTGGATATCATGAAGCACCTCTTACTTTTGAACGGTAATCTTAACCCCAACCATCGTATGTATTTTGATGCAAATAACCAATTTAAAGAACCCCTAGAAATTGTCTATAAAAATGATATGCTTAAGAAAGCAGTTGAAGATTTTATAAACGCTCTCATTGAAAAAGGAAGCACTACGTTTTGGGGTTTGAAAGATGTCTTAAAATAATTTTATGTCTGAATATTACAACGCCAACAGAACACGAAACATTTATGATCCGACAAGCACGGAGCCTTTCAAATTATCTCGCTCAAAGATCGAGGCGTACATGAACTGCCCAAAGTGCTTTTACATGGATCGTCGCCTTGGTGTGGGACAACCTCCGGGCTTTCCATTTGCCTTAAACTCGGCCGTAGATCACCTCCTAAAAAAAGAATTTGACATACACAGAGCTAAAAAGACCCCTCATCCACTCATGAAAGCATACGGTCTTGATATGGTCCCATTTCAGCACGAAATGCTGAATGAATGGCGCGAGAACTTCAAAGGCATCCAGTATCACCATGAGCCTACGAATTTTATAATGACAGGTGCTGTTGATGACTTGTGGGTCAATAGGGAAGGGGAAGTTACTGTAGTGGATTATAAAGCAACAAGTAAACCAGCGAAGGTGACTCTTGATGCCGACTGGCAAATTGGATACAAGCGACAGGTGGAAATGTATCAGTGGTTACTTCGCAAGATTGGATTAAAAGTGTCAAATACCGGCTACTTCGTATACTGCAATGGAAAAATGGATCGCGAAGCATTCAACGGAAAGTTAGATTTTGATATTGATTTATTACCATACATCGGCGATGATTCGTGGGTCGGAGGAATTCTTCACTCAATAAAACAGTGTCTTGATGGAGATATGCCCGAGTCTGGTATCGCCTGCGATTATTGTAGTTATAGAAAGGCAGCGAATCTTGTTGATAAAAAATAAATTTTATGGACGAAGAAATATTTGAATTTGCAAAAGAAAATGACCTCAGCCTTGATGAAGCAGAAAAGCTCCAAGAAGTTGTGGACGAAACAGATCTCGACCCAGAGGATGCAAACGAACTGGTTGACCTTTTTTGATTGTGATATAATAAATTTACAACTGAATAGTTGTTATCAAGAGTGTGGCGAGAGTACTGGCTCAATGACCCACCGGCAACCCTTAGAAATAAGAAGGTGCTAACTCCAACCCAATGATGGGAAAGATAAGAATTAGTCCTCTATATCTTTTCCTCTTTTATGAGGAATTTTTTATTTATAATATGAAAAAAACAGCAGAGTTTTGTAGTCCCGGGCATCCGGATAAAATTTGTGATTTTATAGCCGATAGCATCCTAGATGCTTATCTTGAGGGTGATCCTAAAAGTAGAGTGGCAATTGAAGTGATGGGTGGACACAACCTTGTCACAATAAACGGCGAAGTGACGAGTAAAGCAACGCCAGACATTGAGTATATTATCAAATCAATCGTTGGTAAAAACTTCAAAGTAATAACGAATGTTGCCCTCCAAAGCCCTGAAATTGCCCGTGGTGTCGACACTGGAGGCGCTGGCGACCAAGGAATTATGAAGGGCTACGCCACCTCAGAAACCACGAATCTTATGCCGATTGAATACGAGCTTGCACGAAATCTTTGTATGAAGGTTTATGAGCGATATCCCTTCGACGGTAAAACGCAGGTCACGATGGAAGATGGCGAAGTTGCAGCAGTGGTAGTGAGTTTCCAAAATACAAAAAATAACGAGTTGCTTCCTTTTGTGAAAGAAATTATTTCTTCTCGCGAGTATTTAATAAATCCCGCCGGCGAATGGACACAAGGTGGCTTCGATGCTGATACTGGTCTGTCCGGAAGAAAACTCATCGTTGATAATTACGGTCCCGAAGTCACCATCGGTGGTGGATCTTTCTCGGGCAAGGATTATACAAAAGTCGACAGATCAGGTGCATACATGGCTCGCCGAATCGCAGTCGAACTTTTAGAAAAGCATAATGCAAAGGAAGTCTTCACTAAGCTCGCCTATGCAATAGGAAAAAATGAGCCTGTCATGGCAGTAGCGATCATTGACGGTAGGGAAGTGCAGATTGAAGGATACGACCTTACCCCTCGTGGATTATTTAAATATCTAAAATTAGATCAAGTAAAATTTAAAGATACATGCACATGGGGTCACTTTGGCAGAAACTTTGAATGGAAATAAAAAAGATATTATTTAGAATTTGCAATTCCCTTGAGCGCTTCAATTTCCATGAGAACGTGAAGATAAAGATCGTCTGATATATCTTCGTTTTTAAATTCTACTTTGCGTTTAAAATTATTTACTTCTAAAAAAAGTCTTCGCTTCTTGTCGTCAAAATTATAAAGTACGACTAAGCAGAAAGATCCATCAAGTCTCTCGTGATACCAAAGCGTTGCTTTTTCTCCTTCCCATATATGTCCATTTTTGCGAAGGGTTTCAAACGGATCAATTTCATGCTTAGCCATACCTACTGTAATAGCATATATTTTAAAAAACTCGTAATAAATAATGTGGGAGTTTATCCACAGTATCCTTTATTTACTTCTATTTGCTTTTTTAAAATGTGGGAGTATAATGAAAAAACCCGATTATCCTGCGCTCGTGCCAGAGCAGGGAAGTAGGGTGGCACAAAAAAACTATTATTAGAACTGGCCTCTGTCCCAGTCAGGGATAGCCCACAGTAGGCATTGATAAAAGATCAAAGCCTTCTTTCGTTCTCCAAGGTGTGGGAGTTTAGAATGTTGTTCTCGGAAAACAATCCAAGAACTCTCAAACCAAAAGGCTTTAATCAATAACAAATAAATTTATGTTACTTAGAGATGCAATTGAAAAATATTTGCTCTGGAAAGGAACAGAGACACGCACAGCAGCGAAAGTCTATCGACCATTCCTAGAGCATTTCTACGCCCATGTTGGCAATAAAGATACTCTTGATATAGCACTCGAGGAGATATCTGCTTTCCGAGCATCATTGAAATTAAAATATAATGATGGAAATATTGCCAACCATAACAATGTGATTAAAAACTTCTACAAATGGCTTGAAGCTAACCGTATAACGACAGTCCACCCATTCTTGATCAGAAATCCAAGATGGCAACAACCAGAAAGACCTGTAGCTACTCCGGAGGAAGTTGAGAAAATGTGTGCCACTCTCAATCCAAACTCGTATGGTGATTTAATGAGGCTTGTAGCAATCAAACTCATGTGGGAGTCAATGATCCGTGTTAGTGAACTTGTAGACCTAAATATTTGCGACATTGTGTCGCAAAATAACTTTACTGAAATAATCGGAAAAAAGAATTATAAGAAACGATGGATTATGTGGTCGCCAGAAACCCATCAGCTCCTGCTTAGTTACCTAGCAAAGAGACAAATGCTATTCGAGCATGAAGCATTATTCGCACATGAAAGTGCCGGTCAATGTCAGAGAATGCAAACTAGAAGTGTTGAAAGATGGATGAAAATTGCGAGAGAAAAAGCTCAACTCACTCAGGAAATATCTTGTCACGCATTGCGCCATGGTGGCGCGCATGAGTTAGTAAAGAAAGGTGCAAGCTTAAAGTTTCTCGGATTAATTCTTGGACACTCTGATACAAACCCTCGAGCGGGAATGCAGTACCTCAGATTCAGTAAGGAAGAATCACTAGATGTAGTTGATAAATTTGTGGGACTAAGATTCCCTAGAACATTATCAGAGCCTCTAAGCATACCATTTAATGCCTACAATATGGTATAAGTTGATTTTGAAATGTGGGAGTTTTATGGTAAACTGTATCAATGACAAGTACGAGTATTCCGAAAGCCAAGGGCGGTCGTGGAAAAGTTGAATTAATACGTAATAAAGCGATCGTAACCTTATATGAGACAGATCCAAAGAGCTACAACACAAACACGTTGGGGAAGTTGTTTAGTCGCGACCGGAAGACCGTAAAAGGCATTCTAGAGAGATTCGCACCTTCAAAGCAGAATAATGGCCGATCATAGGTTTATCCACTTATGATCGGAAAAACAGAGAAGTGCGCTTGCTATATAAAAACAGTTGGTTTATGATGTTATTATAGAACCTTGAAAATCTAAATTCCTCCACGAAACTCGGGTGTAGGGGAGACTTTATAAAGCCGCATTATAGCGGCATAAAAAATACGACACAGTGTCGCACAATATATCTTTTGCGACACTAACATTGATAATAAAGCTTTGTATGTAAAGGATTCATTATTTTATCCTATTAATCTACCTCCTTATTTATCTCTATGCATTTAGGTAGATTTATTTTAATTAATTTATCAAAATGTATTTATGAGTCTACGCTCCCCTAATTCTTATCTGTATGAAATATTTTTAAAATAATTATTTTGTAAATAAAAA
>Ga0118677_10016193_pt1 | contig 10252 bp, 10 predicted proteins | sample AliMusrvi5mmetaG_FD_86154 | JGI IMG/M metagenome (GOLD analysis project Ga0118677, IMG submission 86154)
GATGATTTCCCCGGAGGCGGTGTCGCGCAAGTGCCAAACCACGGCGCGGGTGTTAGAAGCGGCGAACGTGGGATGGGCGACCAGCAGGCCGTCGGCGGAAAACGCGATGGCGGCGGAAGGGGTGACAAAATCCGGCAGGGGACCGAGATCGCGGATGGGTTTGAGGGATTGGGCGTTGCAGAGCAGGGTGACTCCGCCGCGTTCGACGACCACCGAGCGGTGGAGCGGATCAAACACCAGGCTGCGGGTGACTGCGGCGGGGGTGGGAAACAGGATGCTTTCGATGGCGAGCGATTCCAGATTCCATCGCACGGTGGTGTTGGATTTGTCGTCGGCCAGGCTGACCCACAGCGAGCATGGGTCCGCGAAGTCGAGGCGATCCACGGGCAGGTGGTGGTCGAGCGTGATTTCCGGCACATGCCAGCGGGTTTTCGTCAGGATTTCCCATACCATGGTGGTGGCCTCGGCGGATTCCGGGTCGGCATCCAGTGCCGCAACCACCGTGGCGAGCGCCTCATCCGGAGCTTTCGCGGCCATGCGGGTGGCGGCCAATTCGAGGCGGGCGGCCGTGAGTTCGGGGGTGGTCCGGGCAGGCTGTTTGGATGCGGGTTCGGCGGCCAGATTGGCGGCGGATTTCGATGAATCGCAGGCAGGCATCACGACACAGATGGCGGCCAACAGGCAAGCGGCACCGCCACTCGGGCGGCGGCTGGCGGTGGCTGGTTGGTGGGTTTTTTCCGGCATGATCCACGAGATCAACCCCGCCGCTGCGGCATTGTGTCTGTAATGTCGGTGTTCCACGGGTGCGTGGACCGATTATAACCCGCTTTTCTCGATCAGCGAACGGAGTTGTTGCTGGAACGCGACGATGTCCTCCTGGGTCGGGCGGTAGCCAGCCGTGTCCGGGTCCAAGCCTGGCCGACCGTTTTGGTCGAGCATCCAGATCGCCGTCTCGCCATCGCTGAAGGTGACCTTGCCGCTGACCAAGGCTCCGGGCAGGGTCAGCGAATCCATGGTTGTGGTGACCTTGCCGGTGGGCACGGGCGCGGCCTTGAGTTCGGGGATCGCCACCGCTTTCGGCTCTTCGATCAATTGAATCCCCAGATCCGAAATCACAAAGCGGGTGTCCATGTAGGTGAGGGAAAACCCGAAATCCTCCTTCAAATGCCGCTGAAGATCCGACATGGTCGCACCTTCGGCGGCCCATTTCTTGAGAGCGGCGATCTGATCCGGACTGAGTTGGCTGGCGCTGAACATGCCCGATTTTCCACCATCCCCACCCGCTTGCCAAGCCTCAAACCGCAGACGGATCGGACAATCGGCTGCCCTCCTGAGGCAGGCGCGTCAAGTTAAGGGAATATCCTGCCGATCACTTGGGTGATTGATAGAGATCGACCGGGATTCGTGGCCCAGCGGGCCCCGATTGAGCGGGCAGGAATCCCTCGGCGGATTCCTGTTGGAGGCGGAGTTGGCCGCAGGCGGCGTCGATGTCGCCGCCTTTTTCGTGGCGCAGGGTGGCGGTGGCGCCGGCCTGCTGGAGGGATTCGAGGAAGGCGCGGCAGTGGTTGGCGGACGGGCGTTGCCAATCGAGGCCGGTCACGGTGTTGTAGGGGATGAGGTTGACCTTGGCATGGAGGCGGCGGGCGTGGCGGGCGAGCAGCGCGGCCTGGGCGGGTGCGTCGTTGACGTCCCGGATGAGGATGTACTCGAAGGTGAGGTGCTGTTTTCTACGGGAATTCCAGTAGTCGAGCGCGGTGAAGAGATCGGCCAGCGGCCATTTATGGTTCACCGGCATGATTTGCTGACGAACCTCGTCGGTGGCACCGTGCAGCGAGATGGCCAGCCGGATTTGTTGCGGATGCTCGGCAAGTTGGCGGATCTGCGGAACCAGCCCGGAGGTGGAAATTGTCAGGTGGCGGGCACCCAGATGCAGGGTCTTGTCACCGGTGATCAGGGCGATGGAGTCTAACAGGTTGTCGAGATTGGCGAGCGGTTCGCCCATGCCCATGAAGACCAGGTTGTCCACGCGTTGGCCGGAGAGTTGTTCGGCGGCGAGGACCTGGCCGGCGATTTCGGCGGGATCCAGGTTGCGGGCGAAGCCGGCCAGGCCGGAGGCACAGAACTTGCAGCCATAGGCGCAACCGACCTGCGACGACACGCACAGTGTGCGGCGGTCGGATGTCTCGCCATACAATGCGGCGTTGGCGGGAATCAGCACGCTCTCGATGTAGCGGCCGTCGTGCAGGCGGAACAGGAATTTGCGCGTGCTGTCCGCCGAACCCTGGGTGTGCGTGTGTTCCAAGGCGGTCAGGCGGAACGATTCTGTTAGCTTCGCCCGCAGGGCCACCGGCAGGCTGGTCATCTGGCTGATAGATAAGACCTTTTTTTTCCACACCCATTCGAGGATTTGCGCGGCGCGGAATGGCGGTTCGCCCGCATCCTTCAGCCAGGCGGCGAGGGATCCCGGAGTGATGCCGGTGAGTGCGGGTTGGGGCATGATGCGTGTGGTGTTTGCTGATGGGCCAGGGGATGAAATTAGCCTCATGAGAATTCGAGCGCAAGCCGCGCCTTTGGTCAGAGGGGCACGGGCGGCCCGCCCGTGTTTTCCTTGCGTTTCTCATTCCATACACGGGCGGGCCGCCCGTGCCCCTCTAGGGAGGCCCTGGAACAAACGAAAAATCCTCGTCCGTGGCGGATGGATCCGGGACGAAGGAAAAATCATCGTCCGCGATTTCAGTTAGAGCGTGATCTGCGGATGGCACCGCCTGGATGTTAGAGGCGGGCAGGATGCCCGCGCCACTGGCTTGCGGGTCGCGGGGGATGTGATCGATAGGTTCGAGGTTGGTGATGGAGGCGGCTTCGGGGGCGGCTTTGAGGTCCTCGAATTTGCGGGCGGTGACGAGGACGCGGGACTCCAGCGAACTGATGGCGCTGTTATAGTTTTCCACGGCGTTGCCGAGCGAGCGGCCGAGTTTCGAGAAATGCTCGGCGAGTTTGCCGAGGCGTTCGTGGAGGGTGCGGCCGAGGGCGCAGATTTCGCGGGCGTTGTCGGCGATGGCTTCCTGGCGCCAGCCATAGGCGACGGCGCGCAGCAGGGCGATCAAGGTGGTGGGGGTGGCGAGGATGACACCCTGGTCCACGCCGCGTTCGATCAGGCTGGGATCGCTTTGGAGCGCGGCGGAGAAGAACGATTCGCTGGGCAGGAAGAGCACGGTGAACTCCGGCGCGTGGGCGAACTGGGCGCTGTAGTTTTTCGAGGCTAACTGTTGGATATGGGTGCGCACCTGGCGCGAGTGGCGCTGGAGGGCTTCCTCGCGGACCGTGTCATCGGTGGCTTCGAGCGCGTCGAGGTAACCATCCATCGGGGTTTTGGAATCCACCACGATGATCTTGCCACCGGGCAGGCGCACGATGAGGTCGGGGCGCAGGCGTTTGCCTTCGTCGGTGGTGGACGTGTGCTGGGTTTCGAAATCACAATGTTCCTGCATGCCGGCGAGTTCGACGACCCGGCGGAGTTGCAGTTCGCCCCACTGGCCGCGGCCGGTCGGTTGGCGCAATGCTTTCACCAGCGAGGCGGTCTCGCGCTGTAGGCCGAGTTGTCCTTCACCAAGCGAGCGGACTTGTTCCTTGAGTTCGGCGTAGGCACCTTCGCGGGCTTTTTCGATTTCGCCGATGCGCAGTTCGAATTTCCCGAGCGATTCGGCGACCGGTTTGACGAGTGCCTCGATGGCGGTTTTGCGTTTTTCAATATCGCCTTTGGCTTCCTCGGTCTGGGTGGCAAGCGATGATTTCGCGAGTTGCAGGAATTGTTCGGATGACGAGCGCAGGGCATCGGCGGAGAGCGCTTTGAAGGTGTCGGAAAGTTTGACTTCGGCGCGTTCCAGGAGCGCTTGTTTTTCGGCGGCGGCGCGGAGGTCGGACTCGAGGCGGGCGCGCAGTTCGGTGAGTTGGTTGCGGAATGTCTGGGCGTCGCTTTCGTTGTGTTCGGCATCTGCGGTGGCATGGGCGAGGCGGACTGCGATTTCCGCAGAGCGGCGTTCTTCCGCCTTGAGGCGTTCGCTGGCGGCGGCAATTTTCCCGGAGGCGGAGAGGCGGGTGAAAAGCCAGCCGATCAGCAGACCGGCGACGGCGGCAATGACGTACGGGAGATAGGACATGGGGAGTATTTTTTCGATTTTCGCTTGCGGGTGAAGCAATGCTCGGTTTGTTAATCAGCGTTGCCTGTGACACGTTCCTAGCGGAGAAGCGGGCGACACGCAAACCAAACCAACCGAAAATCATGGCTTACACACTACCCTCCCTCGGCTACGCCTACGACGCACTCGAACCCCACGTCGACGCCCGCACGATGGAAATCCATTACACAAAGCACCACCAGGCGTATATCACCAATCTCAACAACGCCCTGACCGGCAAACCGGACCTCGAAGCCAAGACGCTTTGCGAATTGCTCGGCGACCTGGCCTCGCTGCCCGCCGATATCCGCAGTGCCGTGCGCAACAATGGTGGCGGCCATGCCAATCATTCGTTTTTCTGGAAAGTCCTCGCTCCCGGCGGTGCCAAGACCCCAAGCGGTGCGCTCGCCGCAGCCATCGACAAGGCGTTCGGCTCGTTCGATGCCTTCAAAGAGGCCTTCGCCAAGGCGGGCGCCACCCGCTTCGGTTCCGGCTGGGCGTGGCTGGTCAAGAAGGACGACGGCTCGCTCGCCGTGTGCTCGACCGCCAACCAGGACTGCCCGTGCATGGGTGAGACCGTCGCCGGTTGCTCCGGCAAGGCGATCCTCGGCCTCGACGTCTGGGAACACGCCTATTACCTCAACTATCAGAACCGCCGCCCCGATTACATCACCGCCTTCTGGAATGTGGTCAACTGGGATGTCGTCGCGGAAAAATTCGCGGGGTGAGCGGATGGGTCTAGCGAAATCCTTGGAATGCGGTGAAGCGCGCTTCACCGCCTGGAGTTTGGTTCTTTCTAGATAGGCGATCTAGTTTTTCTTAATTTTTCCGAATTTTTTGCTTGATTCGCGTGATTTATGCTCTAGTATATGCGCTAGAGCCTTCGCGGCCTAACAACAAATCAACACCATGGGATACCCAACCAAAGTCCAACTCATCCGGCGCAAAAACGGCGCCGACCAATATTACATCAACTTCCCCACCGCCGTGGCCGAAGCCATGGAGTTCCAAAAAGGGGAAATCATCGAGTGGATCATTGAAAACAAAGCCAACATCATTGCCCACCGCTTGGTCGTGCCACCCTCTCCGGTGACCTTCGAAAAAAAAACGCCGCGTCGCTCCTGAACCAGTGGGAGGCGCTTTGGCGGCAGTGCGAGAAGCAAGCCTCCTCGACGCCCGGATGCACCAGACGGCTGCGAGAGCACTTGTTAGCCCATTTGATTTGTCCGGGCCGGCACACCATCTCCGGCTTGATCACCACCTTTGGCAAACAGTTCCGCGATTGGAGCGCCGATTACTCGCTCTATGCAAAAGACCGGGTCAACGAGGAGGTGATCTTCAACCAGATCCGCAGGGAAGTGGAAGCCCTCGCACCGGTGTCGCGTCCGCTTTGTCTCGCGCTGGACGACACCCTTTTGCGCAAGACCGGCAAAACCATCCCCGGGGCGGCCTATCGCAAGGATCCTCTCGGCCCGCCTTTCAATCTCAACCTGGTCTGGGCGCAACGCAGGCTCCAACTCAGCGCCGCAGTTGCCGATGAAACCAACGAGGTGCGCATGATCCCTATCAGCTTCCTGGACGCCTCCACTCCCCGTAAGCCCCGTAAAACCGCTCCGCCCGAGCATCTCGAACTCTACAAGGAGCGCATGAAACAGCGCAACCTCAACACTCTGGCCACCGGCGTTCTTCACCAACTCCAGCAAGACCGCACCGCCGAAAACAGCGGAACCACTCCCAGCCTGCATGTCGTGGTTGACGGAAGTTATACGAACAAAAACATGCTTCGCCATCTTCCCCCAAACACCACCCTCATCGGACGCATCCGCAAAGACGCCAAGCTCTGCGCAAAACCCAGCACTCACGCCGCACTCGGACGCAAACGGTTCTATGGGCACGATCTGCCCACACCCGATCAAGTCCGTCAGGATCCCAACATCCCCTGGACCACGGTGCGGGTGCGCGCCAGCGGCAAATGGCGCAACTTCGATGTAAAAACCCTCTCTCCCGTCCGATGGCGGGCCGCCGGGCAAATGGATCTCCGGTTGGTGGTGATCCGCCCCGTGGGATACCGTCTTCGCACTGGCGCAAGAAGACTCTACACCCAGCCTGCCTATCTGATCTGCACCGATCCGCTTCTTGCGCTTGAAGACTTGCTTCAGGAATACATCTGGCGCTGGGACATCGAGGTCAACCACCGCGATGAGAAGACCATCCTCGGCGTGGGACAGGCACAGGTGCGCAATGCAAACTCCGTGGACAACATCCCGGCGGTGGCCGTCGCCGCATACGCCATGCTCCATGTCGCCGCGCTCAAAGCCTACGGACCGGGGGGCAAGCCCGCCGTCATCCCCGAAGCCAAATGGAGAAAACCCGGCAAAAAACAACGGCCTTCGACCCAGGATCTGATCAACGAACTGCGCCGGGAATTATGGGCCAAGTCCATACGCCCGGAGATTTTATCAGACTTCATGAACAGCGCCCGCTGCCACACGAAGCCCATTAAATTCGAACCCAGCCTCTGTAGCACGCTGTTTGCCGCTACTGCTTGACTCAATAAGAACCAAACTCCAGTGAATGGACGAGACGTCCATTCCCCTTATGGTTTGTTCATGGCCGATGAATCATTGCCCCTGCGCCGCAGTTCCTGCCTGGTGAAAGGGCTGGTCGTGTTGGCGGTTTTCGCATTCGTATTAGGCGGCTTATGGTGGTGGCACAACCGGCCGATCCGGCCGGTGGAGTTGAGTGCCGGGGAAAAGGCGGTGGTCGCGGAGAAGATGGAAGCCATCCGCCAACCGGCGGAACCGAAGTATGAAAAGGGTGCGAAGGAAATCGTTTTCACGGAACGGGAGCTGAACGGCCTGCTCAATGAAAACACGGCGTTGGGCAAATCCGTGAGCTTCGAACTCGCCGCCAACGAGGTGCATGCGCGGGTCGAAACCGATCTCGATCCGAATCTGCCGCTGGTTGGCGGCAAACACCTGAAAGCCCGCGCACGATTCCTGGTCAGCAACGCGTCCGGCAAGGCGGGGCTCGTGTTGGATGATGTCACGGTCTGGGGCATTTCATTGCCGAACGATTGGCTCGGCGGCATCAAGGGACATGATTTGTTAGGTGAAATGTTCGGTGGCAAGGACGGCGGGATCGCGGGGGTGAAGGAATTCAAAGTGGAACCCGGTCGGCTGATCATCCGCCTGGCGGAGTGAAAGACGGCGCGAAAAGCGGGGCACGGGCGGCTCGCCCGTGCATGAAATGGACAGTCCAATGAAGACACGGGCGAGCCGCCCGTGCCCCACTTGGTCAGGATGTCCATGCCTTGCGCACTTCCTCGGCGATGATGCGCAGGCCATCGCGGACAGTGGTTTCATCCATGGCATAGGAGACGCGGATGCATTCGTCGCGGTGCGGCCAGTCGGATGGGTCGTGGCCGAAGAAGAAGTATTCGCCGGGGATGACCAGCACGCCGCGTTGTTTGAGGCGTTGATAGAGTTCGAGCGAGGTGATCGGCAGGCCCGGAAACCACAACCACAGGAACAACGCGCCCTCGCTGCGGTGCATGAACCACTCGACCCCGTCGCCGAACGCCTCCATCGCCGCCAGCCGCGCGAGCCGGCATTTTTCCTGATAGAACGGCATCACCACCTCGCGGCTGAGGCGCAGGATTTCGCCGGACTCGACGAGGGGCAGGAGGATTTGCTGGCCGGTGCTCGGGTTGGCGAGTCCGACGATGGCGTTCATTGAGGCGAGGGCGCGGATGATTTCCGGCGGGCCGATGACGATGCCGGTGCGGGTGCCGGGCAGACCGATTTTCGACAGGCTGTAGGTCAGGATCACATGTGGCTCCCAAAACGGCATGACCGCCTCAAAGATGATGCCGGGAAATGGCGCACCATAGGCGTTGTCGATGATCAGCGGAATATCGTGGCTTTTCGCCAGTGCCGCGAGCCGCGCGATCTCGTCGTCGGTCAGGACGTTGCCGGTCGGGTTGGTCGGACGCGAAGCGCAAATCGCCGCGATCTCCGGCGTGATGACGAGGTGGTCGAAATCCACCCGGTATTTGAAATCATGCGGGCCGGATTTCTCGATCAGCGGCCGGATCGCGCGAAACAAGCAACCATCGATGCCCTGGTCCGCGTAGCCGATGTATTCCGGCACCAGCGGCAGCAGGATTTTGCGCCGGGAGCCATCGGGCATGCGGCCGGCTAACAGATTGAAGAGGAGGAAAAACGCGGTTTGTCCGCCGGTGGTGATGGCGATGTTTTCCGGGCCGAGGTCCCACCCGAAGGTTTCCCGGAACAATGTGGCGATGGCTGCCAGAAACCGCGGATTGCCGCGCGGCGGGTCGTAGAGGGTCATCGCACGCTCGATTCCGCCAGCCTCGGCGGCCAATTCCCCGATGCGCCGGCGCCAGACGTCCGTCATCTCGGGAATTCGCGCCGGTTGGCCGCCGCCGAGCATTTTCAGATCCGCTCCACCGCTGGCCATGGCATGGCCGAGATCATCCATCAACTCCTCGATTCCGCCGCCGCAACCGAGGTGGCGGCCAAATTGTGAAAATTCGTATGACATTGCCGGGTGGCGTGTTCTATATTGCCCACCTCACCACAACAACCCCAGAATCACCATGTCCATCAAAGCAGGCGACCAAGCCCCCGACTTCACCCTTGTGACCAAAACCGCCGACGGACCGCAGCTCGTGACGCTCAGCGCGCTGACCGGCAAATCCAACATCGTGTTGCTCTTCGTGCCAATGGCCTTCACCGGCACCTGCACCCTCGAGTTCTGCGAGATCTCCGCCGGCCTGGCCGATTACCGGACGCTCGACGCCACCGTGCTCGGCATATCAGGCGACAATCCGTTCGCGCAGGCCGCGTGGGCGGAAAAGGAAGGCATCACCATTCCGCTGCTCAGCGATTACGAACATGAAGTCGCCAAAGCCTACGGCGTGGCATACGACCGGTTCTTGCCCGAGGCCAATCTCATCATGGGCGGCGTCGCCAAACGCTCGGCCTTCGTCATCGACAAGGCAGGCATCGTCCGCTACGCCGAGGTGCAGGAGCATCCCAAGGATCTCCCGAACTTCGAGGCCGTGAAAGCGTGCCTGCGCGCGCTCTAACGCGGTGTGCATTCCAGCCTGCGATTCCTTGACCGGAGCCCGATTGGCGGGTAACCATCCGGCGCGGCGTTTTCGCCTTACGAACGTCGCCACCCGAACCACCTCCACATCCACACATTCATGAATACCGAAACTCTGATCGAAGTACTGCAAAACCACTTCACCTGGGGCCTGCTCCTCGGATTGTTATTTGCCGGATTCATCTGGAAATCCGGCTTCACCGCCCGCCGCCACGCGATCCGCGAATTCAAACGCGTCTCGGCCGAAATCCGGGAACTCCAAAGCCACCTCAACACCCAACTCCGAATCAACGCCAGCGGCAATGGCACCCTCCAAAACGAATTGGAATCCCTCCGCCGGCAAAACGAAGCACTCCGCGTCAACAATGCCGCCCTCCAACAAAAACCCGGCCGCGGCGAAATGCGCCTGCTCCAGATTTACGAGATCGCCGTGCGCTCGATGCGCGAACAGGCACCCGGCTTCGCCCCCGCTTGGGAACGGGCCTTGCGCCAGTCCGAAAACGATTATCAAGCCGCCGAATCGGGCCTGCTCAAACTTGTCCGCCGGGTGATTCCCGGTATCGGCACCTCCGCCAACACCCCGGCCCCAATTTTTGTCGCCGACGAAGGCAAGGAGGCCTGAGTCGGCACCAGCGAGGCCCGGCAAGGCCAGGCTTCAAACGAGCGGGAATTTACACGCCATTTACCAACATTCGGTCGTCTTGTGGTTCAATCCACTGGAAGGCGAGCTGCCGCGTCAGGTTTCGCGGCAAACTCGCCCCGCCATTCACCACTGACCACCGATGAAAACACACGTCTATCTCACCAGTTCCGCCTGCGTGCTGGCCGCCGCCGCTTGGCTGCATGCCAATCCCGCGACCAGTCAGGCCCCTGCCACGCCCGCGGCCGAAGCACCACCGCCTCCCGCGACCGCGCCCACGGCACCGACGCCCGCGGCGAAGGAC
>Ga0118677_10016194_pt1 | contig 10252 bp, 1 predicted proteins | sample AliMusrvi5mmetaG_FD_86154 | JGI IMG/M metagenome (GOLD analysis project Ga0118677, IMG submission 86154)
CACCACAGCGGCGTCTGGAGTAACAAGCAGCTCGTCCCGAATGCCCTGGTTCAAATGCTGGATGCATCAATCACCCGGCTCACCGGGGTGAATGATGCCACTCAAGCCTGGAAAACCCTCTTCGACCCAGGTGAGAACATCGCTATTAAAGTCAACACCATTTTTGGCAGTCTCGAATTTACAAAAGTGCCCCTGGTGATGGCGGTAGTTGACCGCCTGCAGGCGGCAGGCATTCCCCCCGAACAGATCATGATCTTCGACCGCAGCGGTTTGGAACTGCAGAATGCCGGATTCACCATCAACAAAGATGGTCCCGGTGTGCATTGTTACGGCACCGACTCAATGTACACCGGAGGTTTTGAGGTGGTCAAGGTCCCGGTGAAACTGTCGGACCATCTAATGAAGTGTGATGCTTTGATTAACATGCCCCTGGTCAAGCAGCACGCGTATGCCGGCGTGTCCTTTGCCATGAAGAACCATTATGGCACCTTTGATTCACCCAGCTCTTTTCATTACGGCGACTATCTCAAACTCGGCATTCCAGAGCTGAATGCCCTGGCGCCCATCAAAGACCGCACCCGGCTGATCATCGGCGATGCCCTGAAGGTTGTTCTGGGGATTACTGCCACCCTTGAGCGCCATTTCAAAAAAAAATGCAAAATTTTAAAGATTTTTTGCACCCCTGAGCATCTTAAAAAAAAAAAAAGGCCCGCATAGGAGCTTATTGGGGCAGGCGCACCTTTTTGAAGTCGTAAACAATTTTGGGCGACAAATTATGGCAGTTCTGAGTGCCTTTTGAAACAAACTGCTAAAATTGGCAAGAAAACATGTTACTTCATTATTTATTCTTTTTGAACTGAGCATTTGTACCCTTGTCTATTCAATTTTGAGGTTTTGTTGTACATCCATTTATTCCAGGAAGTTAAATTTAAACTTGTTTTTGCAGTTTTCGTGTTTGAGGTTGTGAAATGAAATTTCCAAACATGTCTTCTATTGTTTGCAACAGTACATTGTTTCCTCTATCTGATTTTCTTGGGTGTAGCAAAAAAACGAGAAGAATCAAAGGCAAGGCAAGATGCATATTTCGAGGAGACCTGTACGGAAAAAAATATGCATGGAGAGCTGCTGACATTGGGCATGATTCATCCCCCAACAGCAAAGCAGTTGTTTGAGTGGTGGGATCACCCTTTGAGATATATTTTTGCATGGATGCTTCAGACTGGACTAGGAGATTTCATGCACTTGGAAGACACCCCCCTCCTCGCAAAAATAGTGGAAGACCCAAACAGTTTACAACCAGACAAGCAAGAGGCATCTGCAAGGCTGGAGCAGTTGGGGCAAGAAATCGAGAACTGTCTTGTGACTGACCATCAAAAGAATGCACTTCTCCATAACTACCGCATGCACCTTCACAACAAAAAAGAACTTCCAGCCTGTGCGTCATGCGGTGTACGATCCTTGGATACTCAGTATGAACTATGGGATTTAGACCAACAGAATTTGGATGCATTTGAGCTGAAACCAGAACAGTTACAACACTACACAGATTTGGGCAGGTTCAGGCAATTAGCTTCAGTTTATATCAGTCATCAGCACGATCAACATACCTCGCCAAGTGACGAAAGTGAATGCTCTCCTGCTTGCAAGTATTACTACTTTCACCCTGAAGCTGTAAGCATTGATGTGCATTCAGGAACAATACGACTGTATCTCTGCTGGATGTGCAGGCAGGATATTCAAGCTGGAAAGCTTCCACTGTACTCTATCGCCAATGGGCATGATTACGGTGATGCTAACAGAATGAGCGACTACCTGAAACCCCTTACAGTCGTGGCACGTCATTTGTTAGGTACCGGGCGCTTGTATGCTGATATTGTGAAGATAGCACCTGGGAACTCTAAAAAAGGGTGGTTCACTGGTCACTGCATTAGCTTTTATCATGACGGCCCTATCGCAGCAGCTGGTACGTTCAAACAGCTGATAGATGAGCGAGCAAAGTACTTTAAGGTGGCTTTTGTTGGTCCTCAAAATCAGTACGAGGAAAAAGTTGTAAGAGGTGCAATTGCAAACCAGTACTTGTTAGTCGAAGTAGAAAACTTTTTCCGTTGGTGTGACGCAATGAAAAATATTAATCCTAAGTATTATCACCTGAATCACTTGGACTTGTGCGTAGGAAACGACGAAAACAAACAACTCCTTGAAGACTTAAACCACCAAATATTCCGTGCAGATAATGTCATTTTCATGGATGACCAGGCATCTTCAAATATTGATGACATGCTGCAAAGTGATGTTGCTGCAGTAAGAACTCCCCACGAAGGAGATGATGTTCCAAGTGATTCTTTAAACGGAGATGAAAATTTTGTGCTTTCATACGTTCATCTTCAAAATCACAAGGACATATATGGTGGAGGTGACGCACACACTAAAAATTGTCTTGAACTATTGAGGAACACATTTCTGGGGAAAAAGCAAAATAAAAACAATACTGATGGCAGCAGTGATGATGTTTGCAGTGATATGGACACTGAGGAGGGTAAAATTGAATCAACTATGAGTGGCATTGATACGCCAGCTGTGGGTGCCAACAATTTGGAAGGGAGAAGTTTTACAATGCAGACCCCACAGTCAGAGGAGGCTGGAACTGGGGATGCAGGTTTTGTTGAGGTCCAGGCACGGCGCACAACAGACACCCCTATATGTGAATTTAGCAATAACGATGAACTTTTTTTGGCCTTGTTTCCTGATAAGTTTTTGTTTGGACGTTTTGGGAAAGGAGTCAAAGGAACAGGGACATTGAAACCTGCGTTTGTGAAACACCTGTTGTTACAACGATCGTGCGCTTTTGCTAGAGATCCAGCATTCATCTTTTTAGCATTTAACCAAAGGCAGCGCCATCAAGTTGCAAGCGCAACTGCAGTACGTGCTAAAGGGTGCAAGCCACAGATGGAAGAGCTGGGAAGGGTCATAAATTCACCAACATTCAAGGACGACTTGACAGAAGCAGTAAACAATCCAACAAGTACACAAGCAAAGACAATGCTCGATATGCTTGGAAATGTAGTGAACTTGATTGGGCAGAAAGTCGACTATTCATGTCAACAAAGGGCTCTCGACGTTTCTAGAATTTATGCCTACGTTCAAACATTCTCACTGCCAACAGTGTATTGTACCATTTCACCAGACGACACCCACACGTTGCTGGCCATTCGATTGTGCTTTTCGACAGACGGTAACACATCTTTTCCTGTCACAGATTCGGGTCTAAACGACAGCTTAAAAAACGGGGAAGTGATGTTTGAAGAACACATTGATATTTCAGAGTACAAGTTGCAAGAACAAATGGCGAGCAATCCTGTTGCTTCTTCTCATTATTTCAAGTTCATGATTGACACAATTTTTACGGTGCTATTCGGAATTTCCCCAGAGTACGATTCTAAGAAAAGAACAAAACTTGTTTATGAGAGACAGGGTGGTATTTTCAGCACTGTTTATGCTACTTATGCTGTCATAGAAACGCAGGGTCGTAAGGCGTTGCATGCTCATATGGCAATATGGGCTATCCTGGCTTCACGTGTGTTGCAAAATTGTGCAACATTTGGCCCGCTTTTGAAAAAAATAAAAATTGTTTTAGATTCATATTTCAAGGCACAGTTGCCATTGGAGTATCACCTTGAAGCTTATGGTAGGTTGTGCACCCCGGCACACGAAAGACCTGTTCGTGAAAGACCGGCATATCATTTGCAAGACCTTTTCGATGTGGACAGTGCATACAGGACACAAAACTTCTGTGGTGTTCATACCCATGGTGCGGTGTGTCCGGATTCAAAGCATCGTTTCTGCACATGCCGTATGTGTTACGGTCGAGCTTGCACCCCGCACGATTGTTCCACTTTGTTCGAACTCATTCCTACAATACCCAAAGAACCCGACTTTCACTGTTACCGAGTTGTTGCTGAAGAAGCTATCAAGCGCAGTGAGATAACAATACCACATCACCTTCGAAATTTTCTTGAAAATCCGCTGCAACAACCTTCTTCAAGGGTATTCATGTACGAACATGCACGTCCTAGGTACAAAAGGGAAGACCTTTCACATTATCTGCTGAACCTTAAAGCTGGCGATATAAAATCAACCATTGCAAAAGAAGTTTTGATCAATTGTCATGCACAAATCATGAAACTTGACCAGGACATGCAGGAGAAAGTGCTGGATGTTTTGTGTGAACGGAACATGGCCGTGGTGCCATTCAATGATGTATTGAGTGCTTGTGCAGGGTGCAACACTGAAACCACGTACATGGGAGAAACAGAACATTGCAAGAATATCCTGTATTACATTATAAAGTACATTACCAAGAAAAAAACTGAGCTTACACTCAGCTTAGTTCTTGTGAGGAAGGCAAATGAGCTCAGAGAAAAACACCCTTCGGTGGCAGCTGATAGAGATACCGATGCAAGACAAGCTCAGTTCTTGTTAAACAAGATTTTGAATAAAATGAATGGACTGGTGGAAATTGCAGACACTCAAGCCGCAGCGTGCTTGCTGGGTCTGCCGGTGCATGTGTGTACACACAAGACAGCTTTTATATTTACAAAACAAGCAATCGCATTTGTGGAAAAACGGGAACGCCCTTACATTTCTGACAGCTCTTTGTATGCAGATGACCATGACACGGTTGCCCCCATTGTGGAAAAGTACGATGAGGACAGCGATGAAGACAACAGCATGTTTGACTCACTCTTTGAGCTTGGGAATGAACCGCAACTAAATGAGAGAGACAAACACTTCAACACAGTGAATATGAACCCGTCATCATTGCGTGGGAAATGGGGCAACTCTGACATCAGGACAGGCATAAACAATGAAACTGGTAAACTTGAAAACATGGCGGTTCCACAGTGCCAAGATTACGCACATCGCCCAAAAGAGTTCGAATTTGTCCCATTGATTTATTTTGGATGCATGGTTGATGTGAGACCAAACAAAGAAAAAAAAACAAACGACAATAATCCAGGCAGAACACCTTACAAGCGTTTCAGTTTTGGACAGCACCATCCAAATGCAAAAACACATCATTTAAGACTCAAGGGTAAAATGATGATTCCATTGTTGTGTGGTGCGTCGCCACCGACATTCAAACTGTTGGATGTTGAGGGGCTTTCTTATTCAAACTCCACCCGCACACAAAAGAGAGAATTGGACAGAGCCGCGCGCTACATCATGACGCTCTTCAGTCCATGGGTCTTACAGAAAGATGAACACAGCATTCCTGAAGAAGGTGAGTTGAGCCCAATGCATGGAACTTCGTTTCAAGATTTTGCACAATTTATCAAAGAGTTACACGGCATCAAAGACACAAGCGATTGCAGTGCCGCTTTGCCACCAGTAAAATCTTTCTATAACAGAGCAATGCTGCATCACATTGAAAATATTTCAAGAAATCTACACACCAACAAACTTAAAAAAAAAATGCTTGTTCAGTGCCGTACTAGAGCTGCAGACGACTTGACTGATCCAAATCTTGTCAGTGCATGCACTCTGCCAAAGCTTCTCAACCGGTTTTTAGGAAAGCCCCAAGAAACTTTATTCGGGCAAGTGGCTGAAGTTGTTGAACATCCCGTGGATTCATTGTTGGATTTGGAACGCATGGAGATTGAAAGAATAAGAGATCTCACTGAAGACAAACCACTGAGTGCTGCTGAACAATACTTACAAAAGTCAGTTCTATCCATTCATCAGGCCCTTGGATCTTCCACTACCAAATTGGTGCCCAGTGGAAACGACTATGCCTACTTGTTTCGTGGGCCCCGTCCAATTCATGCATCATCTGTGGAACTTCTTCAGTCCATAGATTGCGATGCCTTGTCAAGGAGGATAAAAAATAAAAAGGTGGAGCGAAACACAAAATTGCAGAGTCAAGAAATTGACTCAACATCCAATTTCAATGAAGGTTGTTTGAGAGGTACTCATGAACTTTTCAACGAGTGGCAGATCCCTGATACTGGAAGAGTGACGACATGCCAGATAAAAGTTCTGCAAGCCATAAAAATACAGCTTGAAAAGATCATATCGTTTCCAGAAAACTCGGTGGAACCCATTTTCATGTTGGTGCTTGGAGCCCCGGGAGTTGGGAAGACTTGGGTGATACAAACAATTCAGAGTCTTATGGATGTTATTGGAATTGACTACATTCTTGCAGCAAGTACAGGTGCTGCCGCTGCACTTGTTTTGTCCATGCAAACCCTTCATACTTTATTGAATATTCCTATTTACAACGAATCTGACAGTGATAAACCATCAACATCAGAACAAAAAGAAAATGGAACAATCCCACCCCTACATGCAGTGGTTCTCGCATCATTCCGAGTAAAGTATGCACACGTGAAGTTGGTTTTTATTGATGAAATGTCAATGGTGTTTGAAAAATTGTTGGCAAATACAAACAGTCGCCTGCAACAAATCTTTAACAGTAATCTTCCATTTGGGGGGAGAAGTGTAATTTTCTTTGCTGATTTTTATCAAAACAAACCAGTTGCAACCGATCCGTTGTATACTTCGGTGTTAAAAGCATTTAACATTGTAGAGAAATCTGGGAAAGAGTTGTTGATCGAAGCTAAGTTTCCAGAACTCAGAGAAGCAACAAAACTATTTTCCAAGGCTCAATTATTCAATTTAGTCACCCAAGTTAGAGCTGCAAATGATTTGGAACAAAAACAAGTCATAGAGGCAATACGTGACTTCAGCATACCACAACCAATCTCACCTCAACTGATACACAAACTTGTCGGATTGACTCTGACCCCCAAGGATTACGCACAAGAACCTGCATGGTATGAAGCTCCAGTATGCGTCACAACCAATGCTGAACGATTTCACCTCATTCCCCACCTTGCCATTGCATTTGCTCAACACCACAAAGTGCCCCTCGTTGCCTGGAAAAAATCATGCAGCGGAACCCTTTTCAACTGCTTGCAAGGCAGAGAAGACATGCTTCGAAAGGTGTATACTTTAGATTCAGACTTGGTCGGCCTGTTTGTAAAGTACGCACCAGGTGTGGTGAATGAGAATGTTAACCCAGCTATTGGAATCGCAAATGGTACAATGTGTAGAATGCATTCTTTGGCTTTTTGTTCTACAGTAAACCAGGACACTTTGGACGAGGTTGAAAATATGATCAACGCGGCAGGACCTGGAGAGGTGATATGGTTGCCACACAGTTTAGCGCCTAAATACATTAATGTCGAGCTCGAATTAACCCCAGAATATTTGGTACACGTTACTGATGAAGACACTCTAGTTGCAGGAAAATTTGTTGTCCCATTGCCACTACGAAGTAAACTAACTACCAGATGGACACTGCCATTTTCCAAAGGAAAAGCTGTGAAGTACAGAAGTCACAAAGTAGATCTGGCATTTGTAATGACATACTACAAGATCCAAGGAAAAACACTTCCGAAGATAATACTTCAACTAAATGAACGTGTTGGAAACGGTTTAACAAAACTTAATTTTCAAATGCTCACAGTGGCATTGTCCAGAGTAGAATGCTTTAACAATATGCGTATTATGCCCTTGTACCAGGCTAGTGATTTGAGCTATCTCACAAAACTAACACATGACATAAACCTGAAAGTTTGGCTCAATGGTTTCGACGACAGCGGTAAATGGGATGCAGAGCGCTGCAAGAAAATGGCACCAATAACAATATCTGCTTTCCACCAATCCATACAAGCTGCAAAACAAACCAGTAAATTGCATTATTCTAGCCACAAAGGAACTCCAAAAACATCGCACTTAAATACTGGAGCAAACAAATCGTCCAAGATTGGGTGTGTACAAAAGCTAAGCTTTCTCACAGATCTACGGCACCAACTTCAAGCTCGTAAACGGAAAAACTCCCGGATGGCAGGTCCTTCTACCCTCAAAACAAACAAATCCAACTGCAACATTGATGCTCCAAAGGATGGTAACTCCATTCGTAAACAACTTACATTCTCCCCTGATAACCGGCCCACCAAAGTCAAGTTGCCTTCAAATGCCACGTATTCTTCTCCCAAAACACTCCAACTGAATGAACCAACAGTGCACACTCACCACTCACTGAATTCACCATATTTTTTGGGGCTTGTTAGACCAGGGGGATACAGCACTTGTTTCCTAAATGCAACAATACAAGCTCTCAGTTGCTGCTATCCATTCAACAATAATAGATGGATCACTCGTATGTTGAATAAAAGCAGTTTCAAAGGATGTAAACGCAAGCTACTAGAATTGTTCAATGCATTACTGTACCCACAAGGAACAGCATTATTTCCAGCAGCACTTCTTTCCCAATTACAACAACATTTCTTCCCAGCGCACGCAGGTTACAATTATTCAACTCAGATGGATGCCCATGAGTTTTTGACGATGCTGCTTGATAAATGCCCCAAACCATACGACCCAAATGATGCTGATCCCTGCTGCAGTGGTAACTTCTGTGAATATTTAGACAGGCATTTCTCAATAAAATGTTGCAGAAACTATAAGTGTTTAAGTGATGCTCATGACCCAGTTGAAGGGTTTATTTATTCAACTGATATGCCACGAGAATGCGCACTGCAGTTGCAAGTGATTGGACCAGACCACATTGCAGTGGACAACATTCAAACAGCATTCACACAATTTTGTGCAGACGATTTTTTGGACGATTATAGATGCACAGATTGTCATCAACAAAGCATTGTTAACTCTTTCACACAAGTAAAACAATGGCCATTATCAACATTGGTTCTACAACTAAAATTGTTTGCCACCAATGGCTTGCAGAGTGTAAAACTTTGCCCCACGATCCATTCCTTTTCTGATTTGGAATACATCTGCCATACAGCTTCAAACTTCCAACTTGCGGCGATTGTATGCCACCGTGGGGATACCATTCAACAAGGGCATTACATTACATACATTCGTTCACTTAATGCACGAGTTAGTGGGATCACTTGGTACTGTATTGATGATCATTCAGTTATCCCTTGTGCAAATGATGCACTCCCCAAAAATCACACACCGTATCTTCTTTTTTACAACGCCAAAACATGTGACAACAAAGTGTTGGCTGCACGGACTGAACTTTACCTGAATGATGCACGCTCCCAATTAGATCGGGTTGTACATCCGCATGGAAAGCTCAAAGACTGTCATGTTGATGCATTCATTGCTGTTACTAAACTTCTCTCTACCAGTGTAGGAGCAGAAGATATATATGTTTTGCCCTCAAGTGTTATGTTCAGTGCAATTGAAAGAAAATCTGCCAGGTTTTTTCAAACGCAGGACTTCAAAAGTTCTTCACAATTATTTCAAAAAAACATTTGGTTGTTTCCAGTGGTAACACAAGACCATTGGTATCTGATAAAATTTGACAGAACAGAAAATACAGTGTATGTATTGAACTCCATGTTCACAACTACTGAAAAACTCGCACTAGTTACTGCAGATTTTGATTACTTTTTGAGAATAGTTGGAACAAGACATCGTAGATTAGAAAACCATTTCAACATCACAGTTCTCAGAAATCTTCCAACACAGCCAGACGTCTACAGCTGTGGTGTCTATGTTTGTTGGTATGCAGAGCAGATATTAAACGGACTACCACCCGAAGGCGCATTCAATATACGCGCGCAACGCCAAAAAATACATGATTGTATTCATACATTTCCAACAACACAAGTGGACAATCAAATCAGCATTGATGACAGTTCTGGTGATGAAAGCAGCCATGATCTGCACACAAATTGACACAGTTTTTTGGTTTTATTATGCACTGCCTCTTTGTTCTCAGCCACTTATTTTCCATATGTGATTCTTCTGTGGGCAGACGTTTCATTTTGGGAGGCATATTAATTGGCTTGTAGCTATGGTGGTGTGGTTCTTCTGTGAAAACTGTATTTATCTCGAGTTGGTGCACATAAGTTTTATACGAAGTGTTTTTTCCTGCTGTGGACATATTCTGGTGACATTGGGATTCTTTTTCGTTCAGGCTATTTCACCACTGGTTCTTCAGTGGGCATGCTATATTTATGTTGTTTCAGATGTGCACTAATGCACATCAATTGGCGTGTTAACTTTTTCCTCTGCTGTGGTCCTGTTATGGGGATGTTGGGAGTCGTTTTCCTTCTGCAGACTTCATATGTGCGCTCCCTCTTTGCGGTGAGCCACTTGTATTCCATATGTTTTTCTAAAGTGGGTAGTCTTTTTCATTATGGGGAGTGGG
>Ga0118677_10016195_pt1 | contig 10250 bp, 3 predicted proteins | sample AliMusrvi5mmetaG_FD_86154 | JGI IMG/M metagenome (GOLD analysis project Ga0118677, IMG submission 86154)
GCGTTTTATAATAAATACAATTAAATAATGAAAATTATCCTGAAGCATACCTTATCTATTGCATTTGTATCTCTAATATTAATATCCACTAGTATATATTCTCAAAAACCATATGAATCATTAAAGCATATTGTAAATAGTTTCGGATCAAAAACTATAACAGACACGCTTCGTCCTTTGAGCTTTATTTCTTCGGACACATTAGCTTTATATACAGCTTTAGCCGGAGGATATATGTGTGGCACCAATGCTTATCAGGATATTGCAAAATCACAAATTTATTACATTGAAGACAGTTTGAGCTATTTTGTAAAAGGTTGTGCTTTAGATATCGGAAATCTTCAGATAAATGACACCAGTAAACATCTTACTGTCAAAGTATATGATTTACTGGGCATGGGTTATAATCATGAGGGGTTGGTATTTGACAGTGTTCCCGGAAACGTATTATATTCTGTAAATGTACCTGTAACACTTCTTTCAAATAGTGCAATAAATTATATTCATTTTCCTGATGATGTATGGGTAAAGGCCGGATACGCTATTGGATTAGATTTTTCTGAATTCGGCACCAATCAGATTGGACTCATGAGTACTATTGATGGTGCTGCACAACATCGTGAATTAGCATGGGAAAAGTTAAGTAATGGACAATGGCATTCAATGCTTTCGTCGTGGCCCTTTGACGGGGATATGGGCATTTTTTCTCTGATAGATGGTTCAACAGCAGGGATTAATGCCCCCAACAAAAAAGATTTTAATGTTATAAACGTGTATCCTAATCCTATATATAATAGTACACTTTACATTTCTTGCAAATCAGTAATCAATGAAACTATTGCGGATATAAGTGTATATGACTTAAGGGGCATTTCTGTATATAAAAATACTTTTTCCTTAAGCAACAATGAAAAAGTAATAACTGTTAATTTACCAACATTAAAAACCGGAAATTATTTTCTTTCTATTAAAACTTTCAACACAAATTTCATAACAAATATCACTATTTTATAAAAAGACATTTCAGGATATTCACGGTTTTGAGAAACTCCTTGTTATAAATGTTATAATAAAAATATAATTTTTATTTGAGTTATATATATACATATATTTGCAAAATCAAGAATATTATAAATTAAAAAAAATTATGAAAAAAATTTACATGTTTATGGCTTTGCTTTTAGTAAGCGGAGTTATGTTTGCCCAAGCTCAAAGAGTGAAAAAAGCGGATAAAAGCAAATTATCTGCTGTAAAAGTAATTAAGGAAATTAACGCTACGACTACTTCAGGCGCAAAAGCAGTAGTTGATTCATTAAACTATGATGGTGCTCCTTCAACTGCTATTGGCACAAATACTACAGCTTCCAATTTTGGTGTTTATGCATTTTTTCCGGCCTCAACATTAGCTCCTCACGCTACTGCCAGCCACTACATCCTTTCTGTTAAAGTATATATTGGTGAAATAACAACAATTACTTCTTCTCAATTACGTTTTTATTCTGACACATTGTCAACAGCTATGGTTTATTCTCAGGCTTTTACACCTGTTTTAGGATGGAATAACGTGGTATTGACATCTCCTCTTGCAGTTCCATCAACAGGCAATCTGTATATTGGTTATTATTTAAATACTACGGGGGGGTTTCCTGCTAGTTTAGATACTTTAGTGACTAATGCAAATGGAAATTGGATGGATTTTAGTGGATGGACACACCTTTCTGACATTACTTCAATAACAGGTGTCTGGAATATCAGAGCTATGTGCGGAACATTACCAACCTCACCAGTTGCATCATGTACGCCATTATCATGGGCTGCCGGTAATGTACCTACCTCTACTTCTGTTACTTCAGGATCCTTCATTTTGTCAAATGCTGGTTCGGGCACTTTGACTTGTAGTGGAATTTCGGGATTAAGTGCTCCATATACTACTACATTGGTTCCTGCTACTGTAAGTTTAACTACTGGTGCAACTAAAACATTTACATTTACATATAACCCTACAGCGGTTGCTACAGATAATCAGACAGTAGTTATTGCTACCAATGGCGGTAATATTACAATCAATTTAACCGGAAGCGGTGTCAGTTGTTCTGCAATTAGTTCATTCCCATGGAGTGAAGGTTTCGAAGGTGCTATTTTCCCTCCTACTTGCTGGTCATTAAACGATGCTGATGGTGATGGATTTAATTGGGTACAACAAAGTGCTCCTGGTTTTTCCGCACATGGTGGCACTCTAGTAGCAGCTTCAGCTTCATGGGATCAAGTTGGAGGTCCCTTAACACCTGACAATTTTTTAATTACCCCTCAATTCAATATTAATAGTTCTAATTTAGTATTAAAATATTGGGTAGCTGCACAAGACAACGATTTTGCTGGAGAACATTATTCAGTAATGGTTTCTACTTCAGGAATTTTACCAGCTAATTTTACTGAAGTTTTTAATGAAACATTAACAGATAGTGCCTGGCATCAAATTGAAGTTCCACTGGCATCTTACAATACTCAAAATATATATATTGCTTTCAGACATTGGAATATAACTGATATGTTTAATATGAAACTTGATGATATTTCAATTGATTTAGGTGTAGGCATTAATAATCCTAAAGAAAATTCAGTATCTGTTTTCCCAAATCCTGCAAATAATAAGCTAAACATTATCGCTGACAATATTAAATCGGTTGAAATATATAACCTCATTGGTCAGAATGTTGCCACTTTTGGAAATGTACACCTGATTAATACATCTGATTTATCTATCGGATCATATTTAGTAAAAGTTATTACTGATTCGAAAGTTATTACTCAGAAAATCAATATTACACACTAAATTCTTTTGCAATTTGTTTATTAAAAGACTGTCTCACAAGGACAGTCTTTTTTTTACTGCGCTAAGCACTCGCCTAAAGCAGTATAATATTCGTAGAGTCAAGCAAAGCATTCTCAGAAAGGAGCATTACATATTCATCTTCACATTTTGATATTGAAGGTTTGGGCTGGTAATTGGGAAATGATATTTGATGAAAATGTTTCGTTTCAATACAACCCACAATCTAATTTAAAATGAAAAACTTTCTCTCAAGCTTATTTGAGTTACTCAGAAACTCAAGATAATAAATGCCCGACTTAAAAGTTAACGTGTTTATTTCCAACACATGTTTTCCCTTTGATAATTCATTATTTTCAACATTATACACTAATGCACCCAAGCTATTATAAATCTTAATTACATTGTTTGTGTTTTCATTCAAAGTAAATGAAACGAAAACTTTGTCATTAGCAGGATTAGGGAAAATTGAAAAAGAATTTTCAAAATTCAGCGCATCATCTATTCCGGTGGTTACAACAATAGCTTTTGTAATTGAATCTTTTCCACAGGGATTTGTTACGACCAATTTTACATTAAAAGTGCCATTAGTAGCAAAAACATGTGCAGGATTTGCCAAAGAGCTTGTAGTGCCGTCATCGAAATACCAGGCGTATGATGCTGCCTGAGAAGAGTTCTGAGTAAAAGTAACATTTAACCCATTTACAACATATGTAAAATCAGAAACCGGAGAGGCCGTCATGATTCCAGCTTCTACAGGTATTATAGGACTTTCACAATCATACTTTTTCACTTCCCAGTCGTAGAAATAATAATAATTACCTGTAACATTATATTGAGGTAAAGAAGCACTCGACTCTGTAATAGACAAGATTCCCGCTAATGTGTATGGGTATGTGGCAGAATTTTGATTGTTTCTGAATAAATTAGGATTGCCAGCTCCTACCAATTCCAGATTAGCACCTACAGGGACATCAAAATTCAGATTTACACGACTTTCTCCAACTGGTATAGTCGCTGTAATAGTCTGGAGTACATTCGAATTTGCATCTCTTAACTCAATAGTTCTATCTGCAGCAGAACCAGCATACACTTTAACCGATAGTAATTTAAAAGGGACATAACTATCAAAAATTAAAAAATGCTGATTTGTGGCACTGCCAAAATAGCCTCCACTGCCTAAACTATCTGGTTTGGCTGTATTATTAACAGAATTTGTAACTACTGACTGAACATAGTAGGTTACAGAATTATTTAATAGAGGTGTTGTGAACGAGTTTCCTGTACCAATATTATTTGTTCCGGCAGCATCATCAAACCAATTAATAGTACCCGTTGCCGTAGCCTGAAGTGTTAAACTTGCCGGGCCGCAGCTGTAAGCAGAAACTACACTGGGCGGAGCTGCTCCTACATTAATATAGTTAGTCATATTAGAAACCTGTTGCCCACAAACACCAGCGCTCGAAGTTAAGGTTACACTATATGTTCCCAACGCTGAATAAGTGTGAACAGGATTTTGTTCTGTACTTGTTTGCCCATCACCGAAATTCCAAATGTAGCTTAATGCATTCTGGCTTAAATTATCAAATGCAACAGTTCCGGGAGCTGCACAAAAATCTGTAATATCAGCACTGAAGCTACTTGACAAAGGCAAATCCTGAACTAAAAATGCACGTGTTTTAGCATCATTGACAACATTTTGATCTGTTGAACCATTTGGATTTGACGTATATACCTTAAATGAATGATTTCCCTGAACAAGGCTAAAAGAAGTCAGTAAAATTGTATCTTTTGACAAGCTGCCTAAATTGCCAGTCCATGTATATTGTTGAACGGTACCACTATCTAATTTATAGTTTATAGTAACATTATTTAATGGGTTCAATCCCATATTTCGTAAAATAATCTGAGGAGAAACATTCTGATTAATACAATTATAATTATTTTCCGGCTTTATAATCTCAATTATCCCGGCATCAAGATTATAAAGAAAATCAAGCACCGCTACTTTTCCGAAATAAGGGATATAGTTATATGCCGTAACAGCAACATCAATAGAATCAGTATATAATAACTGGCCGAAAGTAATATTTGCAGAACCATTTGTGACAGTACCCGTGCCAATAATTTCATTGTTTATCGTTAATGAAACGAATGCATTATTAACATTACAATTAACTTGTAGCTGATTATCAGCAAGCATTATACTTTGTGGATGGGATACGGTCATAGCTTGTGGAATATCAGTCCTAACCATTAAGGAGGGATCTCCAAAAAGATTCCATGTATCTGTCATTTCCGCTCCTGCACTTCCCTCAACATCATTCATATACATACACCCATTCATTGAAATACCACCAAAAGTCCTTTTTATGTTATTGGCATAAGTTTCAACAAGGATATCATTCATTTCATCCTGACCAGTCATAGGTGGTGCCCAACTCTGATTAATTGTAGACATAAGCGTGGCAACTGCCCCAGTGGGCTGGTTGTTGTTTGTAGCCCTCAGCCATGCTTCACCAAAACAGGTCGTACTTACAAAAGCCCCATTTACACAACCAACAGACCAAATAAAAGGCAACATGCCAGAGTTGGTTAATGTGTTAACATCTGAATTGCTAAATCCTGATGTTCCCCAGGAAGTTTCACTGCCATGCCCGGTATAATTAATCACACTGGCACCACTGTTAATAGCAGATACAATATCAGAGACTGCAGGATAGGTTCCATTCTGATACAACTGGCTCACTGAAGTATAATGGTATCCCAATAGGTGAGTTCTGATAAGATCTTCATGAACAGCATCCGATTCTCCACCATTGTGACCTATTCCAGCACCCTGATCAGAAGCAATCCCTATGGCTTTGTTTTGCCAGGTAGGGCTAACTACAGGATTTCTTTCATAATCAATAGTTTTTTTTACCTGAGTCTGGACATGGGCTGCGGTTTCAGCTGAAAATCTACCGACAAAAACTTCAGGATAAGAATCAGAACCTACAAGATATCCATAGGCATTATCAGAATTGCCGGCAGTTACGGTATTTGTAGCTATCTGTGCTGCATCACCTACCAATAAAAGAAATGTTAATCCTTTCTGGTTGTAATAACTTGTAACATAGGCTTTTATAGCTGCTGCTGTATTACCAATTGTAGAAACATCAACAATTTCTGTGGGTATCCCTATAAGTTTCTTCCAGTTAACCAAAGGCTGCATATCAGTCATGAATGAACTGTAACAAATAATAAGCATTTTCCCCTGCTCTTCCAAAGGTGTATATTTTGAATTTGAATAATTAATAAAATGATTTTTATAAATATCGCTGAACTCAATATCAACCTTTTTTAACGTTTTAGTTCTGATTAAAGGATTAGTGCCTCCATTAATACTTACGGGTTGAATTTTAACTTTAATATCCGAAAAAACCCTTAATACCTTAGTTACCGGATTGTATTGAAATGGATAAATATTTACTGATTGCCCTCTGAAATCTCTTAATATATAAGGACTTCCTAAATCAACTAATTTTTCAGGAAAAAATTTATTCTGAGCATAGGCATCTCCATATACATAAGGAATTGTGTCAGGATCGACATTACGGTATAGATTACCTTTAGATGGTGCAATAAGCACATTTGAATATTCTTTAAATGTAGAACTTGTTACCACAGCTTCCATCTTAGCTTTATCAGGAACAATTACTGAAGTTACGAATTTAGGTACATCCGGCGCATCTTTTATCATTACAGAATAAGCCCGGGGCGCTTTAAACAGTGTAGCTTGTCCTCTTGATGTTGCCACAGAGGTTTTGCTCATTTCACCAAGAGAAAAAGTGAGTTCGGTAATATTGATATTAGAATTTTTAACTTGAAACCTGTTTGTGTTATGGCTTGTTTTCAAGCTGATATTTTGTGTCTGAGCAATACCAATAAACGTTATACACAAAAGATATAACAAAAAAATTACTCTTTTCATAACTTTATTTTTAGGGTTTTTAATAAATAAACAACTTTTTAATTATTTGTTTTTCCGTGCTATTTAATTTCAAAATGTAAACGCCTTTTGCCAAGCCCGACAAGTTAATTGTATGTGTTTGATTATCAACATTATTAATAATGCTATGATAAACTTCTGCGCCTTGTATATTAACAATGTTTAAATCAAATTTTCCAATTTCGGAGGTATTAATTTCCAGAGTAAACAAGCCTGTTGATGGGTTGGGATAAATATTAAAATAAAAGTCAGAATTCAACTGCCTGACATCAACAGTAGCCTGACAAGTTACTTCTGAAGCCCAACCAGCCTTTGAAACTGAATAATCTGACTTAAAGAAGAATGTTAAAGCGCCGTTAGTACTCGTTGATACAAAAGGGCCTGGTATAGTTGTTCCGCAATATTTTCCGATTAAAGAGGCCAATGTATCAGAGCCATTATACACTTTTAAAGTGTCATAACAATCACTTGCAGAAGTGTTTTCTTCTATATCAAAAGCCGAAAAAACAACTTTAATGTGATTATTGGCTTCAGCAGGTAAAAATGTTAATATATATGTTTCATTTTCAGAGTAATCATTTTCAGGGCCACCGGAATCATAAAAATAAGCCAAACATGTTGTTACTACAGTGTCTTTCATTTTAATTACAGGTATTTTACCTATAGTCAAATATATGGTATCTACTTTCTGATAAGGCAAAGCACTAACAGTATAAACTAATTTAACTGTTGTGCCAATGGGAGTCAGCGAATCAGCTTTTATATTAAAAACGGCATTAACTGTCTGACTAACATTTAAATTCCCGATATTACATGTTGGCGTATTTACAACAACAAAGCTGCTTAATGATTGTAGCAGGCCAGTAGTGTTTACGGCGGTTGCATGACCGATATTTTGTGTCGGGATTTTTATATTTCCAATTTCATTAGGGTCTAAAATAGAATCATTATCTCCCAAATCCTGAATCACGAATTGTTCAGTACTAAATTTGGGTGAATTTAAAATAATTGAGAAATTTGAACTCCATGTTGTATTGTTAACATCTTTAATTTCAAGAGCAAACAAAACAACCTGCTGATCGGGGACAAGACTATTTATCGTTACAGCAAATGCATTGTTCTGATTAGAAGTATCTCCAACATTTATATCTCCAAAGACCTGCAAACTATCAGTTATTGTTACGTAAGGGCTGCTGGTTTTTAATTTAGCCTGAACGGCATTTGCAATTTGATTGCCTACATTTTTCAGCGCAACATTTAGTGTAATATTCTCTCCGTAATCGGCAAAACCATTATTATTGCCGGCTATATCTTTTATTAAATGACTATCATAGACGATAAAAGGTCCGTTTGGAGATATTGCATTTATTGTTGAAATATGGGGTTGTCTGTTTTGTTTTGTGGCAACAACATCAACAACACCAGCCTGAGTAAATGGTGTAATATTAAGATTTATTATACCGGTGGCATCTGATAAACCTGCACCATGAAGAACTCCATTTTGGGACAAGGCTACATAGGTATAAGGCTCGGTAGTAATTACAAAGCTTGAAACGCCTAATGGTATTACTGAACTATAATTTATTGTAAGTGGCAGCGGCACTTTAAAATAGGGCATCAATGAAGGATCTCCCATCAAATGATAGATTTCCCAGTAATAATTCACATATGTTGAAGTAGTGGATTGCTGAACGGCTAAATCGCCTGCTGATACAATCTGGCCCTGTGTTACAAACCAATCATCAAAAATTTCTCCATGGTTATGAAATACTCTGTCTGAAGCGCCTAAATGAGAAGCATCATAAACAGGATTTACAACAACTGCTTTGCATCCTATCGACCACCAATAATCTTCATCCCAGTAAGTACTGTTAGAACCGCCAATATAGCCTATAGCCCCTTTATTTACCGCCCTTAGTAAAGCTTCTCCGAAACATTCAGGGACACTGAAATCATTTGATAAACAACAATTGCCTATCATAAAAGCAAATTTCCCAAAGTTTTGTAAGCCGGCCACATCACTTACCGAAAAAGAAGGGTTTGCCCATCCGGATTGACTGCCATGAGCTGTATAATTTGCAAAACAGACACCATTACTTACATTCTGAATTATCTGTGCAGCAGAACTACCCGATGCAGGATATAAATATACATTCGGTGAAAATCCGGTAACAGTATTAATGTAGGTGTTATTAATGTAATTTATTTGTCCGTTTCCAAAGGTTGGTGCACTGCCAGCATCAACTCCGGCAACCAGCACTGCATTATTTAGAAATGAAGGATCCGGCATCAGATATTTTTCATATTCTATCGTTTTATCTATCTGAGGTTGTAATTCCGTAACATTATTAGCTGAAAAACGGCCATAATAAACTTCTGGCAAGAAATCTCCGGTGTATTCACAAAAATATAAATCCGTGGGATGGCTGCCTGTCGTTCCTGCAAACGGTGGAATCTGAACACTGTCTCCTACAAGAAGCACAAAAGAAAAAGCAGGATCTGATGGAGTTGCTGAGTTATAAAGGTTATGAAGATAGTTTTTTATTGAAACAGATGTATGGCCAACTAAAGGGTTATTGGTGTAAGCTTCAATAACAGTAAACCCTTTTTTGGTCTTCCATTGAACAAATGGCTGAAGTGCTGATTGAAACATAATATCTGATACTATTACATACTTTACAGGATATTGGGTTAAATTGCTTTTGCTTTCAGATTTCTGGTTCAATATAAAATTTCCATAAGTAGATGAGAAATAAGGTGATTGGGTCTTGGCTTTTAGAAGATCGGTTGCCTCATAATCAGCATTTTCAAAAGAAACTTCAAATTCTACATCAGTTATTATCTTAATGGTTTTTGAAACAGGATTGTAATTGACAGGATGAAATGACAATAAACCTATTCTGGAACCTCTCATGATACCCAGGTTACTTACAGAAGCTATTTCCTGACTTAGAAATTCATTTTTTGAATATATCTCTGAATTGTAAATAAATTCTCTGTTATTTTCCAGATCACTTTTAGAAACTGATGGCTGCGCGGGTATAACCGGGAAATTTATATTGTAATCAGGCAAATAATAGGTATGTTCTGTTTTTGAAACAATTTTAACCTTAATATCAGCTCCCAATGGAATTTCTATCAATTTTCTAAAAGCCGGAACTGCAGGAATCCCTATTTTGTCATCCTTAACATAACCAGTTATAAATGGCTCAGAAAAATAGCCTTTGGGAGTAAACTGATTTTTGAATGATATTTCATTTATTGTTGACTTAAATCTTAAATAGTCAGGTTCATTATTAATTATTTCAAAACTCGTTTTCCCTTGATCTGATAAAGTTATTTTTTGCGCAAACAAATTGGATATTTGACTAACTACTAACAGAATAATAATTAATGACTTTATTAATGTGTTGTTAAACTCTTTCATTT
>Ga0118677_10016196_pt1 | contig 10250 bp, 2 predicted proteins | sample AliMusrvi5mmetaG_FD_86154 | JGI IMG/M metagenome (GOLD analysis project Ga0118677, IMG submission 86154)
TTTATTTCAATAAAACAACATTCGAATCCTAAATTATGATTCAGGCAAAAGACTGTTTTTGTTTGATTTATGTACTATGTCCAAAAATCTTAACGAATTAACATGTAGTTATCCCGAACTCAGGTTGATAGCCCCCATAACGGACTTAAACCGTCAAATATACTCGCCATGCTCGGCACACACAAAAAAAAAAGAGTGACAATCTTGCCACTCTTCTTCATATTATTGATTTTCAATATTTTAAGACCTATTTATTTTGAGTTTAAAAATACCATAAGTTGCTGCTAAGCAGAGTAAGAAAATCCAACCTTCGCCAACAGGAATTGGATCCCCTTCAGGATCTCCACCCGGGTCGGTAGTTCCGGCTAAACCAGTTGTTCCGGTTTGTTTCGTAGTAGAATTATCATTGGTGATTGATGGGAACATGGTCAAATTTGTTGATAACGATGTAAGCCCCGGAACTTGATCGGTATTTGTTTTTTTTGAGTTTTTCCCTCCATTTGAATAAAATTCTCCACCCATTCCTAAAGGAGAGGACGAACCCGACTGATTATTTGTAATAGTAGGAAAATTCATTGTAACGTTCGCAGCAGCATTTTTAGATGTCGAACTTGCATTCGTAATCGTCATTCTTTTTGCGGGGTTATTCGTATTACTTACAGCCAATGAATTATCAGCTGAACCATAAGAACCACCAGCACTATATTTCCTTGGATTATTATTTTTTATATCAACATTATTCATGCTTATTGGTTTAGCTCCATAAGTAGCAACAGAGCCACCATTAAATGCTACACCCTGATTTCCGATATAAAATTGTTTTGGATTATATAAATCGGGGCTTCCCAATGGAGAATAAAGAACTACCAGAAGCAAAGCTGCCCATGTCAGAACCCAGAATAATATATTTTTTTGTCTTTTATCCACTGTTTTATCTGACAATAAGTCTTTTTGAAAATTCTTCTTTTGCAGTTGCAACTCTAGCTACATAAGCCCCCGGCACAATTCCTGAAATGGTTATGATACCATTCGGTACGAGTGGGCGTTTTTCCAGATAATGACCTGCAATATCAAATATCATTATATCTCCTGAAATGTTGTCCAAGTTTTGTACAAAGATATTTCCGTTGCTACTAAATACTTTTACCTTACTTTCGGCATCGGGAGCATTTTCTTCATAATGACGTGCTACCATTTTAAAGCGCTTGTCAGTTTGAGTTGAGGAGGTTGCAGTAAATGTATAGGTAGTACCGCTTTCAGTTACATCTATTGTTTTATTTTCCAAAAGATCCACGATATAGAGACCTGCATATTTTGATTTTATATTGGTATTTGTGAAAGTCAGGGTATATTCGGTATCCTCACCGACCATAAAACCAATCTCCGTATCATTAATATCAGCCACCGCATTAACCTGATATTTACCATCAGGCTCAATAGCATAAATCTGTGGTGAAATGGCAGGACCTATAAATTTGCTTCCATCCCATCCATTGTCAAATGTTCTTGTGCAACCCGGTTGACTTACAAGCCATAACCTATCGCTCATCTTTGTTCCTTTTACATCAATTATTGTAGCAACAATTTCAGTATTGTCAAACGGATTGTTAAAAGTGCCTCTGATACGATGTATTGCCGAGTCAAAATCAACCACCGTTGAGGTGTAGCGAATTCCAAAAGTTGCATTAGCAGTTGGATTTATGGCTTTAATTAACACTGATTGCATAGAAGCAACCTGAGCAGGAAGACCAAGACTACCAGCATAATTTTTTGGAACAGCAATATATTGACCAGCACTAAGTCCGGATGTATTTCCACCATCGGGTAACCATTGGTTGTATGTACCGGTATTATATAGATATGCTGTGCTCTCAGCATCAGATCCATAATCTAAATATTTAATAGAAATACCAGCTGTATATGAATTTGCAAAAACATGTTGCCCTGGATATAATGCTGTTGGAGTAATTGCCATTTGCCCTGAGCTAAAGTCATTTGTCACTAAAGTTCCCTGAAAAACAATGGTTGTAGGCGCTGCCTGACATATTTCATAACCGTAAAATGGATCTAATGTTGAATCATTTCCAAGCTGAATCCAGTGATTGGTTATATTAGTTCCGGTTTCATACCATTTCCGAACATAAGATCCCTGAAAAGTAGGCATTGCTGTAACAGTAGTTATAGGTATTCCAAAGTATTGCCATTTATACTTGCTGTTTATTGGTTGAGTCAAGTCCCATGAAGCTCTTGAATACATTTCAACGGTTGCATTAACAGCGGTATTTTGTGTAGGTTGGTCGAAATGCATAGAACCGTTTGCAAGGGTAGAACTTGAAAGAATATCTATTCTGTTAGGATCACCATCGGTTACTGCATAATTATTTACTTGAAGTCCTTTGGCTGCGGGGATTACTAATGCTTTTGTAGTTGCATTAATTAAGCTACCAATAGTTCGGTTTTTATCAAGCCATAAGTCGTTTATTGCCACTGAGTCGGTGTTGGCAACAGTAGCATATTCCACATCATCACCTGGAAGTGGAACATAGTTTCCTGTCCAGTTTCTGGGTTTTGCCCAATCAGTATCAATATAACCATACCAATAATTTGTGCGGGTAATTACAGTTGCAATTACATAAGCATTAGCAGGATTATTCGTTACACAGGTCAAACTTGAAGTCAATATACATGTTATTGAATCTTTATCATTTGGGGTATAGGTATAAGTTGGACTGTTTGTTCCAACATTTACTCCATTCACCTGCCATTGATAGTTTGGTGTGCTACCTCCATTAGTTGGAGTTGCAGTATAAGTTACAGGAGTATTTTTGAAAACCGGATTTGCTGAAGCCGCTACCGTAACACTAACCGGAACAATTGGATTAACAGCCACATCAACTGAAGATGTAGCTTGCAGAATCTGCTGAAATACAATATCATCCAGAGCAAAGTCATTACCACTAGCTATTGTATTTTGATTTATTAATTCCAGATTCAAAACGGTGTTGGAACCTGCAGCTGCATTGTAAATAAAATTAGCCCAGGAATTATTAACTAGTGGTGCAGTATATACAGGTCCAGCAGCCACACCATTTACATATAATTGCAATTGAGAGGCATTCTTTGGATTTTCCGGAACATTGACCGTTTGCTCCCAATAGGTAAATACATAAGTTGCACCAGGAACAACAGGAACTGATTGACTCCAAACAACAACACCCGCTACTGGAGCACCATTTACAACCATTTGTAATCCACGACCAGTTGTATGATCAGGCCATGTAGAGAAGTTTGGATGCACCGAATATGGAAGTTTTACCACAGTATAATCACCTTCGGGGTACAATGCCTGTGTGTTTGTTGTATCAACATAAGTATAACCACTACCAAAACCAACTTTTCCTAACTCGAAATCTCCATTAAAAATCAAGTTTCCACCAACAACCACATTACCTGTAACAGTATAAGTTCCACTCATGGAAGGAGTTGAAGCACCTATTTTCGGATTCTGATTAGTTGAATAGAATGAATTTGGTCCCTGCCAGTAACGGTTCTGAATATCTGCACCAGAACTTGTAAGTCTGACTGTATCACCAGCACAATAAGTACCACCACCTCCTGCTGTTACCAATGGTGACACAAAAACAGTACCCACTAAAGCAAGATTCTTAGTTGTAGCACCAGTTGATGCAACTGAAATGTTTACTCCTGTGTAATTAGCAGCTGTCAAACCAGCCTTTAATCTTACATAGATTATTGTTGGATTTACACGTCCGGATGATAAACTAACAGTAATGGGGGTCGTCTGAAATCCTGATCCTGAACTTGTTGATATTTCAAAATTTGAAGGTGGAGTTACAACTATACCGGTAGAAAGTGATGTCCCACTAACTGTAAATTTTTGCACACTTGATGGTCCAGCTCCCTGCATATATCCGAAACCGGTCAGTGTAGAAACCGAAGAGAGAACTGTAGGAGTAACAGGTGATGAAGTAACCACCGTACCTGCTAAAGCAACAGTTTTTACAATTGCACCACTTGATTTTAGAGTAACATTGCCGGGTCCATAATTACCTGCTACAAGTGCAGCAACCATTCTGACATATATTTTTGTATTTCGAGTTGTAACACCAGTTCCACGGGTCAAAATAAGTTGAGTGGTTTGGAAAGTTATACTGTCGGTTGAAATCTCAAAACTTGCAGGAGGTACAATAGTATCATTTCGTAGAGTTGTTGATAAATTTGTTCCATTTAACACAAATGACTGCACTCCTGAAGGACCTGAACCTGCTGTATAAACAAAACCCCCCAAATAGGAAGTCGCTGTCGTTAATGTCGGAGCAGCAGTTACAGTTCCTGTTAATGCCACGGTTTTTGTGGTTGCAGCAAGAGCAGATGCTGAAATATTCTGATTGTGTGAACCAACACCTAAACCTGAAGGCATGATTACATAAATGGTTGTGCTGGCCAATGTACCACTGGTTGGAGTCAGTGTAATTGGTGTTGAAACATATCCTGACCCTGAAGTAGTTGAAATCTGATAATCTGAAGGTGGTGTAACTGTGACATTTCCAGCTAAATTGGTTCCACTAACTGTAAATGTCTGTTGAGCAGTAGGTCCTTTGGTATAAACATAAGTGAAACCGCTTAGACTCGTTGGAGTAAGTGTAATTGAAGGTGCATTTGCCACTGTCCCACTGCATGAAACTGTTTTCGATGTTGCACCCGATGACGATGCAGTTATAATCTCTGAAGTGCTGTAAGTTCCTATTGCAAGTCCTGCTTTTAATCGGACATAAATAGTCGTAGTTGCCACTGCACCACCGCTAATAGACAAACTAATTGGACTTGTGGCAACAAATGAAGCACCACTACCGGTAGAAATCTCGTAATCAGTTGCAGCTGAAATACTAATATTGCTGGCAAGTGAATATCCTTTTACTGTAAATGTTTGTTCTGCCGAAGGTCCTGTTCCGTATGGATATGTGAAACTTGATAATGCTGTAGTTGAAAGTGTGATTGTTGGAACACCCTGAGCCAAAACGAAGTAACGGTTAGTGCCAATAAGGCTTGAATTACTGACACCGTTTGTCCCTACTGTACCGTATAAATTTGTATAAGTACCGCCAATTCCTGTAGCATTTCCAGCCAGAACATCATTAGGAGCAATGGCAGTAGTCTTACTTACAGAAATAGATGAATTTGTAAAATTACTGCTACCTGTCACCAATGTCCAGTATTCAGTAGAGCTAATTGCTGTTAAAGTGACATCTTTATTTCCAGATGAGTTTCCTGTAAAGGCTTCAACCTGTGCTGTTACGGCACCTGCTGTAGTTGGATTTACAAGCGTGAAGGGTAAATATGTTGTTCCTTTTCCAACTGGAAATAGGTAGGTAGTTGCTGATATTAAGGTGGGCAAAGACCATTTTACAGGACCGCTAATAAACGATGTGTTCGAAGTGCTTGATATAGCCGTTGAAGCTGTATTAGTCACTGATAATAATGCCGAAGAAGTTGTAGTTAAAACCCCGCTTCTTAATATGAGGTTATTTGTTACTGTAGTATTCTTAGCTAATGTAGTTCCACCCGAATTGATTGTAAGGTTGTAGAAAGTATTTGATGCAGCAGTTCCTCCAATAGTCATGCCAGTTCCGGTCATGTTGATGGTGCCTGTTCCCGGAGTAAAAGTACCACCATTGTTAGTCCAGTTCCCATTTACCGTATGAGAAAATGCTCCATTTGTAAATGTAGTGCCGTTACCAATGGTTATATCTCCGTTTATTGATAATGCTACAACACCTGTTGTCGTTGTCGTTGTTGTACCAGGAGTTGTTGTACTTAGAGTGAAATTACCTCCAATAGCAGTAGTATTAGTAGTGAGAGTTTTAGTTCCATTACCTCCAAGTGTCAGATTATAATAGTTTCCTATTTTTACAGTTTGATTTCCGGCAGCATTATAATTTACTGTATTTCCAACGGTAGTAGCAGTTAATGTTGTTAGACCCATTGTAGCTCCAGTGAAACCAATATTAAGAACTCCTGTAGTGCCCTGTGTCAGTGCACCACCTGTTCCATTTAAAGCTGTTGTTACCGTCAATGTTCCGTTGTTTGTATAAGTTCCGGTAATGTTAGCTGTAGGAATAGAAGTTATGGTTGAACCACTAAGTGTTTTGGTAGCTCCTGTAAAATTGTGTGATCCAGAACTTGCAGTAAAAGTAGTTGCACTATTAGCAAAACTACCGCCAAATGAAATTATTGCCGCACCTGTCTCATTCCAAATAGCTCCAGGGTTTAAAGTTACATTGCCTGTAAAAGTCTTGGTTCCGGTATTAGCCAGCGTCAGTGTTCCGGTTACGGAAGTACTTCCTGTTACTCCCAAAGTCCATGTGTTTGTTGCACCTGTAGTAAGAGTTGTACCAGTCCCTACCGTCAAATTTCCGGCAATCGTAGTTGCTGCAACTGTAGTAGCAGTTGCTGTACCACTCAACGTTAAACTTCCCCCGATAGCTGCTGATGCTGTTTGTAAAGTTTTGGCACCAACTCCGGAAAGTGTAAGATTATAGTACACAACATTAGCTGTGGTTTGTGGAGCAGTTGTTCCATTATAATTTACTGTACCGGTTCCGGCTGTAAATGTACCGGCAGTATTGGTTACATTACCTCCGATATTTAAGACACTAGAACCTCCGTTTAAAGTTCCGTTTGTTCTCGTCCATGTTCCGGTTATTGTATGAGTAAATCCAGTTCCAAGATTCAGAGTTCCTCCGGCTGTACTATTTGTGAGTGAAGCTGCATTCATGTTGCCGGTCAGGGTAGCTGTACCTGCTGACTTACTACAGGTAACAGAACCGGTAGTTGTAAATCCTGCAATGCTTTGAGTTCCGGTTCCTGTAATGGTAATAGCTGAAGCATTCGCTGTAAATGCACCTCCATTGTTAATGAAGTTCCCGCCAAAAGTCAAAGCGTAATTGTTTGTGGCGTCAGTATTCAAAGCTGCTCCACTGTTAATAGTCAGGTTGGTACTTATAATTTCAGCACTATTTAAAGTAATTGCACCTGTATTGGCAATAATAATTCCACCTGTTCCTGCAAAAGAAGCCATCCATTCTACACCTGCAGTTCTTGCTGTGGATGTATTGTATTGTAATGTTGCTGCAGCTCCGTACGTTGGAAGAGCAGATACCGTACAAGTTCCTTCCATAGAAAGAATACCGCTTATGGTTGGAGTGGTGGATAGAGTTTTTACTCCTGTTCCTCCTACAGTTAAATTATTGAAACCATTTGTTCCGCTGATTGTTTGTGCGGCACCAGTTAATAATACTGTACTCGTATTAGCAGTAAAAGTACCATTGTTTGTCCAGTTACCTAAAACAGTCAGTGTATTTGATCCGGTAATCGTTAATGAAGAACTTGCATTAATTGTTATGTTATCGCAGGATGCTGCTGCACCAATAATAGGTTTATTGGTCACATTTGGAATAATTACATCGTCTGAAGAAGTTGGCACAGCGCCATCCGACCAGTTAGTTGCCACATTCCAGTCAGTGCTTGTAGTTCCTGTCCAGTTTTTTGTTGTATTTAATATACCTGTTGAAGCTGCAAAATAAGTTGTATTAATATTGCTTGCAGCCGAACCTGTACCACCCCATGTAGAGGTTCCTTGTTTCACACCCGCAAAATAAAGAGCTTTGGCTGTATGTGTAAGCCCTGTTCCCAAATTGACGACATCGCCGCTACCAATTGAGAAATTGTTATTGGTTACTGTTGCACTTGCAAACGTTGTAGTTCCGCCTCCAGCCAGTGTAAGGTTATTGAATGTAGTTGCACCAGTAATAGATTGTGTGATTCCGTTCAGGTTAATTGTACTTGTTCCGGCAGTAAATGTAGCGCTGTTTGTAAAGTTCCCGGCAATATTATGGGTGTAACTTGCAGCATTAAATGTTGTTCCTGTTCCGATAGTCAAATCAGCACCAATAGTCAAACCTGTCACAGCAGTTGCTGTTGCTGTTCCACTTAATGCAAGAGTTCCACTTATTGTTGTAGTTCCGGTTTGTAAAGTTTTAGTCCCGCTACCGGATAAGGTAAGATTGTTATAGTTAATTCCGCTTACAGTTTGTGCTGCACCATAATAATTAACCAAACCACCCGTGGTTGAAATTGTACTGTAATTCGTTGGAAAATTGTTTGCACTTAAAAGCAATGAGCCTGCAATTGTCAAAGTACCTCCTGCTGTTGCACGGTTTGCTGTGAATGCTGCCAAATCCAGCGAAGTTCCGGTGCCAATATTTAAATTGCCTGCAATTGAAATATTTGCCACTGCTGTTGCAGTTGCAGTTCCGCTTAATACAAGGCTTCCTCCAATGGTGGTTGTACTTGCGCTTAACGTTTTAGCAGCACTACCCGACAAAGTCAGGTTATAATAATTTACTGCTGCAGTAGTTTGCGCTGCACCATTGTAATTCACAGAACTTGTTGAAGCTGTAAATGTTCCGGCAGTATTCGTAACGCTTCCACCTATATTTAAAGTACTTGAGCCACCATCCAACGTACCATTTGTACGAGTCCATGCACCACTGATAGTATGGTTTAAACCACTACCCAGATTCAAAGTTCCACCGATTCCCGAGTTGGTGAGTGATGCAGCACTCATATTTCCGGTTAGCGTGGCTATACCTGCAGTTTTGTCACAGGTAACAGCTCCTGTAGTTGTAAATCCTGCAATATTCTGTGTTGCAGTACCTGTAATAAGAATAGCTGAGCTTCCGGCTGTTAACGCACCACCGTTATTAATGTAATTGCCTCCAAATGTAAGCTGAAAGTTACTTGCACTGGTTGATAAGCTGGCACCGGAATTTATGGTAAGAGGAACAGATGTACTCATCACTTCAGCAGAATTCAGTGTAATAATACCGGTATTGGCAATTATTACACCTCCAGTACCTGTAAACGGACTTACCCATTCAGCTCCCGCAGTACGTGCAGTGCTTGTATTATATTGTAAAGTTGCACCTGTTCCATAAGCCAGTGTTCCGGTAAAAGTATTTGCATTTCCGGCATTTTCTATTGAAAGAATGGCATTTACAGTGGTTGTTCCAGTGGGGAAAGTTTTGGCACCAGTTCCTGAAAGCGTTAAATCATCGTAAGTAGTTGCTTTTATAGTCTGCACTGCACCGTTATAATTTACAATATTCCCAACAGCTGTAGCAGTAAGAGTTGTTATACCAGAAATACCACTTATATTCAGAATTCCGGTTGTTCCCTGTGTAACGCCACCTGTTCCATAAGCCGTAGTTGCATTGATAGTTCCGTTATTAGTGAGTGTTGTTCCGGTTACAGTGAGTAAAGTGGCGGAGGTAAATGTCCCACTGTTTGTATAAGCATTTGTAAATGCAGCCGTAGGAATTGATGTTGTGGTAGTTCCACTAATTGTTTTTGTTGCTCCATTAAATGTATGTATTCCCGCGTTTGCTGTAAAAGTTGTGGCACTATTGGCTAGACTTCCTCCAAATGTAATAGCTGCAGCAGCAGATTCATTCCATATAGCTCCACTGTTCAGAGTAACGTCTCCTGTAAAGGTTTTTGCACCTGTAGCGCTGGTTATATTTAAAGTTCCGGTAACATTGGTAAGTCCTGATGCAGTAAATGTAAATGCTCCAATACTTAATGTTGAACCTGATGCAATATTTACATCGGTACAAGCTGCCGCTGCCGCAACTGTCACAGTCCGATTTCCCTCAATATAAACAATATCACCAGCAACTGGAGCACTTTGTCCGGCGGCACCACCTGATGTGGCAGCCCAAACAGCCGTTGAAGCCCAGTTTCCTGATGCTACAGAATATCGGGTAAATGCATTTACACTGGTTATTCCAAGCATAAAAAACAGCATCATCAAAGCAAAATGCTTTGAAAATACAGAAAATATTTTATCAGAAATCGAAATCTTCATCAATAATATTTTGATTGTTCGTAAAAACTCTTTCTGAACCTTACCACAGATTTTTCTCAAATAAAAAGCTAATGATCTGATTGTGAGATTTGTTGCGTTTATATTTTGAAGAATTTTAATCACGAATTAATTTGATTTTTAACCATTCTGTAAGAATGTAGAAAACTGAGCAAAGTTAAGCTTTTTTGCTGAACAATCAAGCTTTTACCACAAATTTATGGAATAATTACTACAATTTTGTACTCTGAAAACAGCTTTTTATTAATATTGTTCAAAATAGAAGAAAAAATAATCGCTTCTAATG